>Ga0315288_10005159_pt1 | contig 16612 bp, 13 predicted proteins | sample YL17G11_20_MG_FD_203454 | JGI IMG/M metagenome (GOLD analysis project Ga0315288, IMG submission 203454) | Sediment microbial communities from Yellowstone Lake, YNP, Wyoming, USA - YL17G11_20 | ecosystem: Environmental > Aquatic > Freshwater > Lake > Sediment | place: USA: Wyoming | collected...
TGACAAGATAAGGAAATTGGAGAAAGTCAGGCAAACATTGACAATGGTCGCGCACGAAGGGTAGAAAACCGTTTTCTCTTTTCTTCTTTTGACGCGCACTATCTTGTTGCAGGTAAGAGATTGTTGTGGGATTTCGCGACTAGATGTTTCGCCTATTGCTTGGTCTAGGCTAGTTGTTCATTTTTTCCTGGCTAGAATGTGGAGACTTTGCTTCTGGTATTTGTGGTGGGGTCGCTTAGTTCGAGACTCACGTTTGAACTTTGCGCGCGCGGTATCAGAATCAGGATACGAGTCTCGTTTGACTTGTTTTGGACATGGATTGAGGCTGTTTTTGTCATTCGAGGTGCAGGAGTTCCCCAGTCTGTTGAAGAAACACGCTGAGTACGGTTTCTGTCCCAAAACACTTCCACGTATGGATCTGTCAGCAGCGCTGAAACATTGTGGATTGATGATGTCGGAAAGAGATGCAGCGCATAGACTAGGAGCAGTATGCTTAGCACTAGAATTACGGTGCGGTACTTGCTGAACATTTGCTGTTGTCCTTCTAACATATGAGGCGACAGGCCATAGACATGATTTGTCAAAAAATGTTCTATCAAACACGGAGGCACTGCCAAGCACTATAATCACCTTTGAGTGTTCTCCAATCGCCCTCTAGATTTGGGGGCCAGAATGGTTGGAGACACAGACATTGTTGGCGCGGGGGATATGCATCTGGTACTGTATTTCTGTAGTTCAGAGAAACAATAATCTTTATTAAGACTCAAGATTCACGTTTACGACAACAGGTGAAAAACGGGAATGCAAAAAGTTGTAGAAGGAACCGTCTTGGGAGTCGTTGCAGTAGCCATAGTTTCTGTTACCTTGGTTGCAGCGCTGCTCAGCGCGAGTCAGACGATGACAAACGCTGGGACCGTGACGGGAAAAGGGGTAGGAGTTTTCTGGGACAGTGCCGGCACGAACAAGACTACATTGATTAGCTGGGGGACTCTGTCGCCTGGTGACACAAAGTCTTGCTTAGTGTACGTGAAGAATGCGGGCAACGATCCAGTCACTCTTAGCATGACCACCAGTGCGTGGGTTCCATCAAACGCTTCAAGCAGCATAAGTCTTGTTTGGAATTGTACTGGCTACGTTTTGCCATTACACAATGCTTTCGTGGCATGTAATCTGGTTTTGAATGTTTCATCAAGTACAACTGGAATAACCGACTTTAGCTTCAACATAACAATAGCCGGAACCTAAGGTCATCATCAGTAGTTCCCTCAACTTTCTTATTTTTGAGAAAGTCTAAACACTCGTGACTTGACTAGGGCGGAGCAATGATTGAGTCTCGTGAACGGCATGGTTCCCATTCACTGATTCCTGGCGCTCTGTTCTGTTTGCCTAGCGTGTGTTACTCATCATGTGAAATGTAAATGATAGAAACACTTCTGTTTCGTGATACCTACCTCCTGTTTCGTGGTTTGGCGTGAGGGTTCTGTAAAGTCTGCGTCGGTTCTTCCCACTGTGAAATTTCGTCGGATGTCTAGCTTCAGATATTTCTCTATAAAGTGCTGAGGGTTCTTCCGTACCATGTCTAGCGCGCATGTGTGTTCCTAAATTGGTCTAAAATGGTATTTATTCCTTAAGCAACAGTCAAAATACGCTCGTCAAACAAATCCATAATGGATCCAAGTATGCAAAAACGGACTTAAAACCATTTTTAACCATTTATTTAACTCCCCCGCGCGCCACGTATGGATCTGTCAGCAGTGCTGAAACATTATGGAATGATGATTTCGGAGAAGAATGTAACGCATAGGCTAGGAGCGATATGCTTATCGCCAGAACCAAAGCGTAATACTTGCTGTATGTTTGTTGTTGTCCTTTAAGCCTAGTTACTAACAAGTCATAAATATGATTTATCGAAAAATGTTCTATGAAACACGGCTGCATTGTCAAGCACTATAGTCGCTTTTGAGTGTTCTTCAACCGCCGTCTGGATTCGTAGGCAGAAGGGTTGGAGACACAAGCATCATTGAAGCATTAACGTGAGCTTTCAGAGCGTGTGTTCAAGTCGTTTGCTTGGACGCATGTGATCAGATTTCGAAATGTGGGCGGTAGAAGCGCGTCGAGTTCTTGCTGCGTGAACGATGACGATCACAATCGAAACTGCGAAGACGAACATGTATACTAGGTGGGGCGCCACCAGCAAGACAGGGACGTCCAATGGATATCTAGCGAAAGTCGGCAGCAGAACGGTTGCCGTGGGTATTAGCAGGATGAGATTTGATTTGTGAGGTTGCAATAACGTCTTTACGTCTTTCGTTTTTAGCATAAGGATCATTGCCACTAGAAAAGCTGCTAGCTCGGCTGCCGTGTTTTCTGGGCTCATTATGCTTATGCCGATTCCGTAGTACTGCGTTGTCAGTGGCCAGAAAAGCTGAACGTGGCCGCCAACGAAATAGTCGGTAACCAGTGGGTGTTGTATTATGGCCAAGTAGTATGGCACGGCCTTGGCACGGTACCTGATGAAGAGCGGAATGAAGAGCACCGTTAGCAGTATTACTGAATGTACTGGACCTCTGTGTTGAAGGAAGGGAAAAAGTATGTCAATGTCGGGGATGACAGAAAGTGTGAGTACTGCTGGAATGTTGATCTCAGTTCTTGTTATCCGTGATGATGCCTTCGCGAAGATGTATCCGAGCGAGAAGTGCCCGACTGCGAACGTTTTTATTCTCCTCGCACTGTAGACTCACGTGTGAAGCTAATAAGGTTAGACTTTTCATGCTACCGCGCGCGCTTCGCACATTTGGATGCGTGTAGGATGGTTGCTTGAGAGCTTCTGGAGGTGGATTTAGTTGTTCATGGTTGTTTCTGCGGGGTGGAGCCTGGCGGCTTTTTCTGCTAGGATAAGCGCGCCCAAGCACGTTAGTGACTTGCGTTTTCTTGGATTAGAGCTCTTGCGGCCAGTTTTACCGCTTGTTTGCTCGAATGGCTTGGTTTCCACCCGGTTTTGACTAGTTTGTCTATGGATAGTTGCATGATTTTCACGTCGCCCTTCCATCCTCTTCCGCCGTCGACTCCACCGGTGAACTTGTATTCTATGTTGGGCGTGTTCATTTCTTCTGAAACGGTTTTTGCTATTTGTGCAACGGTTACCTTGTCGTTGGAGCCCACGTTGAAGAGGTCGACTTTTTCGGTGCTTTTGGAAAACGTTTCGGTCAGATGCGTGATTGCTTCGATGCAGTCTGTTATGTACATGTAGGATTTTTCCTGGTTTCCGTCGCCGAGTATCGTGAGTTCTCTTGGGTTGGCCCTGATTTTCTTGATGAAGTCCACTATGACTCCGTGGTTTGATCTTGGGCCGATGATGTTTGCGAGACGCAGGATTAGCGCTTGATGGTTGAACGTGTGGGCGTAGCTTGTGATGAGGGCTTCGCAGGCGAGTTTTGAGGCGCCGTAGGTTGAGATGGGTATGAGCGGCGCGTAGTCTTCCCTTGTTGGAACCAGTTTGGCTTCTCCGTACACGGTGGATGTTGAAGTGAAGACGAGGGTTTTTGGTTTTCCGCTTTTTCTCATGGTCTCGAGCAGGTTGAAGGTTGCGAGGATGTTTTCTTCAAAATGTTTTTTAGGGTCGGTTTCGCCCAGTTTTACCTCGGGGTTTGCGGCCAGATGGAAGATTGTGTCCGAGGCGTTTATGATTTGCCTCAGTTTCTTGGGTCTTTTTAAGTCTTCTTTTGCTATGGTTAGGGAAGGGTTGCCCAGCGAGTGTTGAATGTTATTCATTTTTCCGTTTGAGAAGTTGTCGAGTATGGTTACTTTGTGTCCCTGGTTTAGCAGCTCTTCGGTCAAGTGGCTGCCTATAAAGCCGGCTCCACCTGTGACAAGTATTATGCGTTCAATCACTTTGGTACATCTCGCATTCTGGCTGATACGGTGGTGTTCTGAGAAGGTTTGAGCTAGGAGAGTATTTAGGATTTGTCCAGGAGGCGTGTTCCCGTGATCTGGTTGGTTCGTTTCAAGCGTCTCTGCAGTCATAGTCATGGGAGGCGGCTTGTTGGAAGAATCGGGAAAAATCGTTTCATACTGTCCTTTGGCTGTCGGTGGCCGCCCTTTTTTCAAGTGTTCGGGCTGAAAGGCTGACGATAGGATGGACTGGTTCGCTAAGGCTATGAGCTAGGCTTCGTATTGTTCTTGTTCTTCGGGCATCATGGGTATTATGGTTATGGACTCGTTTTCTGGAGGGGTTTCGGCTTGGGCTTGTTGGTTTTTTTGCTCTTTGCGGGTGCCTGCCCAGAGCATGGTCCATCCGATTATCCAGAGGAGTATTGCGATTGGCAGGAAAAGTAGCCTGATTACTTTGTTGCGCATAGGGTTGACCACGTGCGGCCTTTTTTGGAGGTCGGACGTTTGAGTCGTGCTGTGGTCGTTAAAGCTTTTATGGAGTTGGGATAAGTAGTTTGGATGTGTTTTGTGGTGTGTTGTACATTATTGAGGGTTTTGGGGTTGTTTTTGCTTATGTGTATGTTTTGTGATGCGTATTTGTGTTGTTTGTGTGGGCAATAAGATTCATTAAGACTTCAGATGACCCTATTTGTCTTAGTGAAACATTATGGCTATGCAAAAAGCAACAATGGGAACGGCCCTAGTATTCGCGACTATGGCCTTGGTGGCGGGCGCTGTAGGCACTCTGGTTACGACTCGCACGGTCTCTAACTCGGCAACATCAGAGTCGCCACGCCGCCATCGGTGCAGCTGGGCGTGTACTCAGACAGCGGTTGCACGACCGCGCTTTCCAGCGTCAGTTGGGGAACCTTGGATCCATGCACTACGGCAACGGTGACGATTTACCTGAAGAACGAGGGCAACGTGCCAGTCACGTTAAGCATAAGTGCGAGCAACTGGGCCCCAAGTTCGGCTTCAAGCTGCTTTACGCTGACGTGGAACAGAGATAGTTACGTGCTTGCAGTCGGCGCATCTGTCCAAGCCGTGCTGAGCCTCACGGTTTCATCGAGCATCAGCGGCATCACAAGCTTCAGCTTCGACATAACCATCACAGCGGCACAGTAGCCTGACAACGTACCTGCAATAGCAGTGCGATAATAAATCGAAGACAAGACTCAAAATCAAGAGCTCAGAATCAATTTTCCCATATTTCTTGTCGGTATGCGCACCTTATTTCATCTATGCTTTCTTAAGGGTTCTGATTTGACGTTCTCTTATGACTCCGGCGGTGGCGAAAATTGTGGTCAAAGCGAGTAGGCTTAGGACGATTGGTGTCAAGCGGATGCCCCATGGTGTGTAGTTTAGAAGTAATCCTACCATTGGGACCAGTGCCAAGCTCATGCCTACGCTCAGGGCTATGCGCTCAATGGTGGCCAGGTCTTTGTCGCTTGTTTTGACCGGGAGCTGTTCTGGGAACAGGGCTTTTATGAAAGCGTAGCCCGGCAGCCAGAGAACGAACACTGCGCCCAGCACGTATCTTATATAGACTAGGGGATAAGTAGTTTCAGGTATGGCAAAGACGGCGACGAGAGTTCCCAGTGACAAGGCGATGGTTGTCCAGAACCAGAGAGCTGCGGATGTTCTCAGGTAGGCAGAGATTCCCTGTGGATCTTGGGTGGGTGTCGTCAACTGCAGTTTTCCTTCATTCTGAAGTTTGACGATGGCATCGAGTATTTCGTTTTTTGAGGCGGGATATGTTTCTCCCACGAGTTTAACGAGCTGGTTCACTGTTTCGGGTCTCTTCTGGTTTGTGATTTGAAGTATTGTTTCTGAAAGATTTTTTGTCGTTGTGTCGTCGTTCAAGCTGGTGTTTCCTCGGAAATGAATATAGATTGCTGGTTAGGGATATAAAAACGTTAGAAAAATGGGGTTGGCGTTCTACCTTTTTCTGCGTTTGATTGCCAGTAAGCCTAGGGCTGCGAACGGTGACGCCATTAGTGCCAACGGGGCTATTTCTGGTGTTACGAATGTGCTTTTGCTGAAGCTTGTGAACCTGTCGAGTCTGTTGTCGTTGCATTCGATGCCGAAGCATTTGTCCTTTGACGGGTCGGATTTTCCGAGGCCTAGTATCAGGGCTTTGATGCTTGCAGACGAGCTTAGGATTACTGCGAGGGTGAACTTTGTTGGGGCAGTGGTTATTTTTTGTAGGAAGTATTTGACGCCGTAGTATAGGTTCGCTTTCTTCGCTTCGTTCATGTTGCTTTTTATTGCTGAGACCTCGTATTGCCATGTTACGCCCGGGTATCCTGTTGTTGTGTTTGCCGCTAACGGTGGGATTTTGCTGGCTGTGACGAGTTGGAAGTCGGTTTTGTCCATGAATTTGGTGTCGTTTATGGTTATCATGTCGAGACGCGTGTAGGTGGGCTCGCTTAGGACGATCAAGAGCCAGACGTTCTTTATGCAGTCTTGGCCCGTGTGGAGTATGAACAGGTCCGCTGGCGTGCTCGTGACTATCGGCTTGCCGCTGTTTGACGTCGTGCCTATCGGCCAGACTTTGATGGTGTGAGCGTTGCCTGAGTTGTTGTTGCTGTCTACAGAAACGAGTGGTGCCGCGATGATTGTGAGCGTTAGGGCTATTACTGCAATCGCGATTAGGTTTTGCCTTCTCACCAAAAAATCAGTGTTCAAGAGCTTGTTTGAAGACCCGTGGAATTGAACTCTAGAACAGTTTTATGTAAGTCTCTTACTTGTCGGTTTTTGCGGGTTTTCGCGGGTTGGCGGCTATGCGTTTAGGAGTATGTTGGCTATTCTTAGGGCTACTGTTGCTAGGAACATGATGGAGAAAGTCATTGCGGTGTTTCTGAGTCTTTTCTTGTTTATTTTGGCGTTGATTTTTCCGTAGTAGGGTGACAGCAGTTCTGACGTGACGAGTAGTGTTATTGCTGTTACGGCTAGTAGTAGGCTTATGTCCCTGAGTGCCAGGGGGAAGGTCATTGTTGGGTTGGCTCCTCTTCGATTAGGCGGTATTCGACCGTTATCGCGGTGCCGTCTCTGCTTATTTCCTGGTTTTCTATCGTTGTCGGTTTGCCCGTTGCCTTGGCGATAGCGCACGCGATTGCCGATGTGAGCGGGCAGCTTAGGGCTACGGTGATGGGATACTGTGCGGCTTGTTTGCAGGTGTTCTGGTAGGCTGTGGTGGTTATCTTCACTTGGATTCTGTTGTGTTTTGCTTCGGCTTGGGACGCTGTGTCGTTTGGGTGTTCAGGAATCTTCGCGGTTTCTGTTTGTATTTCAAGGCTCGTTGCGATTTCTAGGTCTTCGATGAGGAGTTTGGGCATGTGCTGTTTGAGGTATTCGAGGTCTACTCTTGTGAAGCTTGTTTCCAGGGTTTTTTCGAACAGTCTGGCTAGGTCTGTCCCTGGGGGCGTCAGGAGCATGCCGGCAGGGTTTGTGATGAGAGGCTGGTTTTTGTTTTCTTGGGTTTGTTCAGGCGTGGGGTGGGGGCCGTCTTTTTGTTTTGGGATGAAGACTCTGGTGTCTTCTGGGTTTTCGAAGTACTTTGGCGGCAGGTAAACCGGGTTGCCCTTGTAGTCGAGTGCCTGTGTTATCTGGTTCAGGGTGTCGGTGAACGAGGAGAGGGAAGCGTCGAGGATTGCTGTGGGCACGTAGTCTGGCTTTTGAATGTAGAGTAGGATGGCTCCCCAGAAGATTAGGCCTAGTCCTATGAGGGCAAGTATGGTTGATGTGGATAAGATAGAGGCTGTTAGGGCTAAGGTGCCGAGCGCGAGCGTCGTGATGCCTGCTACTTGTGCATATCCGGCTGTTGTGCGCGTAATCTGTCCTCCTGTTTCGCCTAATCCTTTTTTGTGATTGGAGTGTGTGATAAAGCTTGAGGTTTCTGTTGTTCCCTGCTGTTTTTGGTTGTCAAGTCTGGTTTGGCCCTTATGTCTTCCACGTTTGCACCGGCTCATCATTCTGGCTGTGCACTGAGGCTTTTATTATGCCTGTCTTCTCTAGTTCCTGGAGTCTCCGCTCGAGCTGTTCCGTGGTTGGTTTTTGTCCGGTGCTTTTTTGAAGGGTTGCTGCGAGGTTTTCGAGCGTTGCCGGTTTCTTCGTTTTCTGGACGGCTTCGACTATGTCTCTGCTGGAGCTGGTTAGTTTTGCGGTGGCGGTTAGGCTTGCTTTTCTTCGTTTTCTTGCTTCGGCTTCGTAGTAGAATAGCGTGAGGGCGAGGGCGATCGACGTTGCTGCCGAGAGGGTGATGCCGTTCTGGGATATGATGAGGGTTGTCTCGGACCATGTTTGGATTGGTTGCCAGTAGTCTGCTATTGCCGTCGCCAGGGTCACGAGCTGAACTTCTAGCCTCGGTAGCTCGTCCATGCTTGAGGGGACGGCTATGAGGCTTATTTGGACGTGTTTCGTCTGCACCGTTGAGTTTATCATGAAAACCGCGGATGAGTGCCAGTAGAGTACTGCTTGGGTTCCGTCGGTTGCCTTGTACTGGAATACGAAGTAGCGCGCGCGGGCTATCGGCGGGTTCTGTGTGAGTTGGATGTCTCGAAGGTCGATTTGGTTAGCGCGCGCGCTCAGGGAAGTTTCCCATCCGTGAAGGGATGATTGGGTTGAGGCTATTTCGAGCGAGGCCCGTATGGGCTCGCCGGACTCGTTGACGGGTACGTACAGGTAGACGAGGGACATGTCCTGTTTTGCCTGGACTTCGAACTGGGTGTCTTCGTAGAGGAACGTGAGCGTGTACTGGTCGGGCTGGGGGAGAACCTGGGTGGAGAACTGTTGTCCTGAGGGCGTGTTGAAGGTGATTATCGGGAGGCCCTGCGTGAGCGCGAAGACGGGTGCTTGGATGGTTACGAGCAGGCCGGCGGTTAGGATGATAGCAGCCAGCTTTACTGCGTCGCTCTTGTGAAGCCTGGCTGTTGCAGGTCGGATTATTCTGCCGCATCCTCTGCAGTAGTCTCGGTCTGGCTGCGGTTCAGGGTTGGATTGGACGCATTTTGCTGCGGGTTTGGAGAAAATTTGTGTTTTGAGGGCTTTTTCCGATATCAGGAGCAGAACCAGCGTTCCCAGGAAGATGAGGACCCAGCCGCCTAGCGTGTGGAAGGTTTGGAGGGCTAGGGCGCTGCCGTAGTTGTAGCCTATGAAGAGCATGGTGGTGATTCTCACGATGTTGAGGAAATAGACTAGTGGGATTCCGATTATGATGAGAGCTGCTTTTTTCCAGGGGTTGTCCCTGATTATGTAGGCTATGAAGACGGCGAACACGGTGAAGCCGATGAGGCTGTATATGCCCGAGCGGGCGATGTCCACTGAGAAGGGCAGTGGGGTTCCGTCGGGCGCAGTGAGTGTGATGAGGGGGTTGCCCGATTCCATCGTAAGTGCCGATGGGATGTTGAAGGCGTTGACGATGGCGTTGGAGGCTTGTGCGCTTACGACTTGGAGCGTTGAGCCTGCGAAATACAGGATTTCTGAGGGTGGGGGCATGAGGAAGAACAGGAAAGCGATTGGGAAGGCTAGCTGTCTGAGGGTTTGAGGGTTGAAGAGGATTAGGCAGAGGCCGGCGGTGAAAAGTGGGAGGGCGAACATGTGGTACTCGACGGATGTGAAGGTGTATGAGCCGTGCCAGTAGAGCAGCACCGCGGTGGCCGTGAGGAGGATGCCCGATATAGAGGCTAGGTATCGAGTGTTTCTGGGTTGATCTTGGCCGGTGAGCGGCATGACGGTTCTGAGCATCTTTCTTTTTCGGTAGACGAGGTAGGCCAAGATGAACGGTACGGCCAGGATGTAGCTTGTTGTTTCGTTCTGCAACGCGTCGGAGAAGATTAGGACGAGGTCCTGGTGGAAGACGGTCAGGGTGGCCGCGATGATTATGGCGATTTTCAGGGCGAACGCAAAGCGGGTGGGCGTGAATGATCCAGGCCACTGCAGCTTAGGCATTGTTTCGGGAAGTTTGGGCATGTTGTGTAACCTTGTCTTGTTTTTCTACGTGAGAGTCGACTCTTAAGAGCTATTCCCAAAACAGAATGTTGGGAGGATTTGAGGTTTGGCTGGAGGGATGTTCTAGAAGATTGTTCTGATCGTGTTTTCGTGCGGTCTTGTTCTATCGGCTCAAGTGTTCTGGTGTTGTTGTAGTTTGTTGGGTTTGGCGTCGGGTGAGGCTTCTTTTGTGGATTATGACTGCCGAGAGTGTTGCCAGGGCGAATAGGATTGGGAGGGTTGCGGTTGGAAACTCTGGGATGACTGGGGAGGAGAGTTCTATGATGCTTACTTGGACTGGGTATAAGCCTGGAAATAGGACGATTGGGAAGCAGATTACGGCCACCTTTTGGCCTAGCGTGGGAGCAAAGCCTGTGCCGTTTGCGAGTGCGTCGTTGACGATATCCCAAGCCACGAGGCGGCTGGGAGTGTAGTTGCCGACCATGTTAACGAAGTACCACATTGCCTGCTGGACATCTTCCACGTTTCCCTGCTTGTGGTTCAGGATGTAGTTGACCATGTCCCATTTCACGCTTGACAAGTTGCCTGATGGACTGAGGCTTGAGTACAAGGCCATTTCGAAGGTCACGTTTCGCGTCATTTTGGTTGTGTTGTCGATGCACCAGCCAGGGTAGGTTTCGTTCATTACATCATAGCCTGAAGGAACGTTGCTTAACGCAGTGTTGAAGTAGCTCTCGGTCCCGTTGGTGATTACAACATTGACCAAGGCTGAGGGCAGGTTTAACCCGCCGTCAGCGGCAGCCACACGATTAACCAGAATCGACGAGAGTGCAATCACGACTGCGAAACCTAATGCAAGATTGTTCTTAGTCTTGTTGCGAATTCTAATAGCCCAAGTCTCCAGATACTTGTCAAGGAATCTGTCACAAGAATTAATAAGCATTACTCTGGCCTGGATGCAACGCGCCCCGATTTGGATGAGTCTTTATTACCGCGTGGATTCCCTTAGTCTTGGAGACCTATTGATCGATATTCAAAATCAGAAAAAGGGGTGAAGGTTGAGGTGCTCAGTGTGTTTATCGTGTCAATTGCGTGCGTGTGGGTTCTAGACCATTGTAGGTGCCTGACAGCTTGAAGCAGTCTGCGTGCGTGTGGGTTCTAGACCATTGTAGGTGCCTGACAGCTTGAAGCAGTCTGCGTATGTTGTGAATTGGTTTTGGACTTGTGTGGCTGAGATGATGCCAAAGGCGACGATTTTTGCATTCCCGTAAGAGGTCGTTTTCAAAGCCGTTAGTTGAAGGACTTTGATGCCGTCAACGAACATTTCAACTAACCCTTTCGCTGCGCTCCAATGGAGTTCAATGCAATACCATTTGCTGGCTGAGATGAGCGGGGTAGCTGAATATACTGGCACTGTCCAACCGGATCCACTTCTTGCGTAGAGGACCCATTGGTTGATTCCTAACCGTCGCGTTATTCCAACCCGGGCAAGCGGTTGAGTTGCATTGGAGAATCGTATTAGGTACAGTGTGTCGCCGTCGTCTGTTAGAATCTGAGGACTGGAAATACGGATGTAGCCTCTGGCATATACTTCTTGCATGTCGACGTTTTTGAAAAGATAAGAGTTTTCATTTCCATTGTTTCCATTTGTAGTAAAGCAGGCATCGTAAGTGCCGTGATGGGGTGCATAGTTTGTGACTGTCATGGTCTCACCATAGGACAGTTTCGTTCCACTCCAGCTGCTGAAGCTTCTAGATTCAAAACTGTCTTCGAACAACGTTGGTTCTGTCGAAACGGGTGGGGGAGTGATTGGTGATGGCGCTGGAGGCTGTGATGGAGGAGTCGTTGGAGGAGAGCTGGTTGAAACAATATCTGATACATCAAACGGTTTGCTTTTGCTTTTCGCATACTCATAGAGAAACACTCCATCATAGTGTTCTGCCATGGTTAACTCTACAGATTTTCTCATGTTCGTTGTGGTCGTCATTGTTGATGTTCCATATATGAAATAGTGTTTTGCAGAGGGATTCATGTCATAGATGCGTTTTAATCCGTTTGTTATCCCATTCCAGTTTTGATTCTGAATCGCATAGAACCATTCATATGTGATTTCGTCAAGATTAGATGAACCGTAGAAGTCCCAGGGCTCTGTATCGTAGCTCGTTTTGGGGTAAACCCAATACGTGTCAACAAGAGCTTGGTACATGACGTTTGGGTTTACCGCTTTGGCCGTGTCCCTCACCATCAGATAAAGATCTCGTATAGTTCCCTTTGCAAACTCGATGAACTGCTTTTGTTCGCTATTATATGATCCTGATGTTGAAGTGAAAACTGGTATGTTTTTCCCCGTTTTTTGTCGGTAGAGGTTTCTCATGGATTGACTGTAGAAGGTCGGTTTGCCACCGCCTGTTACGAATACTATTTCGTCTACGCTGATTCGTGGAGTGGCATATTTCCCCATGATACTTGTGAGGATTCTTACCAGGTTTTTTGTGAATGTTTGGTAGTTTGGTCCTGTTGGACAAACCCAATTGCCTTGGCTATTCTGCTCTCCGTTTGGTCCCACCTGTATTTCACTTGGAAATACGGTTCTGAAAGGTGTAACTTGCATGCTAACAGCGCAAACCATATAGAACCCATTTTGGGCGCAAAGCCTACAAAGCTCATCTATGTAGTTCTGTGTTGCAGTTTTCATTGGAGCATTAACGTTGCCTGTCCAGAAGCTGCTGCACCAGCCCATGTAGATTCTTAGGGCGTTGTAGTGGTACTGTTTCATGAAGTCAATTATGACTTGCGGTGTATCTGTGGATCTTAGAGTATCCAGAGCTATAGTTAATCCGTTGACGCTTGCCTGTCCGGTTTGGGCAAAGGCGACATTCATTGGCATCATCAAAGCGAGCACCAGAAATACAATGATGAAGATACTTCTTTTCACCTTGCTTCCTTGCACGTTTTCTTTCCTCAAGGCCAACCTACATCTTGAGGGTAGTTCTTAAGACTTCTTGACAAGGAAGTCTGGGTGGGCAGTCAACTTGAGGAGGCAGAAGCTGCGAAGCTCACTTTGCAAGATTGCAGATAGTAGTTAACAAAGCTAGGAACGTAGGTCTATTACCATTGTACCCGCAAATCTGTCGAAGTACCTTTTGAATCTCTTGTCCTTAAGCCTGAAGCCAAAAAGCAAATCGAAGGGCAGAAGAAATGCCTTGCCAAAATTCCTCACGGCTGCATGATCATAGAAGAGTCTCTTTGAGTCCGCCCTGACGACCTTCAGCCCCAAAATTCGTTTCCCCAGCGTCTGCCCAGAAAAACCTTCGAGGAGCGTCGAATATGTCCACAACAGAACCAAGAAGAGGATTATGTTGGGAAAGTCAAAGCGAAAAGCTCCACCTGTTGTCAAGGAGGAAAGAAGACCAGTTGCAATCGCAGTGGCCAGATAAATTCCAAGTGACATTATGAAGTCGATTGAGAAAGCGTATGTTCGTTTCTTCAGGGCTGCAATAGGAAGAACGGAGACCTTACTTGAAATATCTGCCTCCACAGCCCAGGCTTCTACGTCTTTTATGAAAACTACTGCATTTTCGCCTAGTTTACTTAATTGGTATTTGCCGGTAGGTGTATGTTCAAGGAAACCTCCTAATCTTCTGATATGAAAACTCAGTTTTCCGGTGTCCACATCTAAGGTGTGTAACAAGTCTGTAAATGAAAGCTCGACTCTCTCGTCGAGTTTTAGAAGAATCTCTCTTCTCAGAGGATGAGATAATTCAGACAGTATGCTTGACACGCTTTCTTCATTAATCGTCATTTTCAAATCAGTGCTCTCTAATATTTACTACCATTTCAGAATTGCAGAGCTGCGAAAAATCGCCAGACTGCGAAATTCTTCTGGAACACGATACACCCTGCACCCTATCATCTGTTAAGTCCTATTTCTGCTTTTTCGTATTCGTCGAATAGAAATCTCCAATTCCAGTCATACCATGAAGCATGGCCAATGCAACCTCAGCCGCAGATCGAGGTACGCTGTCGCAGGCATGGAATTTCTGATCTCTGAAGACTTGATGGTAGAGGAAACGTGGTTCTTTGCAGCGTGCTCTATAGACCTCTGGCGGTTATCTGAGAATGATTATGTGGCCTCCGAGAAGCTTTTCTGGAGTCTTATCTCAAATTGGGCAAGAGAGAGGGCGAATAGTTTTTGTTTCGATCGGCAATAAAACTGCCTGCGAATCGGCAGATGCGAAGTGCGCGCGAGGGAGTGTGACTTAAGCCGGGAATTCAAGGGTATAAGTGGAGAATTCGACAGGAAATGCATGAGGCAAAAGCAGGAACAGCGAATCGAACAGTTTAAAGCTCTCTACCACTAATTCTTTCTGGGTGGGAAAATGCTGGGAAGAAGTCGCAGGCTAAAATCTAGCAACATAATCGCTGTGTGGGATGCTCGCGCGCGGAAAGCGAGCTACAGTGCAGTTCTGTGCACCGCTAAGAACGGACAACACTACAAAAAGAAGGAACTGCAGAAGGTGGCGATGGTGAAACTCAGAATCGAAAGAGACAAACTGCCTTGGTGGGAACTCAAGGAGGAAAAAGCTGCGTTCCATCTCTACTATCACCCCGACGTCTGGGTTGAAGAGGCACGCAAGCGCAACCAAGAAATGGCTGAAAGCAAGGGGATGAAAGACAGCCCCATCTTCGCGAGCCCAGACACAACAACGGACAGCCTGACAGAAATAGTTGAAAAGTTCAACACAACACTTCATTTCTAGGACATGAGAAAACGTTGATGTCACCGTCAAGAACGGATGATTGAAAAAGCCAACGCGCGCATTGTAATGTGGTAGGATAGCATGATGTTTAAATATGGGTCTAAGATTTTTCTGCCTCTCAGAATGTAGTGAAACATAACTGCGTCATGGTAGTGGTAACTCGACTTTCAGAGACTCTGAGGAATCTCTGAGTCCTCTCAAACTATAGAAAAAGAGCGAGTCACTGACTCGCTAAGATTCTCCTGTTCTTTTCTCTTCTTGCGCGCTGGTCTTGTTTCCGAAAATAATATCTACTGATACAATCAATACAAAATTGCGTGTCAGGTGCCAAAATGGCTAGTGGAAAAATGGGAATATCCAAAACAATCTTAATAGGTGGATTCATCGCCGCGATTCTGGCTTCCAGCCTGATCTCGGCATTAATGGTAACGCAACTTTCAACACTCAAGGGACCCAAAGGAGATAAAGGTGACAAGGGGGATACTGGAGCAACTGGTCCTCAAGGTCTGCAAGGGATACAGGGACAGCAAGGCGAGCGGGGACTCAAAGGAGATAAAGGTGACAATGGGGGATCGCCGACAACAGCGACATATGTTATCGAGAAAAGTGACACCACAGGCAATTATCGTGGTATACGCTATGATGGGATTGCATTATCTGAAAGCACTGATGCTAGTACAGTGATAAACAGCGTGATAGGCAACTTGACAAATGGAGGGACTTTCTATACTAAAGGTGCTGGCCAAACATGGACGATAAATGCAAAGATCAACATTAGTGTTGACTACATTACATGGATTTCAGACTGGAGTCTGACTTTCAAGGCGAAGGACAGATATAATGATGATGTTATCGAAGTGGACCACGCAGATAGTGTGCTTCTGCGAGGTCTGCACATCGATGGAAATGCCGCAAACCAAGACTCTGGGGAATATGCGGGTATTCGTTTCACTCAGGTTAACAACGGGATCGTTGACGCCTGCAGAATCCATGATTGCATGAGATTTGGATGCGACACCTACAACATAAACAATTGCACTTTTTCTAACAACGTGATTTATAATATTCATGACGTAGCCGCAGCTAAAGGCTATGGCATCTTCTTATGGGGGAATGTTGTCGGTGATGCATTGTATAATCGGGCTATCAACAATATAGTCTATGACGTTCAGTTGGATTGTATTGGTTTGCACCAGCAGAAATTCTTTGAGATTATCGGCAATACCATCTATGATGGAGACACGTACGGAATACCGGCAGCGGATAGCCACTGTGGAGTAATCAGCCACAATCAGATAAGCAACTGTAGTCGGGCTATTGTCCAAGTTCTCCCTAAGTGTAATTATAACACTATTTCTGGAAATGAAATCGAATGTAATCGGAATACATATGGGATATACATTACAGGGGACAGCAATACTATTTCAGGAAACAACATCTACAACTATCACTTCCAAGGAATAGTCTGCACTGGCGGCCAAAACGTTTTTTCAGCAAACACGTTGACGGGGGTCACGGATGCTTGCGGATTTTACGTGACGGGAAGTTTAAACCTCATTTCTTCAAATGCGATCTACGGAGGTTCCAAGCCAGCGATCAACATCAACGGCGGTAATGACAATGTCATTCTCGGAAACATCATGGACAACACAGCGTCATATCAAAGTTCCGTTATAGAATTAGACAATGCTAGCCGAACAATGATTAACGGCAACAAAATAATAGGGCATGGAACAGGGTCATACTATGCAATAGACATTGACGCTTCTTCTGATAGTACACAGATTTACACGAATATGTTTGAAGGCACATTTCCAAGTGGCATCTTCAACAATTTAGGGTCAAACACAATTGTCAAATTCAACAAAGGCTTCGTCACTGAAAACAGTGGTTCATCAACTACAGCCGGAAATGGCACGGCGATCAGTCACGGATTGGCAGGAACACCACACTTTGTGTCTGTCACTAGTGGG
>Ga0315288_10005160_pt1 | contig 16611 bp, 15 predicted proteins | sample YL17G11_20_MG_FD_203454 | JGI IMG/M metagenome (GOLD analysis project Ga0315288, IMG submission 203454) | Sediment microbial communities from Yellowstone Lake, YNP, Wyoming, USA - YL17G11_20 | ecosystem: Environmental > Aquatic > Freshwater > Lake > Sediment | place: USA: Wyoming | collected...
AAACCTGACGTTGTATTTGACATCTACGCCAGCAATCCTGACCAGGCTCTCAACTGTGGTTTGCAGAATATCCTTGGGCAGGCGATAATCTGGTACCAGCCATAGCGCTCCACCAAGCCGGTCGGAGGTTTCAAATATGGTCGCCCGGTATCCCCTTTTATTTAGATGGTAAGCGCACATCAGTCCCCCAGGCCCACCACCTATCACAGCCACGTTTTCCTTGTCCCTAACGATATCTAGTTCTTCTTTCCTCTTCAGGTAGTCGGTGTAGAAATCGGACAAGAATCTTTTGAGCATCCTCCGCTTTATTGCCCCACCCTTGTTCTTATAGTTACACTCCAACTCACAGATGCCGCAGATGTAACCGCAAATATTGAAGAAGGGGTTTTTGTCATAGAGATAATCACCGATTTGGATTATCCCTTCTCTTGCCAAATCTAGGTCGTGCGGGAGAAGGGAAATAAGCACATTTGTCCGTTGGATATCTTCATTTATCGGGCATTTGATCTGGCAGGGGGGCAGACACTGCTTTGCTGCCATCTCTGTATGTCCGACCCCACCGGCTTCAGTCTTCCACATTTCGAGCCTCCTTATAAAAGATGGGCGGCCTCCTCAGAATAGGAGTAAACCGAGTCCTGCACGCCTTTGCGCCTAGGCATATTTGCTTACGCTATTAGTGAAGAAAATCACTAAAATTCTAGCATGAAACACAAATCACGTCAAGAGGAACTGGTTAGAGCGTCCCGCGAAATACGGTAACATGTAAGAAATCCGAAGCTGGCAAACCAGCCGCTGCAAGAGTGGTTGAAGCTAGACTGTAAAATTTTTCTGCGTTTCGCGGGAAGCTCGGTTATGCTTGGTCACTTGTGCAGAATCAAGAGCGAATCGCCGGAGATTTGGTATAATGCTTTTGTGCAGGAAATACGCTCTCTCTATCGAGCTTGCTACTACTGAGTAGCGCCTCTTTTTCGGCAATGACTAAGATAGAGATAACCATTTGTTCGGAGGTGCTTCAAATGCACAAGCCTTTGGAAGGTATACGGATTCTGGAGTGGGGGATCTTCCACGCCGGCCCGGGCGCCACAGCCATACTCGCTGATTAGGGGGGCGGAGGTGATAAAGATAGAGCAGCCGGGGACAGGCGACCCCATCAGACGAGCTAGGGGCTACAAGGATATCGACTTCAACCTTCCCTGCGGCGTCAACCTGTTCCACCAGGGGGCCAACCGTGGCAAGAAGAGCGTGACCATCGACCTAGCCCGGGAGGAGGGCAGACAAATAGTCTACAACCTGGCCACAAAATCGGACGTCTTCTTCACCAATGTCCGCCGCAGGGCCGTCGTCAAGAACAAGATGGACTACCGCTCTCTTGCTAAGGCAAACCCCAACATCATCTATGCCTCGGTTACGGGATTCGGCACCTGCGGTCCCGATAAGGACGCCGGCGCCTTCGACTACCAGGGACAGGGGATGTCTGGGATGATGTATGCCTTCGGTGAGCCTGACATGCCCCCTCTCCTGGGACAGTTCGGCATCATCGACCAGGCAACCGCGGTCATGGCCAGCTACCAGATAGTGATCGCTCTGCTGATGCGAGAGCGCCTCGGCGTTGGCCAGGAGGTCGATGTTTCCATCCTCGGTACTGCCTCATACCTGCTATATTTCAACAACCTCGTTGCCCTTATAATTGGCCGTCAGATGCCCAGGCACGAGCAGATCAGCGCCGACCCTCTGCGCAACTATTACTGCTGCCAGGACGGCAATTGGGTAATACAGACCCAGCCACCGGGGGAGGAGGAGTGGAGAAAAGCATGCCGTGTTCTAGGTCATCCGGAGCTGGCAGAGGATCCGCGCTTTAATAGCAGGGACAAGCGGATGGAGCATTCTAGGGAGCTGGTGTCCATTTTCAACGAGGCTTTCGCCACCAGGCCCAGGGACGAGTGGCTGCGGCTATTCCGTGAGGCCGATCTGATAATAAGCCCCGTCAACACACCCCTGGAAGCCATCAACGACCCTCAGTTGACAGAGAACGACTATATCGTGGACTTCGACCACCCAGATATAGGACGGATTAGGATACCTGGCTTCCCCATCCACTTCAGCGAGGCCGAGGTCAACAAAAACCTCGCAGCACCCAAGCTAGGCGAGCACACGGAGGAGGTGCTGAGGGGAATAGGCGGCTACAGCGACGAGGAGATAGCTCGATTTAGAGAGGGAAAGGTAACATAACTTAGTAGTTTGGGCCTTCGCGGTAGCAGTGAGGATTTGCCGGTCCTGTGCAGTCGCCAATAGCCTTCTCATCGCATGCCGCGTCAGCACCGCAGGCTGTTTCGCATTTGCCTGTTGTTACAACCCTGGATTCTAAGGGGTCTCTCGCTTCTAAGCTATCCCCCTAAACCGACTAAAATGTTACAGTAATTGTATTAGTCAAGTCTTGAGGGTAGCTTCATATAAGCAACCCTCAAGAGGGCGCTATTATTTAGACCTGATTTTACTAGCGGATGACGCCGCTCTTGATAAGGTTTTTGAACTCCTCGTCGGACAGTCCAATTATCTCTTTGAACACGTATTCGTTATCCGCGCCAATCCTCTTGTTTTCGCTGAACTGGCAAGGTGCTTCCGAAAAGCCGATAGGAACGCTGCCCGCTATAGCGGGGTGAGGGCCTTGTTCCCATTGAATCCCAGGCTTGGTAGGGTCAGTTTTGTAATACGGGGACTCGTGATAGAAATTACGTGCCCTGAGTTGAGGGCTTTCATACAGGTCTTGCCCTTTGGCCACAACCCCCGCTGGCACCCCTGCCTGTTGCATCCTGTCCATCACTTCAGTAGCATCATAATTGATGGTCCACTTCCCAATGAGCTTGTCCAACTCATCGGCGTTTTCCGCTCTGGACACCAGTGTGGAGAACTTGGGGTCCTTAGCCAAGGACGGGTTGTCCAGCACACCACAGAGGGCCTGCCACTCCTTCTCATTGAAGACGCTGATGACACACCATCTGTCCGCTCCCTTGCAGGGATAGGCTCCGTGCGGGCAAGCATAGGGGTCACTGTTCCCCAGACGCGCAGGAAGGCGCCCGTTAGCCTGGAAATCCAGCAAAGCTGGCCCAACGGTCACTATCCCTGATTTCCATATTGAGCATTCTATGGTTGATGGCTTGCCGGTCCGTTTCCTCTTGAGGAGGGCAGATATGATCATCAGAGGGTTGAAAACGCCGCAGTGATAATCGGAATACGAGGTGCTGGTTGCTGCCAGCGCATCTTGAGGGAATCCAGTCATTAGAGCCACCCCGGTGGCATATTGAGATGGATAGCCGAAGAACTTGTAGTTGCCGTAAGGTCCCATGCTGCCTGTGCCTGTTTGCCACATTATGATGATTTGGGGGTTGACCTTTCTGATATCGGGGAAGTCTATCATCCACTTTTTCAAAACGTCCCTTCTGAAGTTGGTAGCAAACACATCGGCTTTGGACAGCAGTTTGAGGGTAGTTGCTTGTGCCTCAGGATTAGCCACATCCAGAGTTATCCTGAGCTTTGATGCGTCATATTCTGAACGGCCTGAGCCTGGTGCCCAGGGGGGCAGAAAGTTCATCGGCTCCGGCCTCATATTCGTCTCTACCTTGATAACTTCGGCCCCCAGGGCAGACAGGATGCGCCCGGTTAGGGGCAAAGCCACATAAGGCCCAAGCTCAACAACACGTATTCCTTCTAGGATGCCTTTTGCTTTTGCCACTTTCTCACCTCTCGGAGCACCTAAATAATGCCTGCACTGCACAGGAGGGCCAGGTCTTTTTTGGTGAGCCCCAGCTCACCGCAGTAAATCTCCTCGTTGTGCTCTCCCAGGAGAGGCGCTGCTTTTCTAAGCGCTGGAACATCTTCACCATCAAATGGGCCTCTCTTGGGATACTTCAGCTTGCCGACCACAGGGTGGTCAAGCTCCATCCAGAAGTCAGAGGCTTTTAGATGAGGATCGTTGAGCAGGTCTTCGACCGCATTCACCGGATGAAGGGGAACGCCTCGCTTTTGCTGGCCATCGTGGAACAGCTCGTCTCTATTTACCTGGGTGGTAAAGGCTGTTATGTAAGCGTTGACCTCCTCGTATCGCTGTCGGCGTCCTGTCCCCACCACTCCTTTTAAGCTTTCGTCAAGTATCGCCTTCTCTCCGGTGACCTCAAAGACCCACTTGGCTAAATTGTCCCACTCCTGAGCGGCGACGGTCAGCACACCAATCCAGCCGTCTTTGGCAGGAAAGGCGCCAAGTGGTACTCCCACCTGAGAGTTGAGACCCTGCCTGACTGGGTTCTGTCCCGTGAAGTGCCACATCATCGCCTGGTGCTGCTCTATGTGATAAGGTATAATGGCCTCAACCTGGGAAACATCGATGTGCTGCCCTTTGCCAGAGACAAAATCACGGTAATAGAGGGCGCCTGTGATTCCCACTGCCATATACTGAGAACCTGGATAATGTGCGTGTTCATTGCCAAGTCTCAGCGGTGGGTGATCGGGATTGCCCGTGATCTGCATGTAGCCGCCCATAGCCATAGCCACCAAGTCTGAGCCTTTGTAGTTCTTGTAGGGGCCAGTTTGGCCGAAAAGGGTGACCGATGCCATCACCAGTTTAGGGTTGATCTTGGAAAGAGCCTTGTAGTCCAGCCCCAACTTCTTCAAATAGCCTGGTTGGAAGCTCTCCACCATCACATCTGCCTTCTTGACCAACTGCTTGAAGAGGTCCCGGCCATCGGGATGCTCCAGATTGAGAGTTATGGAGCGCTTGTCGGTGTTGAAATACAGAAAATACAGGCTTTTTTCTGGGTGGACCTCATCATGGAAATAGGGGCCGCGGTGTCTACCCTTGTGGCCCGAAGGTGGTTCCACAAGCATGACATCAGCACCGAGGTCGGCCAGTAACTTGGTGCAGTAGATGCCCCTTTCATCGGTAAGGTCGAGCACTCGGTAACCCTCAAGTAACCCTGATCCTATGCCATCAGTCATCGCGCCTCCTTCCGACTACTTCATTGTGGGAGATTAACTTGTTGCCTTGGGCCAACCTACTCCCAGCCAGGGCCGGCCCTCCCCAATTTTTATTGATTAGTAGAGAATAGAGGAGATATATCCCTGAAAAGGCCCTTTTCTGGTATACTATATTTTGGCAGTTGGATATCTGACCATTGGATATGCGACACTATTATATCATCTGTGTCAAGCTTTTGTAGGTTGATTTGCACCCCGAAAAGAGCGATTGGCTTTTGCCTGTCATTCTGAGCGAAGCGAAGAATCTCTCCCTGCGGGAGCAAGAGACCCTTCGCTACGCTCAGGGTGACAATGAAACGTTCAATCGCTGATTTGGGGTGCACTACGTGTATAGCAGTTCCGGCTTTGGCACACCCAAAAGTTCGAGCGCTTTGCCCCATACTATGTCCAAACACCCCATCAACTGCTGATGCTGCTCGTCAGAGAGAGCTGAAAACATATCGTGGAGCTTCCCCAAATTCATTAGCCGATTGTAAACTCGTTTTCCTTTCTCTGTCAGCGTTACTGCTATCAGGTTCTTATGGGCTGGGTCACGGGTCTTGTGGATCAGCCCTTTTCGCTCCATTCTGTCCAGCAGCACTGACACTGAGGCACGGTCTCGCATTAGCCAGTACGATATCCGAGAAGGCGTAGCTGGCTTATCAATCGCTTCGATAATGAGCAAGGCCGCAGTCTGCCTCGGTGAAACGCCAAGCGGCCGCATCTCCTTCTTCAAGACTTCATGCATGGCGTGTCTTGTCTGGTGCAGAAGCGCCCATAACCTATGATCGCGGTCTGCAAACAAAGGGTTCTCGGAGACTCTGCTCCTCTCTCGATTGCTCGGACTTAAGTTTGCCACTGGCATTAATGATGCCTCCTTTACCCGGAGCTCTTACGCTCTGGTGTTCGAACTGAAAGCTTCAAATAACTCTTTCAAATAACTTTCACTTCGCTGAGTAGAAAGGCTTGACAGGGGTGGTATAATAACGTTAGATATCTAACTGCTGAAGCTCAGTATACCAGAAAAGGGCCTTTTTAACAATATATCTCCTTGTTCCCAGCTATCAACTGAAATTGAGGAGCGATGACTGTGGATTTTGAGTTGACACCTGAACAGCAACAGTTGCAGAGAACCGTTTTTCACTACTTGCAGACAAAGTTGCCCCCCGGGCTGGAAGAGGAGTTGGAAGTCGAATTTGAGGGCGGGGGGCCTATTTATAAGCAGTTTCTGAAACAGCTTGGTGCAGATGGCTGGCTGGGAATAGGTTGGCCTAAGGAATATGGTGGCCAGGACCGCTCACCGATAGAGCAATATATCTTCTTCAATGTGTGCACGGGTTATTACCGCATCCCCGTACCGATGCTCACGATAAATACTGTAGCGCCCACCATAATGCAATCTGGAACCCCGGAACAGAAGAAGCACTTTTTACCCGCCATCTTGAAAGGGGAGCTCACAATTGCTATTGGCTATACTGAGCCTGAGGCTGGCACTGACTTGGCCTCGCTTAAGACTACAGCCGTGAAAGACGGCGATGATTATATTATCAACGGCCAGAAGGTTTTCACCACGCTGGCTCAATTCAGCGACTACATTTGGCTGGCTGCCAGGACTGATCCCCAGGCACCCAAACACAAGGGGATTTCCATGTTTATGGTGGACGTTAAAACCCCGGGCGTCACCATTCAGCCGATGTACACTTTGAGTGACCTGAAGACCAACACTACTTTCTTTGATAATGTGAGGGTGCCTAGGGAGAGCCTCGTTGGGGAGGAGAACAAGGGCTGGCGTTACATCAACCATCAACTGGCGCTGGAGAGGATAGGTCTAGTTCCCCATTCTGCGCCTGTGCGTTACCTTGAGCTCATATCTGAGTGGGTTAAGGAGAAGAAGCTCAGCAATAATCCCTGGATCAGAAACAAGCTGGCTGAGATGGCTGTGGAGACTGAAGTGCTCAGGCTGCTCAATTTCCGGGTGGCCTGGATGCTGACTCATGGGCGTGCCCCACATATCGAATCGGCTGCAATTAAGGCATTTGGGTCTGAGCAGGCACAGAGAGTTCTGGGCGACTGTTTCCAGATAATGGGGCTCTTTGGACAGTTACAAACGGGTTCCAAGTGGGTTCCGTTCAAGGGTAGGCTGGAAATTATGATGCGGGTTAGTCTGGTGTTCACCTTTGGTGGCGGCGCCAACGAAGTATTGAGAGACATTGTGGCCATGGGTTTGGGCTTGCCTGCATCGAGATATATGTAGCTCTCTGATGTTGACAAACAGGGGCAGATGACTTCGAGCAGCATTTCCCCGTGATAAAAAACTCAAGGAGGTGATCCGGTATGGCTGTTCAAGAGAAAATACAGGCGTTGTATGGGAAAGAGAGTCCTCCAATACTCGGTGTTGATGCAGTGAACAAAGAAATGATCAGGCACTGGTGCGAGGCTATGGAGGATGACAACCCCCTATACCAAGATGAGGAGTATGCCAAGAAGACCAAGTATAAAGGCATAATTTCCCCGCCTATGATGGTGCAGGCGTGGTCCTTTGGCCCGCTCTGGCCTGATGGTCAGGAGATGGAATGGCGGCATCCGGAGCTTCCGTGGGAAAAGGACAAGATGCCGCATCGGATTGGTGTAAAGATACTGGAGAACTCAGGCTTCCCTGCGGTGATAGCTACCAACACCACTATGGAGTTCTTCAAGCCGCTGCGTCTTGGTGACAAGGTGACCCAGAAGATAACAGTGGTTGATATTACTCCTGAGAAAAAGACAGGCCAGGGAGCCGGACACTTTTATACATTCATGTTCTCCTATTACAACCAAAAAGATGAGTTGATTTGTCATCAGTCATTCACCACCTTGTACTACAACCCACCCAAGGTAGAGTGGTTTACCTCTACTTTCAAGTTCAAGCCGCTGGAGGAGAAGCGATGACTTATAAATCAATCTACTGGGAGGATGTCGAGGTAGGGCAGGAGCTTCCCCCTTATCACAAGGATGTCACTGCCACTACCGTCATTGCCGGCGCTTTTGCTTCACGGGACTTTATGCCGGTGCACCATGACCGGGATTTTGCTAACAAAAATGGTGCTCCGGATATCTTTATGAACATTCTGACCTCCGGGGGATGGGTGGGTGGCTATCTAACCAGGTGGAGCGGACCAGAGGCTGAGATCAAGAAAGTAGATATTAGCCTCGGGGTGCCTTGTTTCCCCGGACAAACCTTTGACTGGAGAGGCAAAGTAGTCAAGAAATATGTTGAAAAGGGGCAGCACCTGGTGGATATAGAATACGCTGCTGCTGTCCCAATAGGGTTCCATTGCAGAGGAGTTGGGACGCTGGCCCTTCCGACCAGGGCTGGTGCTAAGACTACTAGTAAAGCTAAGGCTGGCGCTAAAGCCAGTCATGGGAGGCAGCGGTAATGCTAGAAGAATATATTGCCAGAAAATATCGCTCGGAGACCAGGCCAAAGCCAGAGGCTTATTTGATTAAGGATAAGGTGGCTATTGTTGGTATTGGACAGACGGAGTACTCAACTGATTCCGGACGGAGTGAGCTTCAGTTGGCCTGTGAAGCCATAAAGGCAGCGGTTGATGATGCCGGGCTGAAGATGGAAAACATTGATGGCATAGTTAAGTTCACCTTTGACTTCAATGATGAGACTTCTCTCATCAACGCGCTGGGAATCCCAAACTTGAGGTTCTTTGGTGAGTGTGGCTGGGGGGGAGGTGCCAGTGTTCCCACGGTGTTACACGCAGCCACGGCAGTGGCGACGGGGGTGGCCGATTATGTTGTTTGCTTCCGGGCTCTTAACGAGCGCTCCGGGCGCCGTTACGGCTATGTGCCGGGGTCGAGCATTGCCATCACAACCACGAATACCCACTATGGTATGAACTTTGCCTTTGGCTTTATATCCCCCATCGCCTGGGTGGCCATGTTCACCCGGAGGTATATGCACGAGTTCGGGGCCACCAGCGAGCAGTTGGGCTGGGTCTCGGTGGTCTGCCGTGAGCATGCCCAGAAGAATCCCAAAGCGCTATTCTACGGCCGGCCGGCAACGCTCAAAGACCATCAGGAATCACCTATGGTGGTAGACCCGCTTCGACGTATGGACTGCTGTCTGGATACCGATGGCGCTGTTGCTGTAGTGGTCACCAGCGCAGAGAGGGCCAAGAGCCTCAAGCAGCGGCCAGCCTACATTCTATCCGTTGCTTCAAGCACCGCCACCGATGGCGAGATGATGACCAGCGTCTACCGGCCTATAATCTCTGGTCTTCCGGAGACATGGTATATGGGCCAGGAGCTTTTCCGGGTGGCTGGGGTGACTCCCAAGGATATTGATGTGATCGAGTTCTACGATGCTTTTACCCCCTTAATTCCCATGCAGCTAGAGGAGTTGGGTTTCTGCAAGCTGGGCGAAGGCGCTGCCTTCTGCGAGGGAGGGAAGCGCATCAGAGTGGGTGGCGAGTTGCCTATCAATACCTCCGGAGGCTCGCTTTCTGAGGCATATATCCACGGTATGAACCAGATAGCCGAAGGAGTACGGCAAATAAGAGGCACCTCCACTAACCAGGTGAAGAATGCTGAGCTATGCTTGGTCACCTCTGGGTTAGGAGTACCCACGGGTGGCCTTATCTTGAGGAGGTAAGAAATGGCTGTTGAATATTTTAAAGGCATTCCCATTATGCGCCCCATGGTTGATTATGACAACCAGGGTTTTTGGGAGGCCGTAAAGAATCACAAACTGGTTATCCAGAGATGCAAGGACTGCGGCACTTATGTTCACCCGCCCAGGCCTTGTTGTCCCAAGTGTAACTCATTTAACAAAGAGTGGGCACCAGCCAGCGGGAAGGGCCAGATCTATAGCTGGGTAACTGTTACCTATGAGAAGGTGGGCTATCCCGGCATGATGGTGCCTCATGCTGTGGTGTTGGTGGACCTGGAGGAAGGAGTTCGCGTGGTAAGTAATGTGGTTGATATGAAGCCGGAAGACATTTACATAGGTATGCCGGTGGAAGTGGTCTTCGAGGATATAGCCCCGGACTTGACCCTGTTCAAATTCAAGCAAAGCAAGAACGGCAAGGCCAAGAAAGGGAAGAAGTGAAGCTAATGAATGACAGGTTCGGTTATCCCACACTTAGAGGAAGTGAGGTTTAACATGCCGACTATTAAAGACAAGGCTGCTATTGTCGGAATCGGGGTCACTGACTTCTCCAAGGATTCCAAACGAACTCAGATTCATCTCGCTTGTGAATGCATACTGGCGGCGATCAAAGATGCAGGGCTCAAGGTAGAAGACATAGATGGCATGGTCAAGCATACCAATGATGCCGCTGATGAACAGCGGATACTGAGGTCTATTGGCGGTCGCAACCTGAACTACTACGGTGAGTGCCGTTGGGGTAGTGGGGGTAGCAGCGCCCTGGTGCTGCGGGCGACGATGGGGGTAGCCGCTGGAGTGGCCAACAATGTGGTGGTTTACTGGACGGCCAATGATTCCTCCAAGCGCGCAGAGCTCCCTTACCATGTGGGTATGTTTATGCTGTCGACGTCGGAAGCTGAACAATTTAGCTTCTATCCTCCCGTTGGCCTTATCACTCCAGAGGGTCAGATTGGCCTGATCATCCGGAGGTATATGCATGAATTCGGGATAAAGGATAACCAGTTTGGCTGGGTCCCTGTAGTCTGCCGGGAGAATGCCGCCAAGAACCCAGGGGCTATCTTTTACAAGCAGCCGATCACCATTGAAGACTATCTGAAATCAGACATGATTGTTGAGCCGATACGCGCTTTGGACTGCCATGCCAAGATAGATGGTGGCGTTGCTCTGGTCGTTACCACCGCCGAGAGGGCGAAGAGCCTCAAGCAGAAGCCGGTCTACATTATGGCTGGTGCCCAAAGTGCTGTCCAGGGGGTGGAGTTGATGACCAGCTATAACCGTCCGGTTATCTCTGGTCTGCCGGAGACCTCCAATGTGGGGAAGGAGCTTTACCGGGTGGCTGGGGTGACACCCAAAGATATTGATGTGGTTCAGCTAGACGACTCTTATGCTCCCCTGGTTGCGATGCAGCTAGAGGAGCTGGGTTTCTGCAAGCGTGGTGAAGGTCCTGCCTTCTGCGATAAGGGCAGCCGCATCAGGGTAGGGGGGGAGTTGCCTCTCAACACCTCTGGCGGTTCCCTGGGCGAGGGGTACATGTACTGCATGAACCATATTGTTGAGGCGGTGCGTCAGGTAAGAGGCACCGCCATCAATCAGGTAAAGAACGTTGAGCTAGCCCTGGTATCCGGCGGGGCTGGCGGGCCAGCAAGCGGCCTAATTTTGAGGAGGTAGAAAATGATTCCAGTACCACCACCACATTCCATGCCCCTTCCGGTGACTCACTTTGACAACATCGGGTTTTGGCGGGGTGTCAAGAATCATGGACTGGTCATTCAGAGATGCAAGAGTTGTGGCACCTTTCGGCATCCACCACGGCCTATGTGCCCCAAGTGCCGTTCCCTGGAAATAGAGTGGGTTCCTTCTAGTGGCAAAGGGAAGGTCTATAGCTGGGTGACCTATCGGCAATCGCCGCATCCTGGGTTCAAAGCTCCCTATTCAGTGGTGCTGGTAGAATTGGAGGAGGGGGTGCGGATGGTCAGTAGTCTGACCGATTACCCGCCAGAGAAGATACATATCGGGATGCCTGTTCAGGTAACCTTCGAGTAGAAAGCTTTTGAATAGCTAAGCCCTTCCCAGGTCCGAAAAAATCTGGGAAGGGCTGTGTCTCTGGGGGTGTTTATGCCAGATCAAGCGTTGAGTGGTATGAGGGTTTTGGATGTTGGCCATCACATAGCTGGTCCTTATTGCACCAAACTGTTGGCTGATTTTGGTGCCCAGGTGATCAAGGTGGAAAGGCCAGATGCAGGCGACCCAGCTAGGAGAATGGGTCCTTTCCCCAATGATGAGCCTAACCAGGAAGCCAGCGGACTCTTCTTCTATCTCAACAACAATAAACAGAGCATTACACTGAACCTCAAATCTATTGCTGGTGTAAAGATATTCCAGGAGCTGGTCAAGAAGGTAGACATTCTGGTGGAGAACTTCAGCCCCAGGGTGATGCCAAGCCTGGGCCTGTCTTATGATAGCCTCAAAGCCATTAACACTGGTCTGGTGATGACCTCCATCTCAAACTTTGGGCAAAGTGGGCCCTATCGAGACTATAAGGCCACCGAAATGGTGCTACAAGCCCTGGGAGGCTATATGTGGGGTCGTGGCGAACCGGCCCGTGAGCCCATTAGGGCAGCAGGCCAGTTGGAGCTCGGTGAGCTGGTCGGAGGGGTTTATGCCGCTAGTGGAACCATGACGGCTTTTGGCCATAAAGTCCAGACTGGCACGGGTCAGCAGGTTGACGTGGCGCTTGTTGAGGTAATTGCATCCATTATGGCTTATCCTGTAGCCATGAGCACTTTTCCTCGAAACCTTCCCTGGCCACAGAAAAGGATGACATTCGTCCCCAGCGTGGAGGAGTGCAAGGATGGCTATATTGGTGTCAACGTGCTCACCGGACCACACTGGGTTAGCCTTTGTGCCATGATGGGTATGGATGATTGGGCTGAGCACCCGGATTATAGAATACTGATAGAACGTCTCAAGCGCCCCAAGCATGTTCACGACCGGATGCGTCCCTGGTTAATGGCGCGGACTAAGGAGGAGATCCTCCGGGAGGGTCAGACGTGGAGGATTCCCTTTGCTCCCGTTTACAGCAGTGAGGACATAATGCGGTCACCACAATATCAAGCCAGAGACTCTTTGGCAGAGATAGAGCATCCGGCTCTGGGCAGGGTAACCCAGCCAGGAGCTACCTTCAGGATGGGTGAGACGCCCTGGCAAGTAAAAAGTCCAGCGCCACTTTTGGGCCAGGACAACGAAGAGCTTTATGGCGAACTTCTGGGCTATAGCAAAGGGGACTTGGTGAAATTGAGACAGGCTGGTGTTATCTAACCATTAATTTATAGAGGGATATTATGCCCAAACAACCCTTTGAAGGAATAAGAATATGTGACCTAAGCCAAAACTGGTCAGGGCCTTACTGTGCCGCCTATCTTGGCGGGATGGGGGCTGAGGTAATCAAGGTAGAATCTATTCAACATCCCGACAGCTTCAGGTTTGGCAATCTGGTCAGTGATTTATGGTGGGAAGTCTATGCACCATGGAATTGTACCAATGTGAACAAATATGGCATCACTCTGGATCTTAATAACCCACGTGGCATTGAGCTTTTCAAGGAACTGGCCAAGGTAAGCGATGTGGTGATCGAGAATTTCTCCTCCAGAGTAATGGAGAATTTCAAGTTGACCTATCCGATACTGAAGGAGGTCAATCCAGATATCATCATGGTCTCAATGCCAGGATATGGCTTGTCCGGCCCCTGGCGAGACTATGCTGGTTTTGGCCTGGCGTTTGAGCAGAGCTCCGGTCTGGCCTATCTTACCGGCTACGCTGACGGATCTCCCCAGAACCTTGGAGGTTCTGCTGATCCCATAGCTGGGATGCATGCTGCTTTTGCCATCCAGGCAGCGCTGGAATATCGCCGTCGCACCGGCAAAGGCCAGTTCATCGAGATAGCTCAGGCAGAATTGCTTACCCGTTTATTAGGTGTGGCCATAATAGACTTCTCTCTAAATAAAAGAGTCTGGGGCCGTTTAGGAAACCGGGACGTGGTCAAGGCCCCTCACGGCGTCTATCGCTGTAGAGGCGAGGACATGTGGGTGGCCATCTCTGTCTCCTCAGACAAGGAATGGAGTGCTTTTTGCCAGGCTATCGGCAAGCCGGAGTTGGCCCGGGATGAGAGGTTTTCCACATTACTCAACAGATGGCGAAATCAAGATGCTCTCGATAAAATAATTGAAGCTTGGACCCTAGAGCATGACCGCTATGAGGCTATGACGATATTGCAAAAGTCTGGGGTTGCCGCTGGGGCAGTGACTGTCCCCGACAAGTTACAACACGAGCAGCACCTCAAGGATAGGGGGTTCTTTCAGGAATTGACTCGGGATATCATTGGCACCCAGCTATATCCGAGATGGCCGATAATGTTTTCGGAGACACCTCTTGTAATGCGCCCAGCCCCAAAGCTGGGGGAACATAATCATTATGTTCTAAGCGCGATACTGGGATTATCAAGGGTTGAGATAGAAGCACTAGAGAAGCAGCAGGTAATAGGTACCACCCCACTTGCTTTGGGATTTGGAATGTAGCTTCTTTGCGCAGGGCCAACTGTGAAAACCAGACAAACACCAGTAGAAGTAGGTGGACCATATCGAGGAAGCTCTGACTAGTCTTGATGGTGCCTGCTTCGGGGGGAGTAACTGAAACCGGGACGATGGGGTTTGAAAGGCGTTTGCCAAACATCCTGACCGGTGCTGCCATCGTGTCACACTGCCTCCTTTAGTAAACCTTTTTTGAGGCAACAACGCTATCTTCGGTAACACTTATTATGAGTCAATTCGGACTCTTGACAATAGCGAGGTAAAGGTTTAAGATTGGTAAGATTGGCTTCAGCCAAGAAGCAATCTGCGGAAACCGGACAAGCTACGAAAAAAGGAGGGGCCCATGTTGAGAAAACTCTGGTTGGTCTTGATAGTGCTGAGCCTGTTAGTTTTGTTGGTGCCCGCTTGTGGAGGGGATGGGGAGGAGAAGACTCCTACGGCCACGCCCACAGCCACTACCACGGCTACACCTACAGCTACACCTACGGCCACAGCCACACCTACAACTTCACCTACTTCTGTAATATCAGACCCGGTGAAGATTGGCGCTATTGCCTCCTGGAGCGGCGCGATGGCAGTAACAGGCGGTCTGGCTGACAAGGTTATCGGGCTGGTGGAGAAGCAGGTAAAGGACCGGGGTGGTATCCTGGGTGGCAGAGAGGTGAAGGTTGTTAGATATGATAATGCTGGTTCCGTAGCTCAGGGTGCAGCCGGTGTCAAGAAGCTGGTTTACGAAGATAAGGTATCAGCCATAACCATGGGAGGCGTTAGTGGAGCTGAATTTGACGCCGTAGCTGATGCTGCTGAAGAAGCGCAGGTGTTATTTGTCGCCTTTGGCACTGTGGATGACCTGGAGAAGTACAAGTTCACCGTAAACGGCACAGTGCAGAGGGATGCGTACATTCCCCAATTAGTCAACTTCGCGCTCAAGATAGTGCAGCCCAAAACAGCAGCTTTCCTTGGGGCTGAAACCACTGACAGCAACGTTCGAATCGCAGGGCTGAAAGCGGGACTTGAGGCGGCAGGGATCAAGACAGTTTACGAACAGCACTTTCCGGCAGGTACGGTTGATTATTCGCCCTACTTGACAAAGATCAAGTATGAAAACCCGGACTTTCTGTTCCTGGACTCCGGTGCAAACGAATTCTATGTTACAGTGGCCAGGCAAATCGTGGAGCTGGGGGGCTGGGGTAACACAAAAGTACTGGGTACCCCGGCGTTAGAATATGCTAAGAAACAGCCCAGTGCTGAGGGTTGGTATGAGTTTGCACTATGGGTACCCGGGGTAGAGCATCCGGAAGCGGTAAAATTTTACGATGGATACAAGGCGCTGTATGGCTCGGCCCCCTCTTCCTCTCAGGTTTACAATTATAACTGCCTGATAGTCGCCATAGCTGCCATAGAGCTGGCAGGCACCGACACTGACCTGGTGAAGATCGCTGAGGCAGCACGTTCCGGGAATCTGGAGGTGGACACACCTATGGGACGTGCTCACTTCACCCCGGATGGGCAGTCTGGCCTGGGTGTCGTCATAGCGCAAATAAAAGGGGGACAGCTGGTCTTGGTAAATGTACCGGAGTAGCAACTAGAGGGAACCACGGATTACGTCAATAGCAATAGACTTTCTGAGCTGAAGATTGGCAGTGCGGCAGTTGGTCACCGGATAAGGCCACTGTCAGGTGAGCGGGCTGGGGTATTATTATGTCCATAGCTCGGCGAGCCAAAAACGCTTGCCAGGAAGCATCAGTTTGATTGTCTGGTCAAGCCGACAGGAAATCGAAGGCGGTCAGGAGACAATAGCTGTCAGACAGCGCTGCTCAGAGGGTGGCTAGTTCTATGTGTGAACCACGGAGCAAGGTTTTATTCCCAAAACAAGGAGGCAGCCTTCAACGACCTGTGGGGGTTCCTAGCGACCTGCCAAGCTCACAGATGGTCTTCATGCGGACACCTAATATTTTTCCGGTGAGCCGTTTGATACTACAAACAACCTCAACAAGCTCAGCAAGACCAAGGCCACAGCAAGCATCCGGCCTTGAAACCAAAACAACACTCAGAGGACCTCCGTTGAAACCTTTTACTTTAGGCAGGATGATTTAGCCCTGAGAAGCAGCAATGGCACACTATACAACCTAAGGAGGGAGACGACATGAGCATATGTTACCAGGGTAAGACATTGAAGGAAATAGTGCAGGAGAGAGAGCGACTTTTTAAGGAAACGGGTTATGCTTATGGCCTGGACAAGCTGGAGTTAGTGGAAAGTGATCCAGCCAAGTTTATGAGGTTCCAGTTCAGGTTGGTAGCTGCCTGCATAAACGCCAGGGAGACGGCAAAAATGATCTCAGCCAATCCCATGTCCTTGCA
>Ga0315288_10005164_pt1 | contig 16608 bp, 14 predicted proteins | sample YL17G11_20_MG_FD_203454 | JGI IMG/M metagenome (GOLD analysis project Ga0315288, IMG submission 203454) | Sediment microbial communities from Yellowstone Lake, YNP, Wyoming, USA - YL17G11_20 | ecosystem: Environmental > Aquatic > Freshwater > Lake > Sediment | place: USA: Wyoming | collected...
ACATGATGCACCCCTAGCATGCATTGTCGCTTCTGCACGTTTGATGCTCAAATCCACCAGCTTCTGCAGCTCGGGCTCGAACATCTTCCAGTTACGCGCCGCCTTCGCCCTTGCCCAAACATCCCTCACAGTCGCCATCTGGCTTGCCAAGTCTGCTACAAGATTCTCTGGCACGCTCGCCGCTATGTCGTGTTCTCTCCGAAGCAGATGCAGATTCCTGCGCTGCACATCATCAAGTGAACCGCTCCCTCTCTCAGACTCTGTCAACAGAGTCCCGAGTTCGTCGCTGGTCAACATACGATGACTGACGCGCTCCAAGATGTTCAGCTGGTCGCTTCTTAGCCTTATTCCTTGTGGCGGCATGAATGTCTCGAGGTCCCAATTCATGAGCAGCTGCACTGAGCCTACAAGAGCGATTTCGCGATACTTTTCCATCAGCTTGTTGTATTCCTTCATCGCCTTTCCTCCCCTACGGTCTTTTCCGAGGCGTTGTCTTTACACGCGGTCGCCTCGTCCTCTCAAGGTCCTCCAGACTTCTTCTTGCCAACGGGGGCAAGATACAGTACGAATTGGTTCTTGCCGTCCAAGCCGAGAAGTCTGTTCAGCTTGTTGTCATCGAAAGCGCCTACCGCGCAAGTGCCAGCACCGATCGCCTCCACAGAAAGGTAGAGGTTTTGGCAGATATGGCCCGCGTCCAGAGGTATGTACCTATATGCCCTTTCTCCGTAACGCCAGACTGTCCTGTATGGAACGGCCACCCAGATGAATATCACTGCACTTCTGGCGATGAACATCTGGTCCAAGCTGTACTTAGCGACCTTGATTGAGATCGAGGGGTCATGATCGATTTCCACGAGCCTGTGTGCGATTGCCAGGAATCTGTATAGGCCAGGTCTGATTCCAAGAACTCTATTCACTACGAGGTAAGTCTCGAATGGATGACGGGCCCCGCCGGATGGCACAGTTCTGATTGTTCGATTCCCTCTGCTACTCTCGCCTCGCACGGTGATGACTCTTCTCACGCCTTGTGTGCACCAGAGCAAGAAAGACAACTCCTCTAGCGTGAGAGGAGAGTCAGAGTAACTTCTAACGCTGTGACGATTCTCGATGGCCTTCCTGAGATCGATGCCACCAAGATCAATCTTGTCTGGAGGAGGTAGCTCGATGGTTGGCTTGGATTCATCATACTGCAGCTCCAATGGAGGCTGTGGAATGCCCTTGTCCTGGTCTGCTTGCCTGAGATACTTGTACTTCGTCTTCTCTATGAGTTCCTCGCCAATACCTTTCGCCAACGTCCAGCCTCCAAAGTCCGAATCGCCTTTCCTCCCCTATGGATGTTATGATGAAATCGTCCCCTCGCGTTCGCAGGATTCGAACAGTCGAAAGACCATACGATGTTCTAGTCACGGATTCAACCCCGGGAAAAGAGTGCACTTCGAGTGCGTCCTATGGATTGGGGCATATCCCTGACAAGGGACGAAGTGACCATAGTGCGGGAAAACCGCGAATAGAGGCATGTCCGAAAGCCCCAACGAATCCGTGAGATCAGGGGAATCCGGAAGAAGATAGCAGATAACGAATAGGTATCGGGGGACATTTCAACATAGAGGTCTTTTCTCAGAGCTTCTTCCCAAATAGAGCGGCAATGATGACTATTACACCAATGAATGCGGGCACAAGTGCAATCAGAACGGATTCGTCTTCGTACATCGCTACATAGACCGCCAATGCCATACCCATGATTACGAGGATGACTCCAACTCCGATGATCAGGGTCTTGAGTCGACGCTTTGACCTTCCCCGTGCCTCCGGAGTCGTTCCAATAGAGACTTTCTCACGGTCGGCGACTTCTTCCTCGGTCACATCCTTCCCCTCCTGCACCCCAGAATCGCCTCATCCAGCTTAAGGGCTTCTCCCAGCCCCTATGGTCTCTTCCTGAGATTCTTGTTTGAACATCAGAGAATCTAGATGCGGGGCGGATTCCTGATTTGCGGAACGCCTCCGTCCAGTATCTCTTTGAGGGTCGAGGGGTCGATGTTTCCTCCCGACATCACGCAGACCATAGGGCCTTTGTCCACCTTGCCCGTGAGGGCTGCAGCCAAGGAGCTGGCGCCTGAGCCCTCCGCGACCACTCGGTGCCGCTCGAACAAGACTCGAACGGCCGAGGCAACCTCTTTCAAGCTCACGACCATCGAGCCGGCTGCGAGTGGCCTGACGAGGTCCCATATCTCAGGGAGGACGTCGCTCTCGCCCGTGCCCTCGAGGAAGCTCGGGGTCCGCTCGACGTGTTTCGGAGATCCCGCCGCCAAGGAAGCTGCGAAAGCGCATGCCGTGTCTGGCTCGCACCCGTACATGTTAACCTGAGGCTTGCGAGATTTGACCGCGATAGCAATGCCTGCGAAGAGACCGCCGCCACCAAAAGGTACTATCACGGAATCCACGTCCGGGAGGTCCTCCAGGATTTCCAAGCCTATCGTGCCGTTGCCCGCAATCATGTGCTCGTTGCTAAAAGGGTGAACGAAAACGCGGTCCTTGAGCGGAGGATAGAAATGGTCTGTGGCGACCTTCCACACTTCCTCGAACGGTACTTGGATGATGTCCGCGCCATACCTTCTAATCCCTGTGAGCTTCGTCTCGGCGGCCGTGTCTGGCACAATCGCGGTGCAGGGTGTGTGGTGCCGCTGAGCGTGCCACGCGAGAGCCTGGGCCATGTTCCCGCCGCTGCAGGTGTACACGCCGTTCGTCCGCTGCTCGGGCGAAAGAAGCTCGATTGCGTTGCCTGCTCCCCTGACTTTGAACGAGCCAGTCGGCTGCAGATTCTCGAGCTTGAGATAAATCTCCGCCGGGCTGTCCTCGAGATTGAGGGGGACGAGAGGCGTCCGGATAACCAGGCCTTTCAATCTCTCCCGCGCTTCGTCGATGTCCCGCGGAGATACTCTCAGTACGCGGCGCTCCGTGATCGTCATTCTGGAATGGCAATGGCCATTCCTCACTAAGGTCTTTTCCGAGGGAGACTGCTGTTGTACATGAACCTGTGAATCTTCCATGCATCCTTTGAACTTCGTTTCCACACGATCATGAAACTTCCTTTGTCCGCCAATGCGCTTCCGTCATGTGGGTTCCGAATTTCGTAGACTCCTATAACCAATCTCTCGTCTTCAGTTCCTGAGGTCTCAATTGTCCGCCAGATCGCGTCCATGCTTTTCCCAATCTCGTGCTTATGGATGTTTTCAATCCTGGGTCTTCCGAATACGGGATCAGAGTTGGGTGGATACACAACAGCGTCATCCGTGAAGAAGCTAGATGCCAGTACCGCATCACCCTTCCTGGCTGCATCCAGATAGTCATCTTCAGCTCTTTTGATGCATTCCCACGAGTCTTCAGCCATTTTCCTCTGTCCCGTATCGCCTTTCCTCCCCTATGGGCTTTTCCGAGTAGGTAGGCGCAACCCCTTCCCATTTTCGTCATTCTAGGCCGGAGCCGAACCTAGGTCTTCTCCTCCGACGGAGTACGACGACCGTAGAGTGCTACGCCCAGACCAATTGCGCCCAGAGTAAACCCGATGACACTCAGAAGCCTGAAGAAATTGTAGGTATCTACATATGCCCACCTTTCGCCGGCTGTCATTGAACTTGCCATCAAGAAGAATGCAGTTCCAATCCCGACGCCTATCACGAGAATCATCAACCCCACGAGCTTCAAACGAGCTTTCATCGCCATTTCCCCGTACCCCCATCGCCTTTCCTCCCCTACGGGCTTTCTGCTAGTTTCATCATTTGAGAACGAACAACACTCTCTACCATGCAGAATGGCAGGACACCGTAACCTGCTACCAGATCATGGAACATCCTCTCATCGAACCTAGGTCCTAGCTTTGATTCGAGGTCGCCTCTTAGTGCATAGATCAATTGCCTGCCAACCATGTATGAAAGGAAATAACCTGGAAAATGAGAATAGACCTTTGCATCTGTTGCGAGTCCTTCCAGGGGCATTCCTGTCTCCTTTGCCATCCATTCTGCAATTTCCTTTGTTGTTGCTTCTCCATAGGCCAGCTTGATATCCGCAACAATTCTACATGCCCGAAAGACTGCATCAGTTAGAATCTGGAAAGCCAATTCATCGGATTCGTGATAGCCATGGTCGAGCATCATCTGTTCACAGTACAGCGCCCATCCTTCTACGGATTCCGTGGCAAAAGGTAGAATACTGCCCTCATCAGCCCACCGCACGGCAAGAGGCAGTTCAAAAATCCAGGGCTTACTTGTCGAAAGTGCGAGCTGATGGAAATGCCCAGGAAATGCCTCGTGCACGGAAGTGTTGATCAGCGTGACTCTGTTGCAGAACCCGCCGAGATCATCGGGATTGCCAGGCCTCGTGAGGAAGTACACACCCTTCTTCTGCTTGTCGAACCTGGTTGGAGCATAGCACATCGCATATGGAATGATGGGTCTTAGGAATTCTGGTGTTTCAAGGACGACCGCCGTCGCGTCCTCATCTACGGTGGCGATTCCATTCTTGATGGTGAATTCCTTTGCCTCGGCCATCAGCTCTCCAGCGATTCTCAATGCATCTTCAAAGGTCTCTGGATGGTCATCCTCGATTCTCTTCTGGACTTTGTCCGCATTGCCACCAGGCATGAGTCTCTCTGCCACTTTAGCCCTCTTCTCTTTCAACTCCCTGATGCATCTCTCACTAAGCGATAGCATCTGGTCCGGTGTCGATCGGAGTCCTCGCATTTTCATCAGTTTCTCAAACCTTGCCTTGCCCATCGCAAACTGGAGATTCGGCTTCTTCTGGAGGTCGCGCAGCCAGGACAAGTGGGCAACCAGTTCCTCGTTTGTGAGTCTAATCCCGTTGTCGAGACTAGATGCCAAGGTGTCATTCGTTAGGCTTTTCGTAACCTCCCTTATTGAGTCCAAGAACTTGGGGAAGCGCTCACATGTTTCAATTGCCGAAGTAACCCACTCATGAACGACCCTCTCCTCGCTAAACCTTGTCCTGAACTGTGCCAGATACACGGGGATCTGGTTGATTCGTTGGCAAGTTGCAGAGAGACGGTCTGCCAGCGGAGCATAGTCGTTGACTAGCATCTGGAAGAGTATCGTGAAGACGCTCCGCAAGGCATCTGGATACATCTTCCACAGAGGATACTCATAGAGACTGAACCTGTAGATTTCCCTCCACCGCCCCAAAACCTCAAGAGAGAGTCTCTGATCTAAGGACAATTCCTCCTTCCGTGCCAACTCAGAGGCAGTCACTGTCCATTGCGCAAGGAGCTCATCCGTCTCTCTGTACCGATTGAATCCACCGTGAGGCAAGAAATGGTCATATGGGTCGTGCAGGCCAAAGAGAGTCGCGGCATCAGGGTTGATTCGCATGAATTCGCCCAGCATCTTCTCGTTAAAGCCGTCAAAGGCAGACAACCCCATTTCCCTCAGACCACCAGGCGCTGTATCGCCATTCCGCCCCTATGGTCTTTTCCGAGAAGAACGAGTCCTGCGCAAGGTAGCCGAGCCCGGTCAAGGGCAGCAAACTCAAGATCTGTTCTCGCAGGAGTCACTGAACTCGAACCCGGACATTGGCATGGAATCTGCTGGCAATTAAACCCCCCACCTATAGAATTCACAAGTGCGAGGGACAAATCGAGGCCCGATTATTGGCATCGAATCTACTGGCAATTAAAGGTCCCAGCAATAACCACCGGTATGAAATGTGCGGGGTAGTCCGCGCGTACCTTCACCCTTCCTCCCCATGGGCTCTTCTCAAGAGCTGAAGTGGGCCCAACCGGATTTGTGCCCGCTGAAATGACTGGCTCGGCAATAGAAGGTACAATGCCTCGAGTCTTTGGCATCTCGGGAAGGGTATCGAAAGGGAGGGGCGAGTAGCCCCTCACAAACCCTTTTGCCATTCTTTCTTTCTTCTTCTGCTAATTAGCAGGAATGCTATCATCATCAGCGGTACTGGCAGAAGGATAGATGGCTCAGGTGTAATCGGAGCAGTCGTCTGAGGGTAGCAGTCCTTTGCTCCAACACTTCCATCAATATCGCATAGAATATCAACTATCCCGTAAGGTGGAGAAGTGTCTGGGGTTGTCCAATCTGACTAGTAGTTACCAAAGCCTTCCGTGCTGTTCCACCAATTGTATGTTCCGACGTCATAGGCCTGTATATGCCCCGGATCATATGTACTGCCAGCCCCGTTATTCCCGATGAATGTGTTATTCCAAAGCGTATTGTTCAGTCCAGAATCGATTCGATTGCAATTGTTTGCATTGCAGCTATTTCAATGGTCATGATTGTCAGATTTGCGATTACAAGGGGCAATCGTGATTCCTAGGAATTATCGAACTCAGTTCTTATCAATATCAGAGAAAATGGAAAGACGCTCCGAGTTCGCTGACTCGGAGTCTTGGTAGTTTTATGGTGTTGCTGATGAGAGTATCATTGCGGCTTCGCCGTATGCCCATTCGAGGCTTCCCAGATCCTCCTCGAGCCAAGGTATCAGCTGCGTGTTTCTTATTTCATTCAAGGCAGTGATTGCACCTGAAACAGACAATGTCTCGTCTTTAAGGCCCGTGTATATCCAGTGCACATTGACATATGCCTGTTGCTGGTCGAAGTCGTCGCCCCAGTACATCTCGTCGTTGATCATCCATCCCATGACCGTCTCGTATGTCTCAGGGCTGAACAGATGCCCCCATTCCATGGTATAGACGCTCTCGAGTGCCTTCATCGCGTTGTTGACTCTGCCCTTGTCCCTTTGCAGCGCGGCGATCGCCGAATCGACATACATCAAATCATGCGCGTGCTGGTCGGACCTGAGGAAGACGTCCCATGAACCCATGGTGCCGCCTTCTCCGAGCGTCCAACGATTGATGATTCTTCTCGCCTCAAGCATCGCACTGTTTAGAGAGTCCGCCTCAGCCCTAATGGCAGTTCGTTCCACATCGGTCTTCGCTATCTTGAATGCCTCCTTGATCTGCCCGGCATAGGCGTTTATGTCAGCCGTCGCTTTTCGCAACACATCAAGCGCTGCATTTGCCTTCACGAACCATCCTGCTTCGTAGGGCACAGTGAATTGCTCTGAAGACAAGTATCCAGCTGCCCAATCAATTGTAGGCGTGAAGTCGAAAGGCATCACTAGTGCGTGATCCGAGCGCATGGCCATCAACAGATAGAGTTCAAGAAGATATTGGATAGGTTCCTTGTCGGCCAGGTTGAAATCGTCGAGCTGCGTATGGTAGATCGCGTCATATCCAGCGACCCACCAGACGTTCGCGGTGGATCCTCCTGCCTTCGCTCCGAAGGACCAAGCATCTGTCCATGACCAGATCGGGTTGTAGTACGATATCTGTCCGGTACTGCCCATGTCCTTTATTGCCTGCGATATGAGTCCATTGATCTCCCATGTGTTCTCGACCCAATACTGGCCGCTAGTCTTCTTGAAGCTCATGCAATCCATGTTCAGCTCAACTACAAGACCTTCCACGATCTCAGGATGGGCTATCACGAACTCGTATGATCCAACGAGCCAATCGAACCACGTATCGCTCGGGCCGCCGAATTCCTCTCCACCAACGGACAGAAACACGAGGGTCCTCTCGTTGATGAACTTGTTCTTCTCCCGTGCCTCTGAGAACAGTCTTGCGAACTCAAGAACGCATGCGATGGATGCACTATTGTCACTGGTTCCGTTCCAGAAGCAATCGATGTGGCCTGAGAATACGATGTACTCCTCTGGATGCACTGTGCCGTACATATAACCGGCAACATTGACGGACTCACCGAATTTTTCTGTGACCGCGTCCGCCATGCCTTCCAATGACAGGACCACAGGTTCCTTGCCCATCAGGCCGATAATGTGCAAAGCCGAGTTCTTCGAGATCGAGAAGTACGGAATCGATGTGCCGACGACATCCTGCTTAATTCCATCGGGATTCACGATATTGTCGTAATAACCGTATGAGATTATTGCCGATGCTCCGAAAAGTGCCGCCTCCTCGCCCATTGTGTGTGGCCATGCTTGAATATTGTCGTCCCGGAACACGAGAGCAATCGCGCCGTTCAAATTGCCAATTGCTTTGAAATCTGCATTAGTGCCCAAGCCGACATCTACAACCGGGGCGGTTAATTTCTTGCCATTATCGGCGTTGCCGAATGAGTAATATTTGCCAAACCACTTGCCCCAGATTCCGTAGTTATAACAATAGATGATCCCAGGAATATTCTCCGATACCGGAGACACTAGGGTGATTCTATCCCCGCTATGCTCCCAGCTAGTTGTCGGGTATGTTTCCATCACGACGGAATCCAATGACATTTCTTTCATTTCATTATATACGTATTCTTGAGCGGAATGCTCCTCAGCCGTGCCAACGATCTTCTCTCCCATGCCCGATATTTTTCCGAGCTGGCTCATCGCATTTCCGATGTTCAGAGAATTGACAAGGTAGGCCTCTGTCGGCGAGAGGTTACTTGAATTTCCCTGGCCTGTCGGCGGAGCGGCCTGTGTGAAAGGCAGCGCCGTGACGGCTACGAAAAGCATTCCGATAACTATTGCGAGCAATTTCGCTTTCATCCCTCAATTATCCCCCCTCAATGTCGAACCCCTAATTGGGGTTGGGACGTAATCCGCCACATAATAGAAAGACTTTCTGTGATCCACAAGAAACCGAGGTCGATTTCTCTTGCTGGTTTGTATTTCGATGAAATTCATCTAGAGCTTTAGACATAGATGACAAGAAAGAGAATGACCGAGACATTTCCTCGGCCGATCATTCTCTCAGCAGAGATAGGGTTTTTTCATGAGATGAGTGGTGGGCCCAACCGGATTTGTGCCCACTGAAATGACTGGCTCGGCAATGGAAGGTACAACGCCTCGAGTCTTTGGCATCTCGGGAAGGGTATCGAAAAGGAGGGGTTATGAGCCCCTCACCAAACCCCTTACATTCCCTCCCCTATGGTCTTTTCCTCGGGTCATAGTCTGAACATTAATTCAAACTACTGGATTAAAATGTGCGAGGGCCCGGATTTCTGCCCGGAATCTACTGGCATTTAAACATCCCACCTATGATTCTGAGAAGAATTGGGGAGAAAATGATACCCGATTATTGGCCTGTATTCTACCAGTAAATAAAGCATCCACCAATATCTGCTGGTAGGATACTCTCGACCGAAGAGGCACTATCTCGTCAACGAGTCTTCGCGCCGCGGAGGAAGTCTCGCACGACTTCAATGAACTCTACCCGATCTTCCCACATCGGCAGGTGGGAACCCTTATCGAACATGACGAGCTTCGAGCCGCGGATGCCTTCGTGAATGGCTCGGGCGCACTTCGGGGAAACGAGGTCGTACTTCCCGGCGGTGATGAGGCATGGAAGTCTTATTTCTGGAAGATGGTCAGTGATGTCCCATCCTTCAAGGCGGTCAGGTAGTCCACGGAGATTGAAGTGAGTATGGTGTTCAGCCGAGTAGCACCAGTCATACGGCCAGACTCGCAACCGACAGGCTTGAGTTCGATACAAGACCTCTTGGGCCGCGATGTACTTCGGGTTCTTGAAATCGCCCTTGGCCCCATACTTCGTAATCGTCTTTCGAATCCCTCGCGGTAGGTGGGGATTCCATTCTGATGAATTCAGTGCGTCGCTCGCGAATCCACTTACGATTATGAGGCTTCGCATGCCCTTCGGGTACCTCAGAGCCACATCTAGAGCCAAAGCTCCACCGTAGCTGCTGCCGAGAAGGTGGACCCTTCCCAGTCGCAGAGCTTTCCGCACTCCCTCAACTTCGTCCACTGCTCGGCTCTGCGTGTAGTACTTCGAATTCTGTGGCCGCTCCGATCTTCCGCAGCCAATCTGGTCGAAGAGCACGACGCGATGTCCGAATTGGGCGAGGTCTGCGAGGGGCAGAAGGTAGTCATGCGTACCCCCTGGACCGCCGTGCAAACCGAGCACAGTCCCTTTGTCAGGTCTGCCAAATGAGCGGTAGTAGAGTTTGAAGCCCAAGACTTCGACATGCCCTTGAGACAGTTCCACGCACATCTCCTCCAAGGTCCGTATCGACATTCCTCCCCTAAGGACTTCTGTCAGAGGAGACTCGCGTTGTGAAGCTAGCTTCGAAAATGTCTAGATTCACTCGGTGAAGGATCTGAAATAGGCAGCGCCGTTCATTTCCGCTCTAAGCGCCTTCCCGTCCAATACCCAATCGAATCTTATTCTGTCCGGCACCTTAGTATCCTTTCCCACTCTGAAGCTTCCGTCCGGCATCGGCACCAAGAGCGACTCAGAATCGCCGACATACTCGGACAGGAACAGTCCGCCCTGTCTTATGAAGATTCTGAAGTTAGTGATCAGCACCTTGCTGGACCGATAATGACCAACGAATGCCTCCCATTCCTTCGGGTAGTTGAAAGTCTGATGGCTGGAGCGAGGAGACCTTGCGTACACACTCCTTCCGCTGAATGCCTCAACTACCTTCCCATCCTGTCTGTTGAACCTCAACAGGAAATCTCTGAAATTGGAATGGTCCACATGGAACGCTCCCCCTTCCCTTTGCTCGAGTAGTGCTGTCTCATTCCCCCTTCGGAGAAGTAAGCCGCCGCCCTTCTGGACTATCTCGAATTTGTCTGTATCCGAAACGTACGCCCCGGCGTATTCGGCGGCGTTCTCGATTGTTCTCGCATTCGCCACGCTCAGCGGGGGCAGGCCCTTCCCCTTCCTGGCGGCCAGAACCAACCTAACAGCGGCCGGGGTCATCTCCCAAGTCTCTGCAGGACCATTCGCCAGGGCGACGGCTGCGAGTCCGTCGTCAAGGTCCGCCAAGATCCCAGCGATGTACCCTAGCGAAGGCACTCCTCCGCCATGCCCAATCCACTTATGACCGCCGACCTTTCCCACTGACAGACCATACCCGTAGTGTCGGCCGCCCCATGCGGTCGAATAGTCCGCTTTGGCATGGGCTTTGGTGAGCAAATCGAAGCTCTCCATGGAGAGTATTCTTCCGCTAGGGCCTTTTCCTCTGTTCAACAACATCCTGAGGTACTTGCACATGTCCTTCGCCGACGAGACGATGGAGCCCGCGCTGTCCTCCATCTCGAACCAAGGCATCTCCTCGAGCGTGCCTGCTCGCTTCATCGGTCGGTCATCAGGGATCGGCCTGTAGCCAACCGCCATCCCCTTCGGAGGCTCAGCGCCAACAAACGCTCTGGAGGAGCGCATGCCCAACGGGTCGAATATCCTCCTCCGAATGACGTCCGCGTAACGAACATGCTCGATCTCCTCCAACACAAGACCGAGGATCGAGTAACCCACATCAGAGTAGTGGAAGTACTTCCCGGGCTTCGTGGATGTCTCCCGGTTCCTCAAAGCCCACACCTCGGTCTTCATGTACGGAGAGGCAAAGGCACCCTCCATGATGGCGGCTGTGTGCGTCATCAGATGATGAAGTGTGATTGGCGCGTATTTCGATCTGATCTCGAACCAGGGCAAGTATTCCTTCACGGGAGAGCCGAGGTCGACCTTGCCCTTCTCTTTCAGCTTCAGCAAAGCTATCGATGTGAACGATTTGGTGATGGATGCGATCTTGAAGAGCGTGTCGGAAGTCACTCGCTTCTTCGCGGCGAGGTCGGAATAACCAAATGACATCGTCTTCAAAGTCCGCTTCTCATCGGTGACCGCAAGTGACAGACCTGGTGTTGCGTTCATCTTCAGATTACTGCTGACGAATCGCTCGAGACTTGCGAAGGCTGTAGAAATGCTGGAGTCCGAGCTTTTCGAATCAACCTGGCAGCGTCCGCTTCCACTCATGAAATGCCCTCCTCGAACCACCCCGAGGCTAGAATCCGCATCAACCTACGTTGTACTTGGAGGTTGCCACTTCGACCGTCGAAACGCCTCAGATTCAGCTCAATGCGCAACTTGCGGTTTGAACAACGGTCGCCATTCCTCCCCTATGGTCTTTTCCGAGGCCATGCTTTGTAGAAACCCTCGATGAAGTGCAAAAAGAGAGACTCCATCCTCCCAGAGTTGTATGAGAAAGCCCGGAAGATGAGCTCCTTGTGCTGCTGGCTCGGAACTCGAGCCAGCACATGCGACCCCATCTTCCGCTTCTCCACCGAGAACACAGTCTCCACCTTCGCGCGCTGGTGATATGCGTCCTCGTCGAAGTCCCTCAGATTCCTCCTCCTGTACCGTCCTCCCACCCTGATCCCCGGTCCTCGGTAGCGGACGGGGATCATCGTCCGCGCACCCAGGACCTCCCGGGCGTACGCGTGGTTGCTCTCAGCGTCGTAGCCCTTGTCGGCTACGACCAGCTTCACGGGAAGCCCGGCTGGCAGGACCTTCTCGAGCACGCGCGGGAAGTCCGGCGAGTCGTTCGACGGACCCTTCCTGAACTTCACCGCCACTATGAGTTGCTTCCTCGTCTCCACCGCCACCGTCTGCTTCACGAACCGACGCGTCAGGACACCTCGACGGTGTCCACCGATCTTGCTCTTCCTGTCCTCGAGCACACGAGTGTAGTAAGTGCTCGCGGATGTCGAGCTGAACCCCGTCGAGTCAACGGCTAGATGCAACACGCTCAGTCTCGCCTCCACCAGGTATGCGAGGAGGAGGCGCTCCAGCCTCCTCGCGTCCGCGCGCCTGGAGAACTTCTGGAGCGTCGTCCAGTGAGGCACTCTCTTCAGGCCAAGCTCGTCCATGATCTCAGTGCAGACCTCGAGCATCTCGCAGAAGTCCCTGTACGACTTCCTGAAATGCTGGCGGAGCGCCAGCAGGACCACATGCTGGTGATCAGTGTACAGGTGATTCGCATACTTCGACCCTCGAAGAGGGTATCTGGCCCTCTTCAAGACCCTCTTCTGACGACGAACGATGCGAACCAGTTTATGCTGGTTCGCTTTCTTCCCATCCCACGGCACGAGGCCATCCCGTCCTGGAAACAAGACAACTCTTGAGGAACTGGCTTGTCTCCAGGAGGGGCCATGTCGTGCCGACGTTTCTACCTTTCCAGGATGTCGCTTTTCAGAGGGTTTCTACAGAGCACGAGGCGAGGCGCAGACCGACGCAAGGGGACAGCCTAGGGGGGGAAATCCCAAGTACGAGATAACTCGATTCCCCTTTTGCCTCGGGGTGGTTCGAGGAGGAGATTGGTCAATGATGAAGGCGCCGCTAGCAGTGATGATTGCCGTTGTGACTGTGACAATGATTGTTCAGCCTGTCCTTGGAGAATTGAAGACAGTCTCTGTTTCCGGCGAGAAAGTAGAACTTGGGAATTCTTGGCTCACAAATCCTGGGCATCCGCTGAGCCTGTCGTCCAGCGACGCCACATCGCTCATGTCGTCTGGAGGCGAATGGACGCTCATGAACCCATCCGAGAAGCCCTCCGCTCGGTGGACCCACGCCATGGCATATGACTCTCAATCAGATCGGGTCATCTTGTTTGGCGGAATGCCTGGAGAAGCCTATAGGAGTGATGAAACGTGGGCCTATGACTACGACACCGACACCTGGACAAACATGAATCCGGCGACAAAGCCCTCTGCCAGAGCCGGTCACGCGATGGCCTACGACTCGGAGTCCGATCGGGTCATCCTGTTCGGAGGCATGGCTGTTAGCTACATAAGCAATGATGAGACATGGGCCTACAACTTCGAAGCGAATGTATGGACGTTCATGAGTCCGACCACGGAGCCATCAGCTCGGCATTGGCACGCGATGGCTTATGACTCGCAGTCGGATCGTGTGATACTGTTTGGTGGAGGCCTCTCCGACGAGACATGGGCATACAACTACAACACGGACATCTGGACTAACATGAATCCGAGCTCGAGACCTGATGGTCGGTATAGCCACAGGATGGCATATGACTCGCAGTCGGACCGAGTCATTCTGTTCGGTGGTGCGACGCAGTACGAGAGCCACAACGACGACACGTGGGCCTATGATTATGATGCGAACACCTGGACAAACATGAATCCGGCATCCAAACCCCCAGCACGACAGGGCCACGCAATGGCATACGATGTTCTGTCGGACGCGGTGATTCTGGCCGGCGGTTCGATCGAGACCGGTTATCTTCAAGACACCTGGGCCTACGACTACGAGACGAACAGTTGGGTCAACACGAATCCGAGCACAACCTATACTCCTCACGCGTGGCACGCGATGGTCTACGACATAGAATCGGACCGTATCATCCTTTTTGGAGGTGCATGGGCGAGCGAGCAGCCGGTCAATGACACCTGGTCCTACGATTACCACGCCGTATCCCCTGTTTTGTTCATCGACATTACATCTCCACAGAACGGGACCGTCGTGGACGAACCAGTGGTCACGGTCTCGGGGCAGACACTTCCAGAAGCCGGCGTCGTTGTGAACGGGCTGATCGTGTTCGTCGAATCTGATGGGAACTTTTCCTTCCAGCTCGCTTTGCAGGAAGGCGAGAACCTGATAGCGGCCACAGCAAGTGGTGACGGCGGAGGGAAAGTCTACGGGAATGTGACTGTGACCTATGTGAATCCATTGCCCGAGCTTCAGGAATATCTGAACCAGATGAGCCTGCAGCTCAACGCGACCATGGCGATGCTGAATGAGACGCGTATGTTGTTGCAGAGCGTTTGGGCACAGCTGAACAGTACTCAGGGCAATGCGACCGCGCTGGAGGCCGAGATCGTTGTCCTGCGGGAAATGCTCAACGCGACGGAGGCCGATCTGAATCTGAGCGAGGCCAATGTCACGGAGTTGCAGGGGCTGACCAGCACGCTTGCGGCACAGATTGCATCTGTCCGCTCAGCGTTGAACTCTGCCTACGCTGCGCTCAACGCCACCAGCGCTGAGCTGGAACGAACGATATCAGAATTGGATGGAGTTCAAGACTTGCTACGCGAGTCCAGAGGTAGCCTGAACGATACAAGAGAGAACATGAGTTCGGCAGAGGCGGATGTTGCAGACTTGAAGAGTAAGGCCTTGCTCCTGGAGATTTCAGTAGTTGTCCTTGCGGTAGCTTGCGCGGCCCTTGCGGTCTGGTTGATGAGTCTTCGAAAGAGGACGGGCGGTACCGGCAACTAGATGCCCTATTCCAGCAGAGAGCAGCAGCTAACGGGACGTGTATGACTATTGGGCATGCTGCGTAGAGCCGTGTGTGAATTCGGACGTCTGGGCCTTCCGGGGCCTTTTTTCATCGGTACCCGAATAAAAATCTGGCCATAAATACTTTACCGTCAACTAAAGTGCGAGGGCCCGGATTTGAACCGGGGGACCCCTGCGAGAACAGATCTTGAGTCTGTCGCCTTTGACCGAGCTTGGCTACCCTCGCGCGGGCATTTGGTAGGTTTGTAGAGATAATAAACATTCGCTGAAGCTGTTCTGTTGCCGTTCCTCGGGTCGTCTTTGGCCATCATCTCTCCTTGACAATGACCACCATATTACGCTTCTCCGGCTACATGTAGCGTTCGAGTGACAATATCCGCGCTCGCAGACGTATTGTCACCCCAATTGCTCCAGAACCCGCAGAAGCAAACTTAAGGCAATGAACAACCCAGCGGAAATGCAGGTAGACCGTGTCAGCAATGCGGTTTTGCCAGCAGTGCCGGCACGTCGCGAGCCCAAACGCTATTTGATACCTTCGCCGGCCCGATGTCACCGGCAGACTGTGAAACCGAAAGAGATTAAAGATAGTATGTGATTAGGCGATACGAGCAGTGCGTGAGGACGCTCTGCTATCTCCAACATGGAGAGGCATTACCAACACACCTCGCCATTTCCTCCAGAATTTCGAACCACCCACAACTTTTACACAAAAGAGGTGTTCGTCATGCCTCTCCACCCTGCCTTTTTCATGGGAACAGGGTGGAGGGCCCGAGGTTCTGGAGGCGTGCAAGATGGCACCCGGTGAGAAATCGTCCTGGATGGGCGACTTCGGATCTCTCATGTCAGGACTTTGCAGCCGTTGGCTGTGACCAGGACTGAGTGTTCTGCCTGCGCAACGACTCCATCCGCGACTTCTGTCAGAACTGGATAGCTCATGATCATGCCGAGCCTGAACATCTTGGGCACCAGAACTCCCGCGTTCGGTGAGAGCTGGTCACACCAGCGTCCAGCGAATGGAAACGGACCGAACTTGGACTGGATCTTCTGAAAGAGTTCGACGACATCCGGGGAGGCGCGCCGATCCCTGACGATCCTGAATATGCTACCCCTTCCCTTGCCCGAGACCTTCCCGGCACCCGTGGTCGAGAACGGCTCGATCGCCAGGACCATGCCCTCTTCAATTACCGCTCTGTCCCTTGTCTCGATGTTCGGGATGCTCAAGCCAGCATGCAGGTTGTATCTCTCCATGCTATGCCCAGTCAGATTGGCCACGGGTCTGAATCCTGCAGCCTTGATCGTCCTGGACACCGCCTCGCCCATTGATGACAGTGAGGTCCCTGGAGCCACCATCTCGACACAGACAGCTAGCGCCTCTTTCGCAGAATCTATCAGAGCCGTGTGGCGCCTTGTCCCGACCTCGACCGTTGCTGCGGTGTCACCTGGATAGCCGTCGATGTGTGCCCCGACATCGATCTTCACGACGTCCCCGTCCCGGAACCGGATGTCTGTCTCCCGTGACGGGG
>Ga0315288_10005165_pt1 | contig 16605 bp, 15 predicted proteins | sample YL17G11_20_MG_FD_203454 | JGI IMG/M metagenome (GOLD analysis project Ga0315288, IMG submission 203454) | Sediment microbial communities from Yellowstone Lake, YNP, Wyoming, USA - YL17G11_20 | ecosystem: Environmental > Aquatic > Freshwater > Lake > Sediment | place: USA: Wyoming | collected...
GGCGGGGTTCGTGAACCCCGCCGGTCACCACCCTTCTTAGGCGACCCGCCAACGACTTGTGGCGGGCGGGGTTCACGAACCCCGCCCCCACGGGCTATATCTCTGCCCATGCCACCGGTGCGCAGAGGGCTTTAAGGTTCTCGTGGGGAGTTCCTTCCGGCACTTCGCAGCCGGCGCCAAAGCCCTGGGTCTCGCGATAGGGATCGGAGATCGCGCTCACCTGATCAAAGTCGAAATGCTCGATACAGCGTTTATTCGCCTCCACGAGCACCCGGTAATCGGAAGCGAAGGCGCCATAATTGGAGCCGATAAATTTTGCGGCAAAGGCCATCAAAATAGGGAGGCGGGGGAGGAGGTCAACTTCCTCGCCATGCAGGAGATTCATATAGCGTTCGTAACTATTCATGGAATGGTGCTGGGAATTCGCAGACCGTCTTGCAAGATTCCAAGCGAGCAATTATGCGGCAACGTTGACATGGCCGATGAGCAGGCCGTTTTCGCAGGGCGCATCCTGTCCGTCTTCGCGCAGGGCGGCCAAGTGGGACTCAATGGCCTCTTTGGTATTGGCCAAGGCTTCTTCCATGGTCTCGCCCTGCGAGAAACATCCGGGCAGAGCAGGAATTTCTGTCCAGTAACCGCCCTCTTCTGCAGGATGAATCACGACTGTATAATCCATGTCTAACTCCTTAAAAAGGAAAGAAATTCAACTACCGATAATCCGGCTTTTCTCACAGCGGCTTGCAGTAATCCGCTTTTCACCTCGCCATGAGCAGGTATGGTTATAATCTGACCATTTGGCATCTTAATGTTCGTGTGGCTTCCCTTGCCCTGGCGTCGCAGGCCTCCTGCTCGCTCGAAGGCTCGAATTACTTCCTCCGCATGCAATCCCCTTGGCAAAAAGCTTGGCAAGTTGCTCTCCCCGAATATTATACCACGCAATAACTGCAATTGAATGGCAGTATGTCATTATAGCGATAATCGGAATGGAAGGAAACTGTCAGCGTTTATTCTGCCGCATGGATTCATACAATAAAATGCCGGCGGCGACGGTAACATTGAAGGAGTGGGCGCCGCCGAGCATGGGGATGGTGATGAGCAGGTCGCAGGCGCGTTTGGTTGCTTCGGAAAGGCCGCTGCTTTCATTGCCCAGCACCAGCGCGCAGGGGCGGGAGAAGTCGGTTTGCCAGCAGGGCGTTTTTGCCTGCGCGGAAGTGCCGATAATCTTTACCGATTTTTCTTTCAGCAATGATAGAAATTTGACCGAGTCGGGAGTGATATGCAGGGGCAGGCGGAAGATCGAACTGGTGGTGGAGCGCACGCTGGCGCGGGAATAGGGATCGGCGGAATCCGCGCTGAAGACGCAGAGCTTGGCGCCGCAGGCATCCGCGGTGCGGATAATGACGCCGACATTGCGGGGGTCCTGAATCTTTTCACAAACCAGGAGGCAGGCGTCGTTATTGACGGCGGCCAGTGCTTCAGAAGCAGTTAGCGGCTTGATATTTGCCAGGGCGAGCACGCGGGTGGCGGTCTCGTAACCCAGACCGAGGAGGCGGGAAAAGACGCCGCGGGTTGCGACATGGCAGGCTATGTTGGCCTCCTGCAAGTTTTGCAGGAGGGCGATATCCTCCGGCTCAATAGGAGGCAGAAAGAAGACGGAGTGGAGGGGCGCGTTTGCCGCCAGAGCCTCGGAAATCATCTTGCCGCCCTCGGCGAGAAAAGCGGTGGCCTGCTTGCGGCCCAATTGGCCCAAGTCCTCGCGCGCGGCGATGACGGCGGGATGTTTAATGCTGGAAATTGCTTCCACTCAGAGTCCTTTCGGGTTAATATTGCGCATTTTGTAGTATTCTTGCAATGGGCGCTTTTTCCTGCTTTTTCCTGCTGGAAGAGCTATCGAGAAGGAAATGTTTTATAAAATAAAGACTAATATTATTATCTTTCAAAATAATATCCTGGAAGTAATCAAAAAATGAAAAAGTGTCGGGTTTTGTCGGATTTAGTCATGTTGGGTGGCTGGTGCCAGGTTTCGGGCGCCAGGGATTGGATTGAGGATATTTTGGTTATTGAGATTAGTATGATACATTTGTTTGACTTCTATATGTATTATAGCACGGCTGTCAATACCCGAAGAGAAGGCAAAAGGCAAAAGGCAACCTCAAAATCTTGAACCACAAAGGCACGAAGACACAAAGTAAAAAGCAAAAGGCAAAATTCAACCTGCCTCCGGCAGGTAAACCATGCCTCCGGCAGGTAAACCATGCCTCCGGCAGGTAAACCATGCCACAGGCAGGTAAGCCATGCCACAGGCAGGTAAACCGCGCCTCCGGCGGGCAAGCCTCAAAATCTTGAACCACAAAGTCCCTAATCCTTCGGCCGGGATGGCGGCCTAAGGCCTAGCCAGCGGCCCGCCATAAGCGGGCTTAGCCAAATCTGCAAGTATTTATGGTAGAGATTCTTCGCGTCATCCGCCACCTATGGTGGCGAACTCGCTCAGAATGACATTCTACTCATTTTTGTGAATTGTTACCGCCGGAGGTAAGCAATAAGGCTCCTCAAGCGGGATTTGTCCGCCTGAGGCGTACTCCCACAAAACACTCTGTTGATAATTTGATCTCGACATGAATTATTCGGCTTAGAATCACAAATCAAACATCCTACCAACCAATTGAAGTTTCCTATTTAATAAAAGCCAAGTGGTATAAGTTAGTTTTATTTCCTTCATACATATGGGGATACATTTACAACTACACATTAGCTGAGATGGCTGGACTTGAACTCCAGGAAGGCGCAATGAAACAAGTAGGACGGATGAGTTATGAGTATGAGGAGAAGGCATATGAGTTTAAAGTGGAGCTGCGCCCGCGGACGATACGGATTGACAGGATTAAGTTGCCGCGAAGATAAAGAGACTGGCCTATTTGGAGTGCCCGCCACGGCGGGCCGCCGCTTTTTTTTGAACCCAGTTTCCTCCCAGCCTTCCCGCGAGTTTTTTCGACTCGCGGGGAGTTCAACTTTTTACAAGGTCAACTTCCAACAAAACCTCCCGCGGGGCTAAACAAACCCGTGGGAGGGATGGGGCGATCCTTCCCGCGAGTTGGTTTGCACTCGCGGGAAGTTTTTCAAAATTGTTTATCTGCGCGCACCTGAGCCCATCTGCTTGCCCGCCTCAGTAAAGTTCAGGATTTTGCCGTCATCAAGTAATCCATAAATCCTATAAATCATGGTTCAGACAGTTTCCCCCGTTAAGCAGCGGGCGAGATCCTTCGAGTGCCTCAGGATAAACGCCAGCCCTACATGTTCATTGAACTTCGTGTCTTCGTGCCTTCGTGGTTCAAGATTTTGAGGTTGAAGTTTCTTTCAAATCTGCGCGCACCTGCGCAAATCTGTGGCCAAAAATTGCCGTTCTTAGTGCCTCTTCTCGCCTCCCGCCAAAATCCCGAAATGGAGACAGGGCCTTGAAGCTGTGCTATACTAGGACAGGATAAAAGGCAAAAGGCAAAAGGCAAAAGGCAAAACCTGAGGGGGGCCTGAGTTTGCCGGATTTTGAATAGAGTGTGGGCTGTTATAAATTATTGAATATAGCACTTACGCTTTTGATGACGATAGACAACCTCCCGCAGGTTTTTGAACCAGCGGGAGGGATTAGACAACATTTTTTTCTGAACTTGGGGGAGGGTCGTCGGCAGGCAAAAGCGTAAGTGCTGGAATACATTACGTAAGGAGTTGAGGATGATTTCTCCGCATGGGGGCCGATTGATAAATTGTTTAGTAAAAGATGGGGCGGCAAAGGAATTGGAAAAGACCGCGGCGGGGCTGCCCAAGCTTCGGTTGAATGGCCGGGAGTTGTGTGATTTGGAGATGCTGGCGACCGGCGGTCTGAGCCCTTTGGAGGGCTTTATGGGGGAGGCGGATTACCGCAGTGTGCTGGAGAAGATGCGGCTGGCGAACGGGCTGGTGTGGTCATTGCCGGTGGTGCTGGCGAGCAAGCAGGGCGATACCCGGAAATATGCCAAGGGCGATCAACTGGCCTTATGCGATGAGGAAGACCGGGCGCTGGCGGTGATGGAGGTGCGGGATTGTTTTGCGATGGACAAGACCCAGGAAGCGGAAAAGACGCTGTTGACCGGCGATGAAGCACATCCCGGGGTGCAGTATCTGAAGTCCATAGGCGACACCTACCTTGGCGGCCCGATAACGGTTTTCCGTCGGCCCGCGCATGACGATTTTCCTGAATACCGGCAGGACCCGGAGGAGACGCGGGCGATGTTTGAGGCCAACGGCTGGCAAAAGATCGTGGCTTTTCAGACCCGCAATCCCATTCACCGCGCCCATGAATATTTGCAGAAATGCGCTTTGGAGATGATGGACGGACTGATGATTCATCCGTTGATGGGTGAGACGAAGAGCGGGGACACATCGGCCGCGGTGCGCATGAAATGCTATCTGGCCTTAATGGAGAATTATTACCCTAAGGACCGGGTGGTGTTGTCCCTCTTTCCGGCGGCGATGCGCTATGCCGGCCCGAGGGAGGCGATCTTTCACGCCATCGCACGCAAGAATTATGGCTGCACGCATTTCATAGTGGGGCGGGATCATGCGGGCGTGGGTTCCTATTACGGAACTTTCGACGCTCACCGTATCTTCGAGCAGTTCGATCCCCGGGATCTTGACATCAGCCCGATATTTTTTGACAATGCCTTTTACTGTAAGAAATGCGGGAATATGGCTTCCAGCAAGACTTGCCCGCATGGCGCGGAACATCATTTTTCGCTCAGCGGGACGAAGGTAAGAGAGATGCTGGCGAAGGGGGAGATGCCGCCGGTGGAGTTCACCCGGCCGGAAGTGGCGGCGATATTGATGGAAGAAGAATCTAGATAAATTGGAGGAATGGCATTTTGGATAAGGGATTTACTTTGTGGTTTACGGGACTTTCCGGCGCGGGCAAGACGACCTTGGCGGATAGGATGGAAGAGATCTTGAAGGCGCGGGGCCTGAAGGTGGAGATGCTGGACGGCGATGTGGTGCGGACGAATCTGAGCAAAGGCCTGGGATTTTCCAAAGAGGACCGGGATATAAATATCCGGCGCATCGGATTTGTATGTAACTTGCTGACCCGCAACGGCGTGGTGGCGATTGCGGCGGCGATTTCTCCGTATGAGGAGATCAGGCAGGAAAACCGGAAGCTGATTAAGCATTATGTTGAAGTCTTTTGCAAATGCTCGCTGGAAAAGCTGGTGGAAAGAGATGTGAAGGGGCTGTATGCGAAGGCGATAAAAGGCGAAATAAAGGGATTCACGGGGGTCTCGGACCCGTATGAAGAGCCGGTTAATCCGGAGGTGGTGGTCAATACGGCGGAGGAAGCGATTGATGAGAGCATTGCCAAGATCATCGGAAAATTGGAGCAGCTTGGCTATCTTTCTAATTGCGACTCGAAGAAGTAAGAAGAGGGGTCGGTGGTCAGTTGAGAGTTGAGAGTTAAGAGTTGAGAGTTCAGAGTTGAGAGTGGCTAGGCGAAGCCGCCAGGGCGGCCCTTTGGGCTTAGCCATTCAGAGTTGAGAATTAGTTTTCCAGGATGTTGCAGGTGAGTGAAGAGCTAAGAAAAAATGCGCTGTCAGGTAATTCCTCGAATCACCGCCGCGCTGTTGCGTTAGTGAAATTAGCAGCATGTATTGCGACCTTCCTGCTCTTTATGCCCGAGGCCGCGCAGGCTTATATTGGCCCCGGCGCGGGCTTCGCGGTAGCGGGCTCCGCGCTGGTGCTGGTAGTGGCGATTATGTTGGGGTTTGTAATCATCATTACCTGGCCGGTGCGTTTTTTATGGCGTTTCCTGCGTTACCGAAAGACCTTTGCCAGGGCGCGCACGAAGCGGGTGATAATTCTGGGTTTTGACGGCATGGATCCAGGCCTTGCCGAGAAAATGATGGCGGCGGACAGACTGCCCAATTTGCAGAAGCTGCGAGATAAGGGCGTCTATGCGCCGCTGGCCACCTCTTGTCCGGCGATGTCGCCGACGGCCTGGTCTTCATTTATGACTGGCACCGGTCCGGGGCGGCATGGCATCTTCGATTTCCTGCATCGGGACCCGCGCACTTATCTACCGGCGCTTTCCTCGGCGGAAATCAAACCGCCCCACCGCGTGCTGCGCTGGCGCAATTTCGAACTGCCGCTGAGTCGTCCCAGGATACGGCTGCTAAGAGGCAGCACGAGCTTCTGGGAGGTGCTGGGCAAACATGGCATCTTTTCAACCGTCTTGCGAGTGCCCATTACCTTTCCGCCGGAGAAATTCTATGGCTTGATGATTTCCGGCATGTGTGTGCCGGACTTGAGGGGCAGCCAGGGTTCATTCACGTTATTTACCAGCGCGCAGGATAGTGCGAAGGAACATATTGGAGGCTTGCGGTTGCCCTTGACGCGCCAAAACGGGGTGTTTTGCGGCGCCCTGCCGGGGCCGCCGAAATCCGGCGGGGACGGTGCGCAGTCGGTTACTTTGCCGTTCAAGCTCAAGCCGGGCAAAAATGGAACCATGCAGTTGGAAATCGGCCTCGAGCGCATAGTTTTGCAGCCAGGGAAACATTCGGACTGGATTTCGCTACGTTTCCCGATGGGGCATGGCGCTAATGCTCACGGTATCTGCCGGTTCAATTTGAGGCAGGTTGAACCGGAGGTGGAGCTTTATGTTTCGCCCATTAACATTGATCCCGAACATGCGGCACTGCCGGTTTCGCATCCGGCGATTTACGCCATCTATCTTTCCAAGAAACTGGGGCGCTTTGCCACTTTGGGGCTGGCGGAAGACACCTGGGCGCTGAATGAGAGCGCCATAGATGACGGCGCTTTTCTGGAGCAATGCCAGCTCTATTTCGAGGAGCGCGAGCGGATGCTCTTCAATGCGCTGGATAACAGCCGGAATGGATGTATTGTCTGTGTCTTCGATACCACGGACCGCGTGCAGCATATGTTCTGGCGTTATCGAGACCCTAATAGTAAGTCTCCGATGGAGCAGGACCAGGAGAAGTTTCGCGAGGCCATAGAAGAGACTTACGAGCAGTGCGATAAAGTGGTGGGCAAGGTGTTGGAGAAAATGAAGGACAAGGAGGCTTTGTTTGTCATGTCGGATCATGGCTTCAAGGCTTTCGGGCGGGGCGTGAACTTGAATGCCTGGCTGCTTCAAAATGGCTATCTGAAACTCAAACCGGAGACGACCGGCGAGGCGGAATGGTTGAGGGAGGTGGATTGGGAACAGACCCGCGCTTATGCTTTGGGATTGGCCGGTCTTTACATCAATGTGGCCGGCCGGGAGGCGCAGGGAATAGTTGCCAAAAGTGAGGTTCAGGCGCTCAAGGAGGAGTTGACCGGGAAGCTGAACGGCTTGCGGGACGAGGAGAAAAATGCGGTTGCGATAGAACAGATATATGACTCCGCGGTGGTAAATGCGGGGCCTTATGTCGGCAATGGGCCGGACCTGATTGTGGGATATGGGGAGGGCTACCGGGTTTCCTGGGATGCGGCGCAGGGGAAAGTGGCCGGCAGCATAATCGAAGACAATACCCGGCGCTGGAGCGGCGACCATTGTTTGGATCCGGCGATTGTGCCGGGTTGCTTGTTCTCCAATTGGCGCTTGAAGGTGGCTGCGCCCAGAATCATGGATATTGCGCCTACGGTATTATCCCTCTTTGGAGTTAAGCCGCCGGCCTATATGCAAGGGCGGTCGCTCCTGGCCGAGGAGGAGCAAGGAAGTACAGACCATGTCTAAGAACGGCAAAAACAGAGCGTTTCAGCCGGGCCGGCCGGAGGCCGTGGCGGATCCCGCCAAGCGGGAGACATTAAAAAAGCTGGGCGCTTTGGGACTGCTGGCGCTGGTTGATATCGGGGCGCTGGCCTCCTGCGGCCGCAAGATTATGTCGGCATCGGGGAAAGAGCGAAAGGTGATCGTGCTCGGTATTGACGGCATTGATCCGCGCCTTGTAGATGGTCTGATGGCGCAGGGGAAGCTGCCCAACATGAAGCGCCTGCAGGAGATGGGGACATATCGCCGAATGACCGGCACGATTCCTCCGCAGAGCCCGGTGGCCTGGGCGACGGTGTGCACGGGCCAGGACCCGAGCGGGCATGAGATTTATGATTTCATCGAGCGCGACCCCAAGACCTATTTCCCCTATTTTTCCATCGCGCGCAGTGAAGGCGCCGGCAAGTCGCTTGCTGTGGGCAAATGGAACATTCCGCTGTCTCAGGGCAAGATGGAATTATTGCGGAAGGGCCGCACCCTCTGGGACCATCTGACGGAGGCGGGGATTCCCGCGGACGTTTACCGAGTGCCGTCAAACTTCCCGCCCAATGACACCGGGGCGCGGCAGTTGACGGGCTTGGGGGCGCCGGATATACGCGGCAGCTATGGGGAATTTTCCTATTACACCGAAGCGCCGGTGAAGAATGCAAAGGACATAAGCGGAGGGGAAGTATTGAAGGTGGCGGCGCGGGAGGGTTTGATTAAAACGCGTATCCGCGGGCCGAAGAACAGCCTGCAGAAGGGCGAGCCCGACACTTATGCGGATTTTGAAATCTGGCTGGACCGGGGCCACAAGCTGGCGAAGATTTCGCTGCAAGGCCAGGACGTATTGCTGCGACAAGGCGAATGGAGCGAGTGGCTTTCCGCCAGTTTTGAAATGGTCCCGCATGTCAAGTCGGTGAGCGGGATTTGCCGTTTTTATCTTAAAGAGGTGGCGCCGCATTTGAAGCTCTATGCGACGCCGGTAAATGTAGATCCTAATAATCCGGAGGTGCCCATTACCGCGCCCATGGACTTTGCCGGCGAACTGGCAAAGAAATTCGGCCGCTTTTATACCCAGGGATTTCCTCACGATGTGAAGGCGCTGCGGCATGGAATCTTCAGCGATGATGAATATCTGCAGCAATCCGGCCTGGCCTACTCGGAGGAATGTCGGATGTGGGAGTCCGCGCTGAATGAATTCCACCGGGGGCTGCTGTTTTATTATTTTGCGACCAGCGACCGCACCCAGCACATGTTCTGGCGAACCATGGACCCGCGGCATCCCGCTTACAACCCGAAGGAGGCGCGGGCGAACGGCTCGGCGATCGAGGACTGCTACCGGGATTCGGACAAACTGGTGGGGCAGGCGCTGGAGGCGCTGGACGGGCAGACCACGTTGATTGTTATGTCGGACCATGGCTTCAGCCCGTATTATCGTTCATTCAACCTGAATTCCTGGCTGGCGGAGAACGGCTATCTGGCGGGCGCGGATATTCAACAGTCTGAGGCCGACATCTTTTCCGGCGCGGATTGGGGAAGGACAGCGGCCTACGGGCTGGGCTTTAATGCCGTCTATATCAATCTCCAGGGGCGGGAGCCGCAAGGCAGTGTGGATCCGAAAGACCGCGCCAATCTGATCCAGCAAATTGCCGAGGGCCTGGAGCAAGTGCTTGATCCGCAGACCGGGGAGAGGATCATTGTAAAAGCCTATCCGGGAGACAGCGTTTATGCCCATCCCGACCTGCAGAAGACTCCCGATCTGGTGGTGGGCTATGCCCCCGGCTATCGCTGTTCGGATGAGTCGGTTTTAGGCACGTTGACGAAAAACATCGTCGAGGACAACCGCGACAAGTGGAGCGGCGACCATTGCATTGATTATCAGCATGTGCCGGCGATGCTGCTGGCCAATAAGCCGGTGCAAAATGAAGCGCCGGCCTTAGAGAATATTGCCGCCAGCGTGCTGGCGGAATTCGGCATTAAAAAACCGGCGGATATGACCGGCGAACCTATCTGGTGAGGAAGACCATGTTTACACCTAAATTGAAACTCGACCCGGCGCTGTATGAGAGACTGAAGAAATGCGCGGAAATTGCAGGCTATGCTTCCACGGAGGAATTTATCCTGCATACCCTGGAGCAGGCGGCGGCGACCCTTGAGGAAGCCGATTCGGAAGAGGAAGTAAAGAAGCGGCTGCAGGGGCTGGGATATATTGACTAATGAGAGACTGAATGTCCGCGATAAACTCGATAATAACTAAACTCTTCGATATTATGCTGGCGCCGGCAGCGGTTTCGCCGTGGCTGGGGATGGCGCTGATTTCGTGCATCACGGGATTCGTATTGCTGTTGGTATACCGTTACACCTCCAATCAGCGGGGCATTCAGGCGGCGAAGGATCGCATTACCGCGCATCTGCTGGAGATTGTGCTCTATCGCGATGCCATGAGAGTGGTTATGCGGGGAGAAGCCAGAGTGCTGAGGAATATCCTCAGCTATCTGGGCTACACGATTATTCCCCTGGCTTGTATGCTTATTCCCGTGGCGCTCTTGTTTGCGCAGATAGAATTGCGCTATGGCAGCCGGCCGCTGCAGGTGGGGGAGCGCGCCATTATTTCGATGAAGATGGGCGGCAATACGGATTTGAGCAAGATTTCGCTGTCCGCGCCAAGCGGAATAGTGGTGGAGACGGAGTCTTTGCGCATGCCGCAGGCGAAGGAAGTGGATTGGCGCGTGAAAGCCGGCGAGGTGGGCCGGTATCGGTTGGAGATGAATGTGGAGGGGAAGAAATATACGAAAGATTTAGTAGTGGGCCCGGCCGCGGGCCGTATTTCAACGCGGCGCATTGCATCGGTTTGGGAGCAATTCCTCTATCCGGGGGAGGCGCTGCTGCCCGCGGAGGCCGGGGTTAGCTCGATTGAGGTAGCCTATCCCGCGGCTTCGCTGCCGCTGGGAAAATGGGAATTCTACTGGCTGTGGCCCTGGCTGGTCCTTTCGATGATTTTCGGGCTGATCTTCAAAGGCCCGCTGCGCGTACAGGTATAGATGATTAGCGGAATAGCAGGTGAATCATGAAGACTGGACAATTGGTAGTTTTAGGTTTGGATTGTGCGACCCCGCAGTTGATGTTCGAGCAATGGCGGGACCAGCTTCCCAATTTGAGCAAGCTGATGGAGCAGGGAGTCTGGGGAAGGCTTAATTCCACCATTCCCCCCATTACGGTGCCGGCCTGGATGTGCATGGTGTCGAGCCAGGATCCGGGGATGCTGGGCATTTATGGATTCCGCAACCGCTCCGGGCATGGTTATGAGGATTTGTTTATTGCCAATTCCAATTACATAAAAGCCAAGCTGGTGTGGAATCACCTTTCCGATCATAAACTAAAATCATTGGTCTTCGGCGTGCCGCAGACTTATCCGCCCAAACCCCTCAATGGGAAGATGGTCTCGTGTTTTTTGACCCCGAATAAAAAGATGAACTTCACCTATCCGTCGGCCGTGAAAGACGAGTTGGAGAAGGTAACGCAGGGCGGATATATGATTGATGTGGATGATTTTCGCACCGACAACAAGGCCGAACTGGTGGGCAAGCTGCATCAGATGATGGAGATGAGATTCAAAGCCTTCCGCCATTTTTTGGGCAAGGAGCGTTTTGATTTCGCCATGCTGGTGGAGATGGGCATTGACCGCGTGCACCACGGTTTCTGGCGCTATTTCGACAAAGAGCACCGACTGTATGAGCCGGGGAATCCTTATGAGAATGTGGTGCTGGACTATTACCGGGCGGCCGACAGGGAAATTGGAGAAACCCTCGCCATGCTGCCACCGGACGCCACAGTGATGGTGGTCTCGGACCACGGCGCGAAAAGGATGCAGGGTGCGATTTGCGTCAACGAGTGGCTCATAAGGGAAGGCTATCTGACGCTGAAGGTGAAACCGGAGAAGCCCAGCCGGATGACCATGGATATGATTGACTGGGAGCATACGCAGGCCTGGGGGGAGGGCGGGTATTACTGCCGGCTGTTTATGAATGTGGCCGGGCGGGAGCCGCAGGGAATCATTCCGGCGGATAAATACCAAGCCGTGCGGGATGAAATCAAGGCGAAGCTGGAAGCGCTGACCGATGAGGAAGGTAATAATATCGGCACCAAGGCGTTGAAGCCGGAAGAGATTTACCGCAAGGCGAGCGGCATTCCCCCCGACCTGGTGGTCTATCTGGGCAACCTGGATTGGCGCTCCGCGGGCTCAGTCGGCACCGGCACGATTCATATGTATGAAAACGATACCGGGCCGGATGATGCCAATCACGCGCAAGAGGGTATCTTTATCTGGAAAGGCGCCAAGCAGCCGGCCCCGCAGGCGCTCTACTCCATTTACGACATCGCGCCCACCATCCTGCGCTATTTCAATATCGCCGTACCGGAAGAGATGATCGGCAGTTCGATGATTTGAAAGTATACTGGAGGGGAGCCTTCGCCCTTTTGCCAGTGGGCCGGCCCAAAAAACGTGTAGAAAAGAGAGAAAAATAGGTGACTCTAAATTTCCTAAATTCCCCGTCACCCATATTGTACCAACTTGGAGTCCCACCTTCAAATCACGAACCTGTTTTGGACAGGAGTGAAGGATAATGATAACGCAAATAATGCTCCTGGCTATGTGTCCGGAATATTGGGGAAATAATACCAATGAATAGACGAAACTTCCTTGGCATGACAATCACGGGAACCATAGCAGCTCTGGCTGGATGCAAAAATTTGCTGGCGGTGGCGGAACCACCCGCAAAGCCGAATGTCCTGTTCATCGTGGTGGACGATCTGCGGCCGGACTTTGGCGCATTCGGCAACGCGGAGGTCAAGTCGCCGAATTTGGACCGGCTTGCCGCCGAAGGGTTGCTGTGCCAACGGGCTTACGCCCAGACTCCACTCTGCATGCCGTCGCGCGCCAGTGTGCTCTCGGGTTACCGCGCAGAGACAATCAAGTGTACGTTCGAGGTTAGCGGCCATGTCCCCAAAGGCACCATCACCCTGCCGCAACTGTTCCGCGACCACGGCTATACCACGGTTTCAATAGGCAAAGTTTATCACAAGAACGACGACGATCCCAACGGCTGGGTGCGCCGTTACACCGACACTTTCTCCGAAAGCAACGGCTGGTGCTCCGATTACCGGCTGTCCGCAAACCGCGACAGCGTGCAGAACTATCTGCATGGTAAACGGAGCCAAGGCCTGCCGTCTTCCGCCATGGTCGAAATCACCGACAAAACAGATGAATCCACGTCCGACGGCATCATTGCGCAGCACGCCGTCGAGGAACTGCGCAAGTTCAAGCAATCCGGCGAACCGTTCTTCCTCGCCGCCGGTTTTTACCGGCCGCACATGCCGCTCACCGCGCCGAAGAAGTATTGGGACATGTACGACCGTGCCGCCGTCACGGTGCCCGACAATTTCCGCCGGCCCGCCGGCGGCCCGCGTACCGACTGGGAGGAAGTTCGCTATTACGGTGATATGCCGCTGACAGGTCCGATGCCGGAGGAGAAGGCGAAGGAGATCATCCACGGCTATCGTGCCAGCGTCACGTTTGTGGATGCGCAAGTCGGCAAGGTGCTCGACGAACTCAAGGCGCTCGGCCTCGACAAAAACACCGTCGTCGTCCTGTGGAGCGACAACAGCTGGCGGCTCGGTGAACATGGGCTATGGAGCAAGCCCGAAGGCAGCGAATGTCCGACCCGTATCACCATGATGCTCAAGGCTCCCTGGATTCACGGAAAAGGGCCGACCAGTGCCCTGACCGAACTGGTGGACATCTACCCCTCGCTCGCCGAACTCTGCAAACTGCCGGCTCCGGGCTATCTCGAAGGCACGAGTTTAGTTCCGTTGCTCACCGACCCCAAACGCGCCTGGAAAACCGCCGCGTTCAGTTGTTACAGCGGAGTTTATTACAGCGGATGGCGCACTGTCCGTACCGACCGTTATCGCCTGATCGCACATGCCAACGGTGCGCTTGAGTTGTACGACTACCAGACCGACCCCGACGAAAATCACAATCTCGCCAAAGATCCGGCACATGCCGCCACGCTCCAGCAAATGCAAGCCGTGTTGCAGGCCGGCTGGCATTCCGCCACCCCCTCAAGCCCCGAATTCCCCAAGGCACTCGACTCTAGATACAACCCCGGCCAAAAAGCGGAGAAGGCCAAACAGGGGAAATGAACATGAAAATCACTGCCATGCTTGCCACACTGTCCGTCGCCACACCCTCCGCCTGCACCGGCACGATTCATATGTATGAAAACGATACCGGGCCGGATGACGCCAATCACGCGCAAGAGGGGATCTTTATCTGGAAAGGCGCCAGGCAGCCGGCCCCGCAGGCGCTCTACTCCATTTACGACATCGCGCCCACCATCCTGCGCTATTTCAATATCTCCGTGCCGGAAGAGATGATCGGCAGTTCGATGATTTAATCAGGGGCATCGGCAGCGCGAAATAGCTCGCGTCCTCAATTTTCCATTTTCTCATTCCACCCGCACCCGCAGGTTTTGGAACCCTCCTTCGGCGGACAAGCCCTCCACAAGCGGGTAAACAAGCGGGAGGGATTTGACAACATTTTTTCTGAACTTGGGGGAGTTTCTTCGGCAGGCAAAAGCGTAAGTCCTGTTAAAGATAGAGATTCTTCGCTGCGCTCAGAATGACCGTTTTTGTTTGCTTTGATTTATGCGCGGAGTCCTTGTGGAGAGCTTATTTACCGGTTATTGTCTAAAACAGCAAGGCATCAGGAAATAGAAGGATTTACGAAAAATTCAAGATAGATCGCCTTGTCTATTATGAATTGAGGCGCATCCGCCAGGCTTGGCCTGGATAGAAGTCGCCGGAAACTTCCTGACTCCAGGATCGTCGCGATGAAAAGTTGGGCTACAATCACTATATGAATATTCAAACATGTGTATTAGCAAAATATACTGGGTATCCACTAGAAAGCCGGAAGCGGCTTTTTCATCGCCTTTTTATTTTGCGCAAGGGGTGTGACCGAAGTTCCTAGGTCTTGAACCATGGCCAAATTTGTCTATTATCGTAGCGCCGTCCGCCACGCAGTGGTGGATCGCCGAAGGCGACCGTCTCGGCGGCAGCTTCGTTCTTTAGCTACCTGCGGCGGGCCGCCGCAGGTAAACCTAGATTTTGCGGTCACACCCTGCGCAAGCGAGGCCTTGACTTTTTGAGGTTAAGGTGATATAATATTTATATTGTCCAAGCAAACTGATTGCAGTGTCGGCTCTTCCGGGCCGCGCTTGCCAGTTAGTAGGAACAAAACCATTTATCATCAAAGGAGAGAAAGATGAAAACAGCAGGTAAGTTCCAAACCCCCAAGCTGGCGGCAGTGCTGATAGTGGCATTGTTGTTCGCGCTCTGCGCCAGTTGCCCAGTGTGGGCTGTGTCCATCGGAGGATACAACGTCTACTATGGGCAGTTGCACAGCCACACCTCCATTTCGGACGGCTGGGGCACTCCCGCCAAGGCCTACAAGTATGCGCGCGACACGGCCTTGCTCGACTTCTTTTCCATCGCCGACCACTGCAGCTATCCATACACAGGCGGGATGACCACCAAGAAGTACAATGACATGAAGACGACGGCCAACAGCTACAACCAGGACGGAGTCTTCACGACGTTTTGGGGATTCGAGTGGACCAGCGACGATCCGAGCTGGGGCGGACCGCCGACCCTGCTCGGCAAGGGCCACATCACGATCATCAATTCGCCGGACTTCTGCAAGGCAACAGACGAGGCGACCAACGACCTCAACGAGCTGGCTAACTGGATGTCCACCAGGGACTGTCTCGGCTTCTACAACCATCCTGGGGAATACGGCTACGACTTTGATAACTTCACCGCCACCTTCACCAATAAGATCTGCGGCATGGAACTGTGGAACCGCAGTAACAACTACTACGTGAACGACCCCGAAGTCGGGCAGAAGTGGTACGACGAGGCCATAGGTCACGGTTGGTATATCGGCGCCTCCGGCAGCCAGGACAATCATTGGGGGGGCTGGGGCACGGACAACGAGTGGCGCATGGCCGTCTTGGCGTCCAGCAAGACCCGTGCGGTGATCTATGCCGCGATGCAGGCCCGAAGGTTCTATTCGTCGCGCGACAAAAACCTCGGTCTCTCGTTCAAGTGCAACAGTGCGGAGATGGGCTCGCAGGTCGCAGCCGGCACGTTGAACTTCCAGATTGAATCCACCGACGGCGACAGCGAAATCTGCACGCAGGTGGACCTGTTGAAGAACGGGACTGTGATCCAAACTTGGACTCCCAACATCACGCACCCGATTCTGACCACCTCTACAACCGGCGTAGCCGGGGATTACTTCTATGTAGTGGTGTACCAAGCCATGGGTTGGGTGGGGATTTCCGCACCGATCTATATCACGAATTAGCAGCAAGCGGTAGGCACTTATGGAACGCCAGCCCCAGCTAAACTGGGGCTGGCCGGGCACGCAATTGGAATGGCGGCCGCCGGCATCATGAAGGAGCCGGTGGCCGTTTCCTTTTTGTAGAGAGCGGCAAGACCGAGCCTGGAAGGGGGAAGGCATAAGCAATTGCCGATGGTGGCGGCATCCGCTCCAGCTTGCTGATTGACCGGTGCAGGCGGAGGAAGCAAAGACGCAGGAAGCTCCTGCGCCTGCAATAGAAGCGTTTGTGGAGAAGATTTCACGTAACAGTTCACAAATAGTGATTAGAATGTCATTCTGAGCGCCTCTGCCAAATAATTTTGGCGGAGGCCGCGAAGAATCTGATTGTAATTAGGTAGAGATTCTTCGCGGCATGATTCAGACTGCGCTGAATCAT
>Ga0315288_10005167_pt1 | contig 16604 bp, 21 predicted proteins | sample YL17G11_20_MG_FD_203454 | JGI IMG/M metagenome (GOLD analysis project Ga0315288, IMG submission 203454) | Sediment microbial communities from Yellowstone Lake, YNP, Wyoming, USA - YL17G11_20 | ecosystem: Environmental > Aquatic > Freshwater > Lake > Sediment | place: USA: Wyoming | collected...
CAGCAATATCAGCAAAAAAGACAGCTTGTAATACAGCAATAGTAACAATAGCAAGAACTTATGACAATAGAATATACGTAATAGATTTGTTTAGAGAAAAAGGTGTATCTCCGAATAAGTTACTTACGGAGATATTTAGAATACATAGAAAATACAAACCTATGTTTATAGCAGTAGAGTCAGTGGCTTATCAAGAGTCTATAGGAATGAATTTAAAAGACAAGATGAAGGAAGATAACTATTTCTTTTCTATTAAATCTGATTCACCAACTGGTGATGACTCTAAAGACAGTAGAATACGTGCAATGCAACCAAGATTTGAGGCAATGGGCGTATGGATTAAACAGTGGATGTCAGGATTGGAAACAGAGTTATTAGAATATCAGGGTGTTAAAGAGAGTCCTTATGTTGATGCTATTGATGCACTTTCTGGTGCTATACGTTTATCAAGTTGTCCGCAACCACCACAAGAATTGGTTAAAACGGAAGAGACTATGGCGGACATATTAGCACAATTAAGAAAGGCAAGAGGATTTAACTTACCGTTTGAAAAACAGTATGCAGCAATGAGTGCACCGAGAGAGAAAACATAGTCAATTTCAAATTTTGAATTTTATAATGTAATAGTAGGAGGAACATGTTATGAAAAAGTCTAGTTCATTAGGAACATTTAATAATTCAGGTCTAGTTTATGATAATCACTGTGGTTTATCAACAGCAGTATTTTTTGCAAGTGCTGATGCTACAGAGTTTATTCTTTGGGATAATAAAGAAGTAGCTGATGGATATGAACTTTTACATGTATACATGAATACAGGTTCTTTTCCATTTACCCCAGCTAAACCTAAAGCATGTCAAAATGGTATATGGTTAGAAATAGTAAAAGGAACTGGTGGAGTTACAATAGATATTGAGCCCTAAAAAGGAGATGATATTATGCCCCTTAAAGGTGGGAGTAGTCAAAGTACTATATCAAGTAATATACAACATTGCATGTCTAAGTACCATGATACTGGAAAGGTTAGTGGTAATTCTGTGGCGAGTGAGGCAAAAGCCAGACAGATATGTGCGGCAATGGCATATTCAAGTGCTAAGAAGTCATCTACACATAAGTCATTACTTAATAAATTGAAGGAGAAGTAATGTCTAAAACAAAAGAAGAACAGTTAGTTGATTGGAAGCAAAAAATAAAACTAGGCATACTTTATCAATCTCACTATGGTCATACTTCTAAGTGGCCTCTCTTCGAACGTTACTTTGAAGGTGACTGGGGTGAGGGTATATTACCTGTAAACTTAATATTTGCTTTTGGTAAGTCTTTGTTACCTAATGTGTATAATCGTAATCCACATGCTATCTTATCCCCAATGGGTCCAGGTAAAATGCTACAAACAAAGGCAACAGAGCGTGTGCTTAATTATCTTATATATGAGACTAATGTAAAAAAACAAATTAAACGAATGTGTCAAGATGGTTATATATATGGTACAGCCATTGGTAAATGTGGATATGATAGTGAATACGGTTATGCATCTGATAAGTCTGTGTCCATGATACCTGGTGAAGGAACATTAACTGGGTTTGGCACGGATGAAGAAAACATAGAATATAGAATAGATGTTAAACCTGGAATGCCATGGTTTCTACGTGATAAGCCAGCTAATTTTATTTTACCTTATGGTTATCTTGATATAGAAGCTTCACCTTGGTGTGCTACACGAGTTATGAGACCATTAGAAGATGTGCTAGCTGATACAAAATATAGTAATAAAGGCAGTTTAAAAGGTGGTAGGACATTTACTGATAGGAACATAAAAGCTACTATGCAGACTGATACTGAAGGTGCTGTTAAAGATAGAATGTTTGAAACGCTTTGTGAAAAAGAAGACTGGGTAGAGGTATGGGAAATAAGGGACTTTAGAACACGTAAAGTATATGCAGTCTCTATGGACCATGATAAGTTTCTAAGAGAAGATGTAGATGACTTACAAATAGAAGGATTACCGTTCTTACCATTAATATTTAATGACTCCGGTTTTGGTTTTTGGGGAATATCTGATTGCCAGATAATAGAACCACAACAGTTAGAATTAAATGAAATAAGAACACAGGCACAAGCTCATAGACGTGTAGCATTGCTTAAGGCAATGGTAGCACGAAATGCCATGACTCCAGCAGAGAAAGAGAAGTTTTTAAGTGGTGAAGTGTTTCCGTATATTGAAGTAGATATCCCACCAGGAAGTTCAATTACTGATGTTGTGACATTAATGCAACCACATGTGCCCCCAGATTTTGTATCATTAACTGCGCAGATAATGGAAGATGTAATGCAGATGTTAGGTTCTTCTCGTAATCAAAGAGGAGACTATAATACAGGAAGACGGACTGCAACTGAAGCTAATATAGTACAAATGGCAGCACAGATAAGACTTAATGAAAGAAGAGATTCAACTGCAGATTTATTCACTAACATATGTCGTAAATATTTGCAGTATATATTTACTTTCTGGAGAGACAAGTCTCAAGTTATTGATATCATAGGGCAAGATGGTGCAAGATATTGGATTGAGTATACTGGTGCGGCAATTAAAGGAGAATATAATATAAAAGTTAATCCTGATGACTCTCTTCCAGTTACGTTTGAAACAAGGCGTCAAGAGGCAAGAGAGTTATACACATTGACTGCACAAGACCCTACTGTTAATAGAGTAGAGATGGCACGTCAGTTACTTGACCAGTATGATTGGATTGAGACTGATTTATTATTAGCACCTCGACCTGGTTGGGGCAATAATCCCGAACAAGCAGTTCCTATTAACGCATTACAGAGAATGCTACAACAACAGGGAGGACAGCAAGGTGCCTAATTATGATGTTAAGTGTAAGAAATGTGGTAAAGAGTTTGTTGCATTCTCATCTATAAATGATAGGCATAAAATAAAATGTGAGTGCGGGGGTGATACGAATGTAATAATAAAGCCTCAAAGGCATCCAGGCATTCAGGTGTGGGTACCGTATTGGGAAGAGAATATATGTCATCAACCAGTGTTAGTTGAAAGTAAACAACATTTAAAAAAGTTGTGCAAAGAACATGATGTTGTTGCACATAGATTGGATTAAAAGAAAGGAGAAATTATGGAGATAATTAGAACAAACATCCCTGTAAAGGATGTAGCAAAAGTAATGAAAGAAGTAGGATATAATGTGGCTACTCCTAACAAAAGTTCAGCTATTGCAGAACAGTTAGCTGAGGCAAATGCAAGACCACAGAAGAGTATGGGTGATGTTATTAATAGAGCAATGGAAAAGGTAACTTTACGTAAAACTGGTGCTGTTGCAGTTCCAATATCATTACCGAAAACAGAAGCACCAAAGCCTATTGCAAATCCTATTGCAAAGCCTGTTATAAAGGTTGTAGAGAAACCAAAAGAGTTACTTAAAACGGATGGTAAAGAAGAGAGAAAGACTGTTACCATTGACATGACTACTATTAATACTGCAGTTAGTTTTACTGGCAAAGGATGGACAGTGAAGAATATTAGAATGGCATATAATAGCCTAGTAAAGGCATTTAGAATTAAGATACGAGAAGAGTATCGAAAGGGGACTAAATAAAATGACTGAAGAGAGTGTGAAAGCACAGGAAGGTGCAGGCAAAGAAGGCGATAAGAGTAAGGTGTCTGGCGATTTAGACAAATTTGCATCTAAAGAAGAATTAGCGGCATTGTTGAAAAGTGTAGAGGAACAAGGGAGGAAAACTGAGCAAATGTTTGGGTTAATTACTTCTCCTGAGTTTATGGGTAGGAATGCTCCTCCAGCACCAACTACTGTAAAAGTTGAGGAAAAAGGGCTTGCACCAGAAGAAGTAGATGAGTTAAAGCCTCATCAATTATTACAACATGCATTAAAAGAAGTGAGTAAAATGTTGGAGAAGAATAACGCAATGGTAGAGGAGAACCTTAAGAATGTAGCTGCGTCTATTAAACAAGTATCAGATGCAGAAGCGGACAAAGATGCAACAAGACAGATTACGCAGGTTAAATCAGATTATGGTGAGGATGAATTTGAGAAGTTTAGACCTGCTATGGTTAAAATTGTTGCTGAGACTCCTGGTATAACTGCAGATCGTGCATTCTTAATTGCTAGAGGAGAAGCAGACCCTGTAAAGAAAAAGGCAGTTCCTAAAGGAACTCCTACGGAGAAGCCTGGTCAATTAGCTGAGTTTACCGACACTAACCTCAAACCTAGTGATGCTGCTGAGAAAGCCTATAAAAAGGCTTTTGGAAATGACGACAATCCGATATAAATAAAAGGAGTTGAGGTAAATGACGGATTATACTAGAACTGGTGACAATATTGTCACAGCTCTTGACGATATGTATACTACTACATGGCACTTACAGAGAACAGTTGCAATTGACCAGATACTAACTAAAAATGCCTTCTGGCTATGGTTAACTAAAGGTAAAGGGAAAGTTAGACATGAAGAAGGTGGAAAGTTTATTGTCCTTCCATTAAAGTATGGAAGAAACAGCACATTTAAGATGATGAGTCTTGGTGGAACAATAAGCTTAGTTAGAGATGAGAAATTGACTGACGCTATCTTTGACTGGAAGTATGCCGCTGTTTCAGTAGTCAGGTACTGGACTGAGACACTTAAAAACAGAGGGAAAGCAAAGATTATAGACATAATGAATACTGAGTTAGAGGCCGCTAAAGATGAGATGGCTATGCAATTTGAAGAGCAATTGTTTGGTGACGGTACTGGTGAAGGTGGACTTGACATTGATGGATTAGATAACATGGTGGTTGCGGCTGCGTCTGGAAGCAGAGGTACTTTTGGTACTATTAACTCTGCATCCAAGTCCTGGTGGGAGAATCAAGCATATGATATGGACGGAGAACCTGCTGAAGCATGGTTAGATAAACGTGTTAGAACACAGCTAAATAACTGTGCGTTAGGTCAAGGTACAGAAGAGCCAGACATCATGGTAACTACACAAGACATCTATGAACTGGTTGAGGACAACACATTAGAACAACACTATATTACTAATCAAACATTAGGAGATGCCCAGTTTAAGCAAGGTATTATGTTTAAAGGAAGACCACTAATCTGGTCAGCTGCTTGTGGGGCTAAGAAACTATATACTCTTAATACAAAGTATATAGAGTTAATAATCGACCCTGCAGCTAACTTTACTATGACAAACTGGAAAGATATTCCTAATCAAGTCAATGACAGATGTGCACAGATTGCTGTTGCTCTTAATTTCATATGTAGTAATAGAAATCGTCAGGGAGTAATATATAATATAGAAGCTTAATCCTGAGTTCCAAGCCAATGGAGCTGTAGAGATTAGACAAAAATCAAAAGGAGATAGATTAAATGGGTAATGTAGTAATAGGTGCTAATGGCATAGCCATTAGACAAGGTATTTACGAGGAAAGTTCTGTTCAAAAAACAGACTTAGGTAGATTTATTGATTTTGAAGATGGGAGAAGATTCAGGTATTGTAAGAATGGTACTGTAGCGCTAACTATAGGCGTTATGACTATGGCTCCTGCCATAGTGGGTAATCATAAGGACGTAGTTCAAACAGCTTATGGTTTGTCCATAGGACAAAAAGTAGTTAATGTTTTGCTAACAACTACTGCACCTACTGCAGGTCAGTATAATGATGGATTTTTATTATGTGGTAAAGGCACAGGTTTGGGGCAACTGTATAGAATTAAAAAACATACACTTGATATTAGTCCATGTGTTATTACATTATATGACCCAATTATTGCTGCTGTTCCTGCAGCTTCTGAACTTACTATTACACCAAACAAACGTAATGGAGTTCTTGTGGCTGCTACAACTCCTTATGGTACTCCTACTGGTATTCCTTTAATAGGAGTGACCGCGAGTTATTACTTCTGGGCACAGACAAGAGGGTATGCTCCATTCTTATCTGATTCTACTATCACAACTGCGTTTGTAATTGGAGAACCTATAGGTGATGGTGAGACTAAGACAGTTGCTGGAAGTATGGACGGGCTAGAAAATCAGAACAATGCTGTGTATGGTATATGTGTTCAAATACCTGAAGTGAGTGAGTACGGTATAATAGATTTACAACTAGAGTAAGGTAGTTACACGGTGGGGGAGAGCTTATGACTCTCCCTCTCATTCTACCAAAGCATTATCAATTTCAAAATTTGAAGATGATAATGTAAATAAAACAAAAAGGAGATGATTTAATTGACTGTTAGATTAAAATACATGCAAAATGCCGTTGATGGTGGTGGCACATTAGCTAGGGGAGAACTTGCACATGTAGGTATTTATGACTTATTAGGTGGCAACTCTGGTCATAGAATTTGGGAAGCTGGTACTACTCAAAAGTATACTTTAGGTGCTAGAATAGTTTACCCAGATGGTAGAGTATTTAAGTACGCAAAAGCTGGTGGCACATTAATATCAGGACAAGGATGTAAAGCATATCACGAACAACATATTTCCTATGCTGTATTACCTGCTGCTGCTGCCGCTGGTGCTACAACTATGAGTGTTACTGTAGGCGCACATGATGGGTCTATTGCTACTCATGATGGAACTTTAGTTGCTAATGAGTTGGCTGGTGGATATATACTAATTTTTCATAAAGCTACCACAAATAAGGTTACTCTTAGAAGAATACTTACTAATACTGCAGTAGCATCTGGTGGTGGGACAACAGTAATAACAATTGATGACCCATTACCTGAAGCAGTAGCAGTTACTGACGCTTGTGAATGTATGGCTAGCCCGTATTTAGACGTAGTGGCTGCTAATAATGAGAATACTTGTGTAGTGGGCGTTCCTACAATGGCTGCAACAGTAGGGCAATATCTATGGATACAAACTTGGGGCATTTGTTGGATGGCTCCTCATGCAGAAGTAGGTACTGGCATCAATGTTCATGAAGCATTCTTTAATAGTGATGGTTCTCTTGGAGTACATGGTGACGGTGCTAGTTTACAACATGCTGGTTTTGTATTAGCAAGAGCTCGTGGAGGAACACAAGGACTTCCATTTGTAATGTTACAAATTAGTATCTAATTAAATTGGGGGCATACAACGCCCCCATTTTAAGTAAGGAGTATTAAATGGCTCTTAATCAAACTACTTTAATATCTGAAGTTGCTAGTCAGATGGTTCGTGATGATTTAGCCGCAAGAATAGCAATTTGGCTCAACTGGGGACTCACACGAATAGATAGATTTGCTGATTTAAAAGGTCTTGGTAAGCATGTAAAGGCTGCTTGTGTCGTGGGTCAAACCGAATATGCGTTTCCCACAGATTTAAAATATGTGCGAACATTTAGACTAATTGACCACACTATAACTACGTTTGCTACGACTGATGTTAATCTAACTACTAATGTAATTACAGTAGATGAAGATATAGCAACAGGAACAAAATTAATATTCTTAAATTCTGACCCTCCTGCGACTCTTGTTACTGGCACTACATATTATGCTATTAATGTGTCATCTACTTCTATTAAGGTCGCAACAACTAGTGCTCTTGCAACTGCTGGTACTGCAATAGATTTAACAGATGAAGGTAGTGGCACACATGTTATGGAGATATTTGATGGAGAAAGTAGTAATATACTTACATATATGCCTGAGAAGGAATTTGACACATATGCGCCAGATGCATCACTATTATCTTCAGGTAAAGCAGACCATTATATAGATAAAGGTGATATATTTGAGTTAACAAGTCCTCCAGATTCTAGACTTACCATGGACATAAGATATGTAAAGTGGCAAGATGAATTAGGTACTGGTGAAACACCTGAAGTATCTTATATAGATGACTTAATAGTTGCAGCAACTGTTGTAGAAGGCTGGCATGCTCTTGGTGAACTAAAATTGAGAGATGCCGCACATGAATACTTTTTAAGTCTTTTAGCATCACATAGAGCTGTAGATAAACTAAGACCTGATTATGCACCAGTAGGAAAAGGATATAGTTCTCAAGGTGCCAGGAACTGGAATATGCAAGCAGAGTCTTATAAGTATCCATTTATAAAGAGGTAAAAAATGAGTTATTATGCAGTCAGTAAACCAAGTACAGCGTATTATGTAACATCTATTTTTGGTATAAAGACATGGAAGAAGTTGTCTGATCAAGGGATACGGTTGTGGTCAGCTTTAAAGGCATTAAATTTAATTACATGGAAAAAGTTGGCTGATGCAAAAAACGTTACAATGTACTACATGCCTTCTGATGTTACTACAACTTACTATGAGGTAACATAATGAAATACTCTACAAATTTACTTTTAAAAGAACCTGAGTGGACAGATGCAACTGATATACTTGAGAACTTAATATATAATTGGGACATATTAGATGCCGCTGTTCATGTACTAAACATTAAAGGTATATGGAAAGAAAGATTTGTTGATGTAGCAGCTGCGTCTGCGACTGCAGTACATGCAGCCATTACAGGTAATAGTGCTACACAAAACATAACAACTAGTATTACAAATCCTGATGATGCAAGGAATGTCACAATTACCATCACAAATAATGCTGCCCCGTCAGGTAATGTGGTTATTACTGGTCTTGTTAGAGGTGAGTCTACAACTGAGACGTTAGTTATAGTTGCAGGAACTACTGTTAAAGGTAACAAAGCTTTTGATACCGTTACCAATATACAAATACCTGCAGGTGTAACTGCAGCTGACACAGTATCCGTTGGAATTGGAGACAAGTTTGGTCTTTTACATGAGATAGATGCCATAGTTCAGGTCTACAAGATAACAGTAAACGCTGTAGAGGTTACAACTACTTACGCTGCTTTAGTTAATGCAACTTATGGTACTATAGATTTTTCGACTGTAGGAGTTTATCAAGATATGTGCGTATGGTATTATCAATTAAGTTAAGAAAGGAGATAACATGAAAAAGTTTTTAGTTCTTTCATTAATTTTATGCTTAGCATTATTCTCTGTATGGGCACAGGATGAAAAGCCTGTAGAGCCTGTCGTGCCTGTTACTAAACAGGTTACACGATTAGATGTTACTATAATAGATGACATAAATGGTAATAGCATAAAATTAGATAATTCCATTGTACAGGTAATGGGAGAGTTGCATGTGTGTGAAGACTCATTCAACTATTCTAACACCTTTACAGATGGACATACATATGATATGGTTATCTGGGTAAGGCTTAAGAAGTAATTATGCAAGAGAGGAGGTGAAAAACTATGAAGAAATTAATTGTATTTTTGTTAATATCTCTTGTGATTATGCTTACACCTTTAAATGTCTTTGCTGTAATTGCTCCTGCAAATGTAGGTCCAACTACTAACTTTCTTGGTGATGTAGGAGTTCCAACTGGACTTGGATATTATATAAATGACACTTTAGTTTTGGCTGCAGATTCTCTTACTTTTAGTGGGACGGGTACGTTAAATGGACTTGATGCAGTGGATGCAACTGGTGAAGACACAATAGAAGCTCTTATTTTTGATGCTGATGCAGAAAGTATTTCAGGAACTTGGGAAGTGCAGGATGATGTTGATTTAGCTTTTGGTAATGATGCTAATTGGTTAATACAATATGATGAGGCTGTAGATGACCAATTAATATTTATTACTGCTGGAACTGCTGCTGCCGCTGTTACCGACCCCTTATTTGAAATTATAGTAGGTACTACTCCTACTTCTAATCAAGAAGTATTTGGAGTGGCTAAAGGGACTCAAGCGTCGAATACATCGTTGTTTAGCGTTGACGAAGATGGAGACGTTTTAATCCCCGGAACTTTAGGAGTAACTGGAGTAGTTACTTTGACTACTGCTCTTGGTGCAGATCAGGGTGGTACTGGTGTGGCAAATGGTGCTGGAGAAACTATTACTATGGTGGGTGATGATGCTATCGAATTTACTACTACTGGAGCAACTACAGTAACTCTACCAACAACTGGAACATTAGCTACTACTGCTGATATTGCTGCTGCTGGAAACCATATCGACCATTTTATGGACGTAGATGCAGCCGATCCTGATTACGTACACGTGGCAATAGTTGGATCTGGTGCAAGTCAAGATGTTACTACCGGAATTACTAACCCAGACTTTGGTAGAAATATTACTGTTACTTCTACTGCTGGTTCTGTTGGAGTGGTTACTATAACTGGAACGACTGCTCTTGGGGCACTCGCTCAGACCGATGCAATAACTATAGTTGATGGTAGTATTGCTTATGGCGTTAAGGCGTTTGTAACCGTTACAAAGATTAATACATCCGCTGCCTTTATTAGTCCAGAAGAAGTTACTATCGGTATAGGTGATGTAATCGGATTAAGCAACGGAATTAGTGAAGAAGCTGATATATACAACAAGGTCGTTGATGGTGTAAATGAATTTGATGAAATAAGTACAAAAGGAAATGCTACTAACGAAACTCTGGATTGTGCAACTATTGTGCAAAATGAAGATATTACGATTTATTATCATCCGTAAAACTAATTATTGAGGGGGCAGGTAAAACTGCCCCCTTGATGATTTTAAAGTAGGTGAATGTATGAGGATAAAAAGAATAATCTTAACTATTATAATATGTCTATTACTATTGCCGTTAAATGTTTTTGCAGTAGATTATGCCAAAGTGGGAGCAAGTGGAGATTTTAATGGCAATATAAATATACCAAGTGGCAGTGCTTATTATATCAATGGAGTAGCAGTCAAATTGTCTAATTTTGCCGCCACTACTTCTGCCGAACTGGCAGGGGTGATAAGTGATGAAACGGGAACGGATAAATTAGTGTATAATACTTCACCTGTTTTAGTTACCCCGACTTTGGGTGCGGCAAGTGCTACTTCCATTGACCTTACAGGTGGTCAAATTGCTTTCCCTGCTTCTCAATCCGCCAGTGCGGGTGCTAATACTTTAGATGATTATGAAGAAGGAACGTGGACAATAGGTGTATCTTTTGGAGGAGGAACAACGGGAATAACCTATGATGCTTCTTATGTTTCGGGAATATATACAAAAATAGGACGTTTAGTTAGTGTCACCGGGCATTTAGTATTAACAAGTAAAGGGTCATCTACGGGAACAGCGCAAATAACAGGCTTACCATTTACAAATGATACAGCTAATGGAGCTGATGCAGTGTGTACAGTAAAGCCAGATTATATAACATTTGCAAATATGATAATAGGATATATCCCTGCAAACACATCTAGTATACAATTATGGGAATGTACAGAAGCAGGGGCAGCGACACAGTTAACAAATGCAGATTTTGCTAATAATAGTCAACTTATAGTTAGCATGATATATCAAGCACAATAAGGAGACAATATAATGCCTGAAGAAACTACGAAAGAAATGAAGGAGATGATGATATGGAAGAAATACTATATAAATGGATACCAAGCGTAGGTTTTCCTATAGCAATAGCTATATACTTACTGATTAGAATAGAACCTAAATTAACTATGCTTTCTGATGTCGTTAAACAATTAATTTCTGTGGTGGATACAAATACGGCAAATACTACTGAAATGATAGCCATAGTAAGAGCAGATACCGAGAATACTAAGGATGTGAAAATTGCTATTACAAATTTTACTTTAGGAATAAATGACTTAAAGAATGAAATCTCTAAACTGAATAATAAGAGATAACTATGTCTTTATATGTAACTAAAAATTTTAAATACGCAGAAATTCGATGCCCTTGTTGTGGTAAAGATAGGCCAGTTGAGGGACACTCTATATATCTATTACAAAATCTTAGGGATTATATTAATCAGCCAATTTGCATATCTAAAGGCGGGGGTATAAGGTGCCTTGCATATAATAAATCTATAAATGGGTATTGGAATTCAGCTCATTTATTTGGGAAAGCATGGGATATATCTTCTTATGGTATAAGTCTAATTCAACTTGCAAAGTTCGCTAAAGAAGTAGGTTTTAGTAGGATAGGAATATACCCTAACGATGGGCACATTCACATTGATACTTTTAGGCCCACTCCAAGTAAGGCTTGGGTAAAATTTAAAGGAAGGGATTACATGTACTTTAATAAACTGGAAGAGGCAATGCAATATGTGGCATTATTCATGGTTTAGAATATTAATTTTAATCTTATGTTTAATACTTGCATTTTTAGTTGGAGTCTCTATAAAGGGTACTGGTTCTTTGTTAAGTAATAAAAATAAAAGAGAAAGGAGATGATAAAAATGGCAGCAATTATATTCGCTTTTGTATACAAGTACTTCTTTGCTATAATACTTACTTACGTTGTAGGTATGTTTAGCAAGGCCCTGGTAAAAAAATTCGGTGCTGATAGAGCGACTGCAATAAAGGAAACTATTCTATCAGCCATGTTATGGGCAGAGCAAGAATTTGGAATAGGGCATGGTAATCAGAAATGGGAAGCAGCTTATAAGAAAATTATAGAGTTACTACAGGCTCAAGGGATTACCTTAACAACCGAAGAACTTCCTATCGTAAAGACCTTAATGAAATCTAATATACCAGGCATTAATGCTAAAACTTATAGTGCTGTACCGAAAGAAGTATTACAAGTTAGAGAAATAAAAGGTCTATCCCCAGAAGCTAAATTGCTCGTTGAAGAATTAAAAGAGAAACATAGATAGTTTTAAAAAGGAGTTAATGTAGATGGCTGGTAAAGAAGATACTAAAATAGAAACATCCCCGATTTATGCCCCAACTCTCGGCATAATAGGAAACATTCCGTCTACTATGCTTGACCCACGGGCCTGCATTAATTGTAACAATGTAAGATTTAAAGATGGAGTAGTAAGTAAAAGAACAGGATATGCAACATATGGAACAGGTACACCAGACGGTGTACCTTTGATGTTATTTCGCTATCAAATGTGGGACTTAACTGAATATGAAATATTAGTAACTACTACTGGTGTGTATTATAATAATGCAGGCGCGTGGACACTTATTACAGGAGCAGGTAGCTTAAATGGAACGGTTGACATAAGGGCAAGTTTGGCATATATTCAAAACTATCTTGTGTTTACTAATGGAGTTGATGCACCATCTAAATGTCTTGGAGTTACATGGAGTGCATTGTCTGATGGAAAAACAATTAACTGGGCTACATATAGACCTAAAATATTTGTGCCTTATAAAGACAGGTTAATAGGGTTTAATGATAACACGAGTGGTGCACAAACTGCTATTAGGCAAATATATTCTGTATTAGGTGATTTTGATAACGTAAATGACACAGGCGCTGGCCATAATGACTTTGTACAGGGGATGGGTGCACAAATTATGGGCGCTGCCCCATTAAAAGATTATATTGCTGTGTATAAAGATTATAGTTGTTGCTTGTTAGACTATATAGGAGGGTCAAGTTTATATGGTTTCTATCCTCATATACAAGGAATAGGGTTAGCGGCACCAGATGCAATTGCTAATTTAGGAACATCTCACTTAATCTTAGGAACGGATTTAAACATACATGAGTGGAATGGTGGATGGGAGCTTAATCATATTGGAGACCCTATCAAGAAACTGTTACAAGCGGAAGTTAATAAGAGTAAGATTAAGAGAAGCTTTGCAGTAGTTAATTTGGCAGAGAGAGAAGCAATTTTCTTCTTGCCTATAGGCACTGATGATTATCCTACAAGAATGTGGATATATAACATAGATGACCATAGTTGGGCTAAAGGAACAATTGCGTCAGTGTCAGGCGGTGGGGGTGTATCTAAAGCAAACGTAGAAAGGGCACTTATAGGGTTGTCTGCATCTGGTGCAAGTTGTATTAAACACTATGATTACTCTTCTCTTAATGATGGTGATGCTGCAATTAGTGCTTATTATGAGAGTGGGGATTTTGTTTTAAGTAAAGAACAATATATGACTTTACAGAGAAGGTATTATGGAGTGTCGTTAGACCTTAAAGGATATTCTACGTCATCTAAACTATCACTACAACACTCTTCTGATGAAGGGGTTACGTATAGTGATGCAGTAGAAAAAACTTTGACTGCGGCTTATGATTGGTATATATGGAACTTTTTAAAAACAAGTAGAAAGTTAAGATTTAAGTTTTCTGATGCAACTATAAGTCAGAGTTTTAGTATGAGATTTTATGGACTTATGCAAAAAGAAGGGGAAAGAGCTTGAGTGGAATTGATTATACTTTGAGGGAGAAGAAGTAATTGACTGCAAAAGTTAATCTTATTATGGCTAATAATGCTACTGGATATATTATAACTAAGAACGGTTTAAGTGGTAGTAATTTAAGTCAGATAGCATCTCCTTACGGAAAACCTACTGGACTTGCTTTTGACCGCAATACGGGGCAATTAATAAGTGGTTACGCGGGTGGGACAACTATTAGCGGTAAGGTTATTGTGCATGTGGGGGTCACAGCGGAAATTGCCAGCGAATTCGTAATTCCGTCTGTAAATGGAGACCCCACTAAAATTACGAGACCTTATGGAATAGCTTTTGACGGAACAAATATAATAGTTTCTGTATATGACCAAGACCCTGCCCCATATGCTAATTATCATATAGTCGTATTATCAGGTAAGACCGCAACTGTAGTTGATAGGATAGTTACTCCATCTATTCAGGCGGATGGGATGTCTTGGGACGGGGAAAATTTAATATATGCCGACCATTATGAGAATAAGATATATGTATTAGAAGGAAAAACAGGCGTTGTAAAGTATTCTTTTGACTCCCCTTCTTGGGGTGCCTTTGAAGAATGTTGGGGCGTAGCTTGGGATGGAATTACACTTGCAGTTATAGATAAAGGGCAGGACGTATGGGTACGATGTAAATACCCAACTGGCATCTACATAAATGGATATACCTCTTCTACATATGTCCTTGGTTGCTGTGTTGACGGTTTAATCGTTGTACCTACAGTCCTGTCAGTAGTGGCATCAAGTATCTCAACAGGTAGAGCAACTCTTAATGGAAACATAACAGATAAAGGAGGAGAAACTCTAAACTTACTCAGGGAATTTGAATACTACAAGGACGGAGACCCTAGTAACGTTATTACTGTGTCCGCAACGGCTGGAGGAGTAGGGGCATATTCAAAGTTAGTGACAGGCTTACTTTCTAATACTAAATACTTCTTTAGAGCTAAGACTTACCTATATACAGTTCCAGCGTATGGAGAGTGGTTAGAGTTTACAACACTTCCCATAAATAGTGTAACAACTCAGGCAGCCACAGAAAAAGCTTACAAATGTGCGATGGGTAATGGGACTATTGTAACAGGAACTGGCATAACTGAAAGAGGGTTTGAAGTTGAATTATCTTTTTCAGGAACATTAAATAATTATATAAATCATAGTATTGCAGGATTTATAGGGGATGTAACATGGGACATTGTAAATAAATGGCACGGAACTTTAGTAAAGACTGAGAGCGAGACAGGAAGCTTTGGGGCAGGCGCATTTGAATTGGTACTGGGCTACCCATCTGTATTAGGTAACCCGAGTTATGTATTTAGTGATAAACTATTTGAATGTGAAAGCTATACTTATAGAGCTTATATGGTGGCTGGTGGTGTAACTTACTATGGAGATTATGTAGCCTTTACAACATTGTGCTATCCTAAAGGGCATTTAGAGGATGACCAACTTCCAATAGAAGATATAATTCCTCCATTGCCTCCTATTGAATTCCCTCCTATTGAATTCCCTCCTATTGAATTCCCTCCATTTGAGTGGCCTGAATTCGAGTGGCCTGAATTCGAGTGGCCTGAGTTTGATTACCCTGACATTCCACCATATAACGGCTCTTGGTTAGGGGCGTTTTATTATAGAAAAGCCTTTGGCAAAAAGGACTTAGATGAATTAAGGAAGAAGTGTAGAATATTTTTAGATAATAGCGTAGAATATGCACTTGTATTAAACCATAATATGCAGGTGCTTAAACAGTTTTTAAATGATATGCATGATTATATGACAGATATAGATGAGTATAATACATTCAAGCCTATAATACCTACACAATGGGTGAATGAACTTGCACATAAACCTTTAGACATAAAGGATTTCAAAGTCATTATAAATAATTTTATATCTAATAGTATAGATAATGCATCCAACGTTAACCATAATTTTAGACTTATCAGAGATGGGCTAAGTGATGTTATGTCAGGTGAGGACATAGGCATGGAAATTAATTCAATTGAGTTAAGGACAAAGACAGTAGAAGATGATAGCCCTGATGTAGAGAGACTAAAGAAGGTTGTAGATGCATTAAGTAGTGAATTAGAAGGTAATTATGAAACGATAAATCATAATTTACATGTAATAAGAGCAACTTTAATTTAAGGAGGGATGTAATATGGCACAATATGCACCAAGCTTTGGTTCAGGGGCAAATCTCCCTGGAATAACAACATTTGAAAGTTTAACTCCACCTCAGGAACAGATAAATGCTGCATTAGTAAAAGCGTTACAGGACTTATTTGCAGGTACTGTTGCAGGTGGAGCAGGAGGGTTTAAAGCATCTTATGCTGAACCTTTTAGCCCTTATGGAGGAGCTGTTGGGGGTGCTTTACAGAGTGCTTTACTAACAGCACTGAGT
>Ga0315288_10005171_pt1 | contig 16599 bp, 3 predicted proteins | sample YL17G11_20_MG_FD_203454 | JGI IMG/M metagenome (GOLD analysis project Ga0315288, IMG submission 203454) | Sediment microbial communities from Yellowstone Lake, YNP, Wyoming, USA - YL17G11_20 | ecosystem: Environmental > Aquatic > Freshwater > Lake > Sediment | place: USA: Wyoming | collected...
CACAGTCGTTGTCAACTCCGTCACAGGTCTCGGTTCCGGCTCCGGCTAACGGATTACAACTGTCTGCCCAGGCTCCTCCGGTACAGACTTTCTCTCCGGTGTTAGTCGAACAAGCTCCGACACCGCACGTGCTGGGAACGTTGGCAACTCCATCATCAGCCGTTCCGTCACAGTCGTTGTCAACTCCGTCACAGGTCTCGGTTCCGGCTCCGGCTAACGGATTACAACTGTCTGCCCAGGCTCCTCCGGTACAGACTTTCTCTCCGGTGTTAGTCGAACAAGCTCCGACACCGCAGGTAGTTGCTTCTGTGAGACCCTCATCGACCGTTCCATCACAGTTATCATCAAGACCGTTACAGACCTCAGCAGTGCCTGAGCCCGGGATTGTTGGACAGAGGTCACAGGTATCTCCAACTCCGTCACTATCAGCATCTGCCTGGTCCGCATTGGCTACTGCTAGACAATTATCACAGGCATCTCCAACTCCGTCTCCATCAGTATCCAGCTGGTTCTCGTTGACTGTTGCCGGACAGTTGTCAGTGTTATCGCCAAAACCGTCGGAATCTGTGTCAACCGGGGCAAGATCGAAGAACACTTCCGTCTCATATCCCGCCCTGACTGTCACTGGTTTCTCTTGTGATTCGTAGCTGTCCGCCTCCAGCCGTACAATGTAGATTCCTTCTCCAATTTCTCTTATCTGGGGTGTGTCTCCCTTGTCGATAAACTCTGGGTCATCATTACCTCTGATATAAATACGGAATCCTTCATCAGGAACGGACAAAACAGATATACTGCCCCTCAGCGAGTTATCACAATTTCCTGGCAATGGATCCAGTATTATATTCTTTGTAGCAGATGAACCGGCAATCACCGTTTGTGAGACCGGAGTAATCATGTTATAATAACAGGATTTCGCCAATCTCACCGAATAGGTGTCAGCATTCACAAATACAAACTTAAAATCTGTTAGCTTTCCGATTTGTTGTCCACTAGCATTAGTGAGCGGCTGTCCCGAGGAATCTTTAATGTCTATCAGGGCTCCCGTGACGTTGGAAGTTATTGTCAGGTTTGATTTCGCGGACGTGCCCACATCCGGGAATTTGAGCATCGTGCTGTTCTTACCGGATATTTGTGGAATGATGCCGATAGTGCTTATTTTGATCCAATAATCAGTTCCTGGTCCTCCACTCAGAGTGCTTGGAACCGTCCAGGAAACTCCCGTAGATCCGGTTGATGCCAACTTTGTTGTTGTACTGAGATTCGCCTGCACCACTCCTGGCTCAGTACCCTTCATCAATTGAATTTTCACATAGGGTGTTGGGGACGGTAGGTTCTCGGTACTCCACGTAACTTTATAGGTCTTTGTCTTGTTCCATGTGTTCGCCGGCGTTGTTACGGGCAGGATAGGATTGATCTTTGGGGTAGCGGCGGAACAAGCAGAGAAGAACTGGCTTGTACCGGTTCCTGACGTCCAGTCACTCCAAGTCGGAGTTTCAACACCACTGATGCGAGAGGGATCTTTATTGTAACCGTAATCATAGGCCTCTTTCATCGAGACTTGTCCACTGAAATCCAGATCAGCATTCGCTGGATATCCGAGCGTGTCGTGCCCCGCCACCCCGGTAATCCAGAAGTAGGAGAAGTCATTTGAATGTGAGACCTGATTCCCTTTTGCCGCGGTTGCTAGTGTCCTCGTCTTGGTCCCTGATGTTGGTATGAATTCATCAATAAACCCTCCACCGTTGCATTGCTCCATCATCATCGAGATTTTGGGATTTCCCGACAAGGTGTTCAAGGCGTTTACAAACACTGTGTCCGATATTTTTCCCTCGGTCCCGGTTCCCCAGAGATAGAGATCAACATCATTTGCGTTTGGGGTGTTGGCAGGATCTGGGTTTAAGTTTGGCGTGCTTACTGCACCGTGACTTGTCGTGAATATGAAAAGACTGTCTCCTGAATCCAGAGAACTAAAACTGTTGATTGCCGCAAGCACGTTGGTTTTGTTTGCAGTCGTCCAGGTCTCGGCTAACCCATCACCATCAAGATCTGTATTAGAATTACCATAAACAGGGGCAGGGGGAGTAGCGGTGGTGTAACTTGAGATAAGATCATTCGTTGTATTAGCAGATCCGTCAGAGATCAGCACCTTGATATTTGCTTTAGGATATTTGTAGTCCTTAACCAATGTTTTGTACATGAATGCTATGTCGTTATAGTACCGAATAGGGTTATGATCTTTGTCGATCCCACCGGATATGAGAAGCGCATAATTATGGGTGGGATCCGGGGTACACGCGGGGTCTACAGCGAAAGGAGGTTCTATTGAGGTTTGTCCGAGTGGACTCGGTATGTGTCCCTGGTTACTATACGAGAAAGCGGACGCATCGGCCGGTGGTGACATGGTACATATCTCCACACTGCTGACACCGTCGGCATTGACAAAGACATAACAGACCGGGTGGAACAAGTTGTCATTCTTGGCTCTATCGATAACAACAACCCATGCCGACACACCGAGCGGATTTGTAATCGTTGTCCCATCGAGGAGGGTCACAACTGCACCTGGGCCCACGTAAGTATTGCTTACCTGCAGCGCTGTTTCCGGAGGTACTACTCCACCGACTTTGACAAAAGTATCGACTACATACTCGACCGCTTCTGGTTGCATGAAAACCGGAGGTTCAGTAGATCCCCCGACCGTAATTTCCTTGGTGAAATAAGCATATTGCCCATCCTCATTAAAACCATCCATCTTAACGGTGTAGATCCCTGGCTCTGTATACGTGTGACTCGGGTTCTGCATGTTTGCATAATTCTCTTCGCTAAGCTCATCGCCGAAATTCCAATACCAATCATTATATAATGCAGGGGCTGGATCGGCAGGTGGCACGTAAGTGAAGTCTACCGTCAGCGGATCAGCAGTCGGAGTGGCAGTGATAGTACCAGCTGAAACCAGCGTTAACATAAGCGGGATAGGATTCTCCACCCCACCGGTTACTTCTACATCACCCATTTGTTCATAGTAACTATCAAGCGAGACACCTAGTTCATAGGTGTGGTCTCTTTGACAAGCAAAGGTATGCGGCGTAAAGCGCCCGGTCTCGAACCTTCCTTCGCCTCTATACCAAATACTCGCACCTTGGGGTTCTGAGTCTACCGTAAAGCTACCCGTTTGATCAGTCGGAGCAATAACATGGGTAACGGTGTCCGAACCTCCTTCGTTAGTAACCGTTAAGGAAACGGTATAAGGCCCTGGGGTTGCAAAATCGTGTCTCGTCCACTCCTCTGTGGAAGTATTCCCATCGCCGAAATCCCACGACCACGAATCTGGATCACCGGTTGAGGCGCCACTATAGAAAGATACATAGGTGCACTCCTCAAAATTGGCATCAAAGGCAGCAACAGGAGGGATTATCACCGTGAAATATTCAATCTCGGTTTTATTACTACTTCCACCCGAGTTGGTGACTGTTAACCGGATGTCATAGGTACCGGATTCAGTAAATGTGAATTTATAAGTTCCAGGGACATCAGGTTCAGGTTTAAATTCACTCCACCACCAATTATTAGTTCCGGTGGTCATGAATTCCCATTTCCAGCTATCGATTATCCCTGTCGAATGATCGGTGAATGTTACCTCCAATGGTCCCGGTGGACCTGATAGCGGATAACCGCTGAAATCTGCAACCGGGGGTTCCGGTGATATGAGATTTGTGAGCGGGTAACGATCGAGATTTAAATAGCCGATCTCATAAGTAGAATCGCAGAATTCATCGCCATTTGTATTTGGGCACGCATAGGGGTCCTCGGAGAAACCAGTGCCGGAAGGGTTTGCCCAGTAGTTACCGCCAAGGTGCTCACCACCGAGAATGTTCGGTCCTGCGGTTGCTGGGTCAACATTCCATTCATTAGCAAGGCCATAGTTAATAACATTCGTAGTCTGGTTGAATTTATTATTATAGATCGTATTATTAAACGCATCATTACGTAAGTAAATTCCCATGTAGGTGTTACCCGTAATTACATTTGTTTTTATACTATCATTATGACCAAACAATTCTATTCCATATACATTTCCCGCCACGGTATTTCCTTCAACAAGATTATCAGTACTAAAAGGCATATTCGAACCATCCACTATTCCATGCGTCATCTCGGAGATGGTGGAGTTTTTGACAGTATTATGACTCCCACTACTGTACAGCAAAATGCCGGTGATGCCTCCATTCAAGGTGCACTGATCTATCGTGTTGTAATCCCCTGCAACGTATATTCCCTGCTGAAATACCCCGTAAGAACTCCGCATGGTTATATGTTTCAGGGTATTTCCTGAACTGGTAGCGGGAATGGACACGCCCACACCAGACGGTGAAGTCGCTTGATATAATGAAAAACCATCAAGGGTGACCCCACTTGCCTGTAGCGTAATCGCCGCTCCGCCGCCCGGCTCCGACACCTGAGGAAGACCGTTACCAATATCAGCCCCTTGGATGATCAGTGATTTAGTCACGGTAAACGGCGTATAATAACCTGTTTGAAGACCATCAACGGTGATGTGGTCCCCAGGTTCCGTAACAGGATCATTGATCGCTGCCTGGATGGTTGCGAAGTTCAGCCCGGAGTTGAGATTGTGGACCGGGCCGGTGGTCACACCAGAAGTCACATTGATATATCCGGTCTTCCGCGTACTGTTATATCCGCCGGCATTGTATGCCTGCAACGTTACGTTATATTCTCCTGCTGCGTTGTAGGTATGCGAGGGGTTCTGTGCCGATGATCCGGTGGGATTGAACCGCCACGTGTCATTAAAATTGGTGACACCACTCTTCCCCCCCATCAGAACGATGCTGCCATCCGGCATCGACACGCTGCTGTGGTCGGATCTTATCGTCCACCCGGCGCTTGCGTTCACTTGTATCCACGTTGCGCCATTATCCGTTGACCGCCAGACGTCATTCCCGTAGCCACCGATGGTGCTATAACCACCCATCAACACAATACTACCGTCCGGCATAGCCACGCTGCTGTGGTCGGATCTTATCGTCCACCCGGCGCTTGCGTTCATCCGTATCCATGTTGCGCCGTTATCTGTCGACCGCCACACGTCGTTCATACAGTAGCTGCCGTTCCAACCACCCATTAGTACGATGCTGCCATCCGGCAATGCAACGCTACTAAATCCCATCCTCGGGTTCCATGCGGCGCTTGCGTTCATCCGTATCCATGTTGCGCCGAAATCCGTAGATCGCCACACGTCATTCTTATAGCTACTACTGTCAGAACCACCCATCAGCACAATGCTACCGTCCGGCATAGCCACGCTGCTGTGCTGGAATCTTCCTGTCCACCCGGCGCTTGCGTTCATCCGCATCCATGTTGCGCCGACATCCGTAGATCGCCACACGTCATTGGTGATACCGCCCATCAGCACAATGCTGCCATCTGACATCACCACACTGCTATGACCCATTCTTGCCAACCACCCGGCATTCGGTAACTGCTTCCACGTATCGCCGCGATCTGTCGACCGCCACACGTCATTCTTATAGCCACTATCGCCATTACCGCCCATTAACACGATGCTGCCGTCCGGCATCACGACGCTACTATGTCGTTCTCTTGCCGACCACCCGGAACTCGCATTCACCTGAGTCCATCCCTGCGTGAAATTCTCATCGCCGAAGAACCAGGCCCAGCCGGTGCTGTTCAACGACAGATCGGTAAACGAGACCGGCAATGGTGCTGTACCGTTGCGTGGTGCGGCGATGAAGCTGGCTACCGGGGCTGGAATTGCTGTAGCGCTGATATACCCGGCCTTCCGCGTACTGTTATATCCGCCGGCATTGTATGCCTGCAATGTTACGTTATAGATTCCCGGTTTGGTATAGGTGTATGACGGGTTCTGCTCAGTTGATCCGGAGAACCCGAACCGCCACACATCATTCTTAATGATGCCGCTTTCGTCTATCCCTCCCATCACAAAAATACTGCCGTCTTGCATCACTACGATCCCGTAACTACCCCTTCCAAGCCATTCGGAACTTGCATTCACACGGGACCATGTTGCGCCATTATCAGTTGACCGCCACACGTCTTTCATCACGCTAGGACTAAAACCACCTATCAAGACGATGCTGCCATCCGGTAATACAGCGCTACTAAAACCCCTTCTTGAAGACCACCCGGAACTCGCGTTCATCAGTGCCCATGTTGTACCGTTATCAGTTGACCGCCACGTGTCATTCATCACATTGCCGGTACCCTGACCGCCCATCACAACGATACTACCGTCCGGCAGTGCAACGCTGGCGTGATCGTATCTATATGGCCATGCACTCGCATTTGCCTGCGTCCATGTTGCGCCGTTATCAGTTGACCGCCACACATCATTTTTAAGGCCGCTAAAATAACCACCAGTCAATATGATACTGCCGTCCGGCATCACAACGCTGCTGTGACTGTATCGTGCTGACCAGCCGCCACTTGTGGTTATATTTGTCCATGTCGTTCCATTGTCTATCGACCGCCATACGTCATTGAAAATGGTACCGGTAGAGGAAGCACCACCCATCAGGACGATGCTGCTGTCCGGCATAGCAACGCTGGTAAAACCAGTCCTTGCCTGCCATCCGGCACTCCTGTTCATCCTTATCCAATTTGCTCCGTTATCCGTTGACCGCCAAATATCTTTTTTATAGACAGCCAAGGCTTCTCTACCTCCCATTAGCACAATGCTGTTGTCAGGCAATGCAACGCTTTTGTGGTCATATCTAGTCGTCCAGTCAGCATTCTCGTTCACCTGCGTCCAGAAAGTCGTTGTGAGATTTTTGTCACCGAAATTCCAAGCCCAGCCGGTGCTGTTCAACGACAGATCGGTAAACGAGACCGGCAATGGTGCTGTACCGTTGCGTGGTGCGGCGATGAAGCTGGCTACCGGGGCTGGAATTGCTATAGCGCTGATATTCCCGGCCATCCGCGTGCTGCCCTCGGTATTGTATACCTGCAGGGCAACCTGATAGATTCCCGGTTTGGTATAGGTGTGCGATGGGTTTTGTGCCGATGATCCGGCAGGCATGAACCGCCATACGTCATTTGTTGATCTACCGCCCATCAGGACGACACTGCCGTCCGGCATAGCCACGCTGCTGTGACCATATTTTCCATTCCATCCGGCACTCTGGTTTACCCTCTTCCACGTTGCGCCGTTATCCATTGACCGCCATACATCATTATTTCCACCGGTAACCTCTACACAATTACCGCCCATCAGGACGATGCTGCCGTCCGGCATAGCCACACTGCTATGACTGTAGCGTGGCGTCCACTCAGCGATATCGGTCATCTGGTTCCAGGTTGAGCCATGATCCATCGACCGCCAGACATCATTTTTACGATTGTTATCATTACCGCCCATCAGGACGATACTGCCATCAGGCAATGCTACACTACTATGATAGTTTCTTGCCGACCACCCGGAACTCGAGTTCATTCGTGTCCATGTAGCACCTTTGTCTGTTGACTGCCACGTGTCACTAATATAGCCACCGGGTGGGTATCTCCCTCCCATCAGGATGATGCTGCCATCAGGTAGCACCACGCTGCTATGACCGTATCTTGGTAACCACCCGGCACTCGCATTTACCTGCGTCCATGTCGCGCCGTTATCAGTTGACCGCCACACGTCGTTATAATATACATTACCGTTCCAACCGCCCATAAGGACGATGCTGCCATCAGGCAATGCTACACTACTATGATAGTCTCTTGCCGCCCACCCGGCACTCGCGTTCACCTGTGTCCATGTCGTGCCGTTATCCGTTGACCGCCATGTGTCGTTCTTGTAAAATGGAGCGCTGCCATAATTACCACCCATCAAAACAATACTGCCATCAGGTAATACTACACTACTATGATATTGTCTTCCCGCCCATCCGGCACTAGCGTTCATTTGCGTCCATCCCTGCGAGTAATTCTCGTCGCCGAAGAACCATGCCCAGCCGTCGGGGCTTTTGGTCGATGTGTCGGTAAATTGCACGGTAAGTGGGACAGTACCAGAAGTTACATCTGCAGTGAAGTTAGCTGCAGGGGCAGTGCCTAACGCGTATACCTTGCCGTCGTCACAACCAATATAAAGAACACCATTCGCAATTGCCGGGCTGGAAGATACACTATAAAGACCAGTCGAATAGTTCCAGATCTGTGTCCCGGTACGGGCGTCAAGAGCATAGATTTTGGAATCCGAGCTGCCGAAATATACCCTTCCATTCGCGACTGCCGGGCTGGAATACACATCATCATTTGCCGTAAAATTCCACAGATGCGCACTTGTCGTCGCGTTTAAAGCGTACACCTTGTTATCATCACTGCCAACATAGAGTATACCATTTGATACCGCCGGGGTGGACCTGACACTCCCTCCGGTGAGATAACTCCAGGCCGAGGAACCGGTAGTGGCATTAAAGGCGAATACATGGCCGGAATTACTCCCGAAATATACCAGGCCGTTTGCAAGGGCAGGACTGGAATAAATATTGGCTACATCTGAATAATTCCAGATATGTGCCCCTGTCGTTGCATTCAGGGCATAGACCTTATGCTCAAACGTGTTGCCGATATAGACAATCCCCCGGTCAACTGCAGGACTGGTCGCGATCGTTGTTCCACCCTGCGTGAATTCCCAGCGCTTGCTGCCGTTGTTTGCATAAAGTGCATAAAGACGCCCGTCATCGCTCCCGATATAAACTATATTGTTGATCACCGAAGGACTCGAGGTTATCATACCTCCCGTTTGATATTCCCAGCGCTTACTGCCGTTATTTGCAAAAAGTGCATAGACTTTTGTATCGTAACTGCCAAAATAGACGGAATCGTTTGCCATAGCCGGACTGGATTGGACCTGTCCACCAGTTGCATAGTTCCAGATTTTTATCCCGGTTGAAGCATTAAGGGCATAAACATTGAAATCTGCACTCCCGACATACACCGTTCCATTATTATACGCAGGACTGGACCGGACATTAATACTCCCTGTTGTGAAACCCCACCGCATAACATTATTCGGCCTAAGGCCCCCATCATCATATACACCGGTATTGTTCAGGTCAGCATGGAATTTCCAGCCGGGTGCAGCCTGCACACCTGGAACAAGAACCAGAATCACGAGGACTCCTGCCATTACCCAAATCAAATTATTTGATTTCATCTCAGATATCTCCTAATAATTACACACAAATACAATTTTCAAATATACAAGGTATTCAATAATATCTGACTGATAAACACATCGCTTTGCACCGGTGCATGGCATAAGAGTCAGGGTATGTTGAACCGTGATCTCAAGGAATTGGTGGCGGTGCCTGGAATCATAATGATAAACAGGGATTATTAAGAATTGATATAAAAATTGGGGATTATCTGATAGTTTTGACCGCCGTTCTGAATATTACCGGAGAATAATTTTTACCGTCGGGTTTCCTTCGGCGTACGTACTATCGGATCCTGACACTGAGATCTGGAAAAAAAAGTTTGCAGGGATCTTAAAAAACCCCTCAAATACGGACAGTTTACTAAGCGGATCCTGATGCCGGGGACATGATCTATTTGGCGTTCATTACGGGTTCCGTTTACCAATCGGACGAACCTGTTTTTTGTTCCACGGGAAGTGGTGTCCACGCCCACGAAAAATACGGTTTTACAGGGTTATTTCTCAAAAATACCCCCAATTAATCGGTTTTTGACCCTGCAATTTAGCGGGCTCCGGTGGGTCTCGTTTTTTGCAACCTTTCGTATGTCATGGGGGGGTGTGAAAGGCAGCCGGAAGCCCGCTGGTGCCCGCCAACGCGATCACGTCGGAGAATTGGGGGGATGGGGGGTTGTTCAGGAAAACCGGGACCAGAAGCAGATGTATCGTAACCGGGAGTTCTTGTAAGGCACATGATAATAAGAGGTGCATTAGTATCAGCGAAAAAGATCCTGTGGTTCCCTTCTTCCTTTTTTAAGTTCGATCAAAATCCTTGTCGAAGCTGACAATCGAGAGCCCATACCTGTCCGCAACAGCGTACTGGTAAGCATCATCGAAATCCAGGTGAAACCGGTCGGCTGCCTCGGTGATCTTTGAGAAATTATCGGTTGTCAGTGAAATAACACGAATTCCGCTGGCGATGATATCCTCATGGACAAACGTGAGGAATTCGCGGGACTTATGTTCCCGCAGGTAAATCACGCCGATCGTATGCAGCGAGAAATCACTTATATGTAATGCAGATAGATCGGCACAGCGAAAAAAAATCCCTGACTTCCTCTACCCGCGAGCGGCGGAGGATATACTCAAGGAAAATATTGGTATCGAGGTGATACATCAGGCTTCCCGCCACTCCATTGCCTTGTGCTGGAGTTCGATGGAGGAATAGCGTTTGCCGAGTTCTGCAAGTGTACCTTCGGCCGCACAAGCAACCGTAACGAAATGAGCAGAAAAAACAAACGCAATCATCGTGCCGGTTATTAAACCCGCCATGCCCACCACATCGGCATGATCGCAGGGGGGCTTTTCATGGTCCAGAACAATCCCATGCTTCACGTAATTGTCATAGCAGTGATCGCACTCGTGGCCTACTTCGGGTGGTGGAAGCGGCGGTTGTAATACCGTCAGCGGTAGTAACAGCATCCATCTCGATTAAAGAAGGCAATTCCCTCAGGGTATTCCCGACACTGTCACCGGCATCGTAAAGACCATCCCCATCGATATCGTTCTTATCCGGGTTTGCTGCAAAAGGACCGTTGCCGGCGGCATCTGCAACAGTATTGTTGTCGTTGAGCCGGTTCGGGAATCACCGGCATCCAGATTACTGCCTCAGAATCTTCCCGCTGCCAGCATCCAGAATACGGTTCCAGAAAAGGTCAGGAAGTCTGCATGATTGCGGGCACGGTCATCCGCTGTGCATTGTTTTGCCCGGAATGTACTATCGTGCCAGTCGATCGACCCGCTCCGCACAGATGGCGAAAGGGCAATAACGGCGATTTTTGTTTGCGTTTCTCTGATCTCACAACAAGTAACAACCGTTTTTTAATTGTCTACCCTGGTACTAGTAAAGAATCCGCCCTTACCACAGCACGCGGGTATGTTCATCATCCTGTTGATTTTGATGAGTACCAGTACTCCGAAGGGAAACTGATATCCCATCAACAGGCTGGGAACAGTCCTAGGTTATTTACAACAGACACTGGCATCCCATTGAGGAATTCATCAGGGAATTTGTCTCTCTATTAAGGCGGAATCGTATCATCAGATTTTTGGAACAGTACGTGTAGAAATCTGGATTATACAATACTACCAGAGAGATTGTTTAGGTTTTTATAGCTTAAAAAAGAGGGGATTTTTTTCCATTAACCGGTTTTGAATTGGAATTTACCTACTGATGAAATCAGGCCATTGTGATATTTGAGATATATATTCTTGCATGTTTTGGCAAATCCCTTTTCTGTCTTCCAGTTATAATGCCATGCACCATTTTCTTGATAGGTAAGACCGGAAGTAATTGTGGTAGTATCTAATACTTCTATTTCATCATATGTAATTCCTTTAACGGGACAAGGTACATTATCAATCACCATATCGAACTTTAAACTGCTGCTTACATATCCTTTCCCGTCTGATAAATGCCATTTCACGGGTATATTCTTCCCGGCATTAGCAGTATTATAAACATTGAGACTAGGAGTGCTCATATCGACTGGAGCATCAAATCCCGTAAACTTATACCACCCGGGATCTGGTAAGAGAACAAAGTCCGCAATCACTGTACCTTCCGCAGGGACGGTCACGGTCAGTTCAGCCATTGCATAGCCATCTTTTGGCTCCAATTTCACTGTCCAGGACCCTGGCACAACATTTTCTATCGTGGGTGTGTTAGTGCCTTTGGTAATGTACTGGGAAGCAGGAGCAGCAGCGGGTTTAATATAGACTTCGTATCCCACGTTGGGTGTGGATGTTATGTCAATACTGCCGAATACAATGTTACCATTCGCACAATCAGTAGCACTCACCTCAGTAAGCGGATACGTCTTTGTTTGCGAAGCCCCGGAGCCGAGCGTAATCGTTTGTGCGGTCATTGGTATAGTACAGGATCTCGACACTTTCACATAGTAGGTTCCGGCAGGCAAGGTAAACGTTTTATTCGTAGTAAATCCGGGCTGTACTGCCAAACCCTGGGTATCGGTAATTTCGATCAGGCTTGGTTTATTTGCATCGGAATTAATCGTCAGAGTTGCGGGGCTTGCAGCGGTCACGTTTTTAATGGTGAACATCGAGCTCTTATTCGTTACCTCCGGACGCTGGTTGGTCGTGGTAATTTTAATCCAGTAATCAGTGTCAACTCCTCCATCTGGCAGAACCTTGGGAATCGTCCAGCTCGCAGTTTGAAGAGTTGCCAACTTTGTTGTTGGGAACGTCGCCTGCGGCACTCCTTGACCTGACCCCTTCATCAGGTCAATTTTCACGGATATTCCTGACAAACCCGTCGCATTCCAGGTAACAGTTCCTGATGACGTCGCATTCCAAGGTGTGGGTGTTACTGACACATTCTTAATCGATTGTGTAGGACTACCACAGGTCACGGGAGTTAGGATATCACTACCGGTCCCGACAAAGCTAAAAGTCGGCGTTTCAGTACCAGCACCGACGGAGGGATCACTCCTGTTTGCATAATTAAACGCCTCATTCATCTGGATTAATCCATCCATTGTCCCGGCATCAGCAACCACTCCGATTGGTATAGCGGCTGAGTCGTGCCACGCTACCCCGCTAATCCATGGGTAGGAGAAGTCATTGGAATGTGAGGTCTGACTCCCTTTTGCCGCTGCTGCCAGCGACCTTACCTTGCCCGTTATTATTACGTTGTCTTTAAACCCTCCACCATAGCATTGCTGCATCATCATCGTGATTTTGGCATTGGGAGGTAAGTAGGATGCAAAATCACTATCCGTTATATTTTCTGTGGCACTATAGGGAGAGCGTTGCCAAAGGAGGAGCTTTACTGCATTCGCGTTTGAGTCTCCGTTGGTTGACGTAGTCGCATTGCCATGACCTGTAGTGAATATCAACAGTGTCGAAGACGAAGAAAGACCAGCCCAACTGGTAAGTTTAGCGGTTATATTAGCCCTGTCTGCAGCACCATTCACATCGTCGGTGCCATCACCATCAAGGTCCTGTTCAGAGTTGATATAATGCTTGGTGCCGTCAGTATTATAACTGTCAAACTGGTCTGCAGCGTCATTCAGACCGTCAGACATCAGCACCTTGATATTAGCTTTGTTATATTTATAATCGTTAACCAGAGTCTTGTACATGAATTTTATATCATTATAATATCGTCCATAATTTGTTGCATTGGTACCCCCACCGGATATAAGAAGGGCATAATTATTCGTGGAAACCGGGTTCTGACATTGGGGGTCCGGAGTTGGCGGGACGTCTATTGTGGTCCATCCTCCTGGATTCGGGTAGTTGCCCGCTTCATGAGAGAACACCATATGTATCCCATCTGCCGGCTCATCTGCGGGTGGCATATCAGAGATGCACTCCACAGCTGGTTCGGTATCAGCGTAAAAGGCATACGTGAACAGGTGTCCCAAGTTGGTATTCTTGCTGTTATCGGTTACAGAAACCCATGTTGTATGATCAAGCGATGGACACGATTGCCCATTCACGAGTTTCAAAGGAGTGCCTGCGGGAAGCTCAACATTGCTTTGCTGAAGCTCTTTCTCTTCATTCCCTGGCTTCGCTGGATCACCATCGAAATATTTATCGATCCCATAAGCAATTGATGCAGGTCTACCTGTCAGATATGTGAACTTGTCCCCGGCAACGATAGCACTGGTACCGCCTGGCGTAGTGACCCTTACATCCACCTGCCCTGCAGCATGGTCGGGAGAGGTGGCAGTGATTTCAGTGGCTGTAATGGTCTGGATACTTCCGGTAGTGCCGCCAAAGGTGACAGCCGTCGCATCGGTTAAGTCAGTACCGGTGATAGTGACCTTAGTACCTCCAATGGAAGGTCCGCTTGTCGGTGTGATACTGAGCACGGCCGGGGCTGAGGGTGGAGCGGTCAATGAAAATTTCTGGATCCGGTTTTGATTCTGATCAGCTACATAGACATTACCAGAGGTATCCACAGCAATTCCGGTTGCCTCAGTAAATTCTCCGTCAGCTACTCCTTTGTTAGTACCCCAGTTTGTTACAAACGCTCCGTCCGAGGTAAATTTCTGCACCCGATAATTATAATAATCGGTAACATAGACATTACCAGCGGAATCCAAGGCTATACTACTGGGTAATTCGAGCACACCATTGGCAAATTGCGGAGGGATATTTTGTAGGGGAACACCCGGGTTACCCCAATCCTTCACAAACCCGCCGGTGTCATATTTAAAGACTCGGTAATAATCAGTTGCGTAGACATTATCGCTGCTGTCCACCGCGACACCGTAAAGAGTTCCACACAATTTTCCAGCTGGTGGCGGACCTGGCCAAGTACACTCGACAGACCCTCCTTCCTCTCCTAAAAGTACCATTTCACCGCCAGTCACAGGGTTGTATATATGAATTCCCAATGGGTGCGATTGAGCCGCTACATAGACATAACCATAGTGACTTCCCACAGCGACACTAAAGGGACTGCCAGAGTACCAGTTTCTTTCCCAGTTCCAGTTAGAGTCGAACATCTGGATCCGGTTATTTCCCTGATCAGCTACATAGATATTTCCATTGGTTTGATCGATGGCAATTGACATGGGATTATTGAAGTTGTAAATTCCCGATCCAAAGCTACCAAATTTCCCCTGATACACTCCATTTAGGGTGAACCACTGGATTTGGTTATTCCCAGCATCTGCAACATAGATATTGCCAGAATACACTGCCATTTGGTTGGGATGACTAACTCCACCCCATTTCTTCACAAAATAATATGTTTCGGTATAGGTGAAATCTTGTACGTCATAATCGCAATTCCCGTTCTCGTCGATGTTGCAGACCCATAGGCCCACATTTCCAGGAATGCCCTCAATGGCGGCAGGACTATTTACGCTGATTACGCCTTCGCCAATCCGGGCGGACACGTAACCTTCCTTCCAGTCTATATAGTCGAAAGGGGGCCACTCATAGTCACCAAACATCACCTTCGCCGTGCTAGAGAAGCAATGCCCCTCTATAGTTATACTGGTCCCACCCGTTGTCGGGCCGGATTTCGGGTTCCAGTCGTGGATCGACGGGTCGCAATAGGAAAATAGTACATTACTGTTGCTAACCTCCCCATTACCGTTGGTGACTACTACAGCCCCTTGAGATTGGTATAATGGAGTTTTCGCATGAATCTCAGTGGTGCTAATCCATTCAACGTTCGTCGCAGAAGCACCGTGAATTGTCACACCGAATGAAGCCCCGGTAGCAAAATTTGTACCGTAGATTGAAACAGGGGTCCCTCCTGTTGACGCACCCTCACTCGGATCGATAGAGGACACAACCGGCGGTACCGCCGATACACTTGCAATACACAGGCAAAGGAGCAGGACCCCCGCCACAAACCAAATCAGACTCTTTGATTTCATCTCAAACATCTCCACATCGTTTCACTAAAATACATTTTTGTAATATACAAGGTATTCAATAATGATATACAATTAAACATACCGCTTTGCGCCGGTGCATGGCAACCGATATGTTTATAATTGGGATTGTGAGGACCCGATCTTGTGGTAGTTTTGAAAAAAACATGAACCAACGAGGATAAACCAGAATAATTTACTCATCCAAATAAAAATACGGGTATATTTTGATAGTCTTTTAAAAACAGTTCTGATTGATACCAGAAAATATTATTGCGATTATGCGTCCTTTTGCATGCGCTCTGGCTGATGTAACGATTGATGAGCGGGAAAAAGAACACACAGAAAAAAGAATTGGTAAGCATGGATTATTCTGGCAAAAATATTTTTTCACCAGCGATCTTACCACAGCATCAGGCGCCAGTTGTTGTACCATTTTTCGCGATGACATGGATTGCCGTGCATTCTCTGATTATGCCATGTCCGCCTTTTTTCGTGATTGCCACTCACTTTTCATTTGATCGTTATGATCCGGTGATTATGGGGGATTAGGATAATTCTTGTAAAAAAAAACAGACCCCCTCCGGATAGTACTGATGAACCAGTATCCCGGCCCTGAGGATTGGGTAGCAGTCTCCGGGAATTATTTGTCATGAAAACGAACATGGTGCCCGCGTGCCACAAGCCTCAAAATAAAAAATGGGAGAACGATTTTCACAGGAAATTATGAAACCTGCCGGAGACCTGACACACAAAGGATATTGCTTGTGGAGGTGTAAACGAATCATTGTGTTGGTGCGATGCCTGTTTCCTTCATCGCAGGTTTGTTAATCTCACCCGGTGAAAGTTATTGTATCATGCCTAAGCTAATCAATCGGAAATACCCGAACCCGGATGCTTACCTCGATGAGCAGGACTTAAAAGACATTGCCGAGGCTGAGGAAGACATTCGGCAGGGAAGGATCTATACTACCGGGGAAGCAAAAGCCATACTTGGCA
>Ga0315288_10005172_pt1 | contig 16596 bp, 16 predicted proteins | sample YL17G11_20_MG_FD_203454 | JGI IMG/M metagenome (GOLD analysis project Ga0315288, IMG submission 203454) | Sediment microbial communities from Yellowstone Lake, YNP, Wyoming, USA - YL17G11_20 | ecosystem: Environmental > Aquatic > Freshwater > Lake > Sediment | place: USA: Wyoming | collected...
ACCAGCCAGGATATAGGGTTCCTATGCCTACTTTTCCTGTATTAAATCGAAATCCTGTATCAGCATCAAAATCTAAATACCCGTCATTTTTAGAACTAATATAAAGTGCAGAATCTCTAAATTGCGCCTGGTATGTGGTTCCCCATAAATGATTACCAGTCCAAGTTGGCGTGATTGCTTGACTTAATGCAGGCGCTGCATCACTTCTCATTGCCGTTGTTGCTGTACCATTTACAACCGTCAAACCTACGGTTCCAGTCGGATTAGCAAAAAGTCCTGTAATATCGCCAGTGGTTATTCCATTATTCCCCGATAATACTCCGTTCGCCGCGTTCTTGACAAACCCGCCCGCGCCCGCCATGCCGGGAATCATTACATATCCTAAACCACTTGACGCATAGCACAATAAAACATTCGTGTCCGTTCCAACGGTATCCGATAAATTCAATTTCCACATACTGGCAAAATCCGGTTCACCACTGCCCTGATGAGTAAACTCCATATATCCCAATGTACAAGCGGTTCCATCGGCAAAAAAACCCTTGCTATATATCCGTGATTCTCTGTATGTATCCTCATGAGTGGAATTTATTAAATTGATGTACGGTTCAAATCCTTTTTGTGTCAATGTAGCAATAACGCCATCAAAAATAAAATTATTCGTCCATGTTACAGGATTCCCAACCGTACCGGGTCCTCCGATAGAAAAATAAATGCTTCCTGCTTGTATTTGAACCCTGTGTGCATAACCAAGAGAGTTATTAAAAACCCATCCGGTATCCGGGTCTGCTCCTGTCTGAGTCGCTCCTTTTACTAATCTCCAACAATCCAGCAGGTTTGTCAAACTTACGTTTCCGATTAATCCGTACAATTCCTCTACGCCAGTAACTGAACCATGCCAGGCGGAGGGTGTACAATTAATTCCTACTTTACCGTTGGCTTGGATGTATTCTGCACCAACATTATAATTAACATATAATAAATGACTTGTTGTTTCGCCGTTAATAGAAAAATATCCACTAATTTTACTTACATTAAATTGTGCCTGTCCGCCCGCTATATATGCACTATCTATCCATGTTAATGCTGCACCATTTGCTCCTAATGTCGCGGAAGAAAACCAATGCGATCCATCATATTGATTGTATTTAGTAGCAAAAGCAAAGGCAGAATTTTGATAAATCCAGGTTCCATCAGCATTTTCAACCGCCCCTTTTGTTATTCTAAAATGTTTTGTTTTTTGCGTGATTGCTCCATCGGCAGTTGTTCCATACATTTCCATAACCGAATTTACAGAACTATGCCAGGCGGAAGGAGTACATTTTATACCCAGTTTTCCGGTTAGATTTAAACCCACGTTATGCACATGAGTCAAAACAACATCGTCATCAACGCCAAATTTAATTGCAGTTCCGTCAGTACGCAAATTGAATGTTCCGTCCTCATAAAATACAGCAAGCATCGTGCTTGTGTTATAAGTTGGACCGTCTTTCTTAATTGCAAAAAATGTTCCTGTTCCCGTATTGTCAGCGTCAATTGTCATTGTTATCCCGTCATCACTGGCAATACAGGCGTTTACTACTCCTGATAATCCTAAATATAGCTGCGGTTCTGCTCCTGCAATGTGCAATCCGCCTAATGGAGCACCGGCGATATTTATGCCTACACGTTGATTCGCCATCACTTTAAATATAGGCGTTGTGCCTGTTCCGGCTTTTGGGTCGTTAGCAAGTCCTGCCATAAAAGCGTAAATATCTGCTGATGTACTTGATGTACATGCCGCTAAACCATAATGTGTCGTACCAAAATAAGCGACGGCATTGCCAATATTGCCTTCTCCGTAAATAACCATCGTTTGTTCATTTACGTCATTCGTAAATCGCATTGCTCCCGGCGTAACACCTGACAAAAATTTTCCCGCCTCTAATTTTCCGGCAACCGCTAATTTTATGCTACTTGGAGTCATTCCGATTCCTATATTTCCCGATGCTTCGGTTATAACGCTGTCGGCCAGTCCGAGCGCCGCGAATTTTGCTATTTTCCCCGCGGTGCCCAGGTTCCCTAAATCTCCGTTTCCAACGTTGTTATTCCCCGATAAGAGTCCATTCGCTGCGTTTTTAACAAATCCGCCCGCGCCTGCCATACCGGGAATCAATATCAGTCCTGTTGTCCCTGACGTAAGTGCGGTCAATATAGGTATCTGTGCATTCGTGCTGTTGCTCACATACAGTCGCCACTGTGATGTGAAATCGGGATTGCCCTCGCCCTGGTAAGAGAACTCATGGTATCCCAACGTGTGCCCCGTTCCCTCGGAATTGAATCCCATGCCATAAATACGGGATTCTCTTCCTCCGGGCACGTCCTCGCTTACCGTATTTATCAACTTTACATACGGTTCAAGTCCTCTGGCTGTATATGTGGCTATGTTAGCATCAAAAGTAAAGTTGTCTACCCAGGTAACCGCCGTACCGACTGTTCCGGTTCCCCCATAAGCAAAATATAAACTACCCGCTCTCAAATGTACTTTATGAGCAACGCCAAGCGAATTGTTAAAAACCCATCCGGTATCGGGATCTGCTCCTGTCTGAGTTGCCCCCTTTACCAATCTCCAGCAATCCAGCAGGTTTGTCAAACTTACGTTTCCGATTGATCCGTACAATTCCTCTACGCCAGTAACTGAACCATGCCAGGCGGAGGGTGTACAGTTAATGCCTAATTTACCTACAATCCCCGTATCGGATACTGAATATCCTCCGGATTGCTGTATCATGTTCCCGGTTTGCAATTTCACATAAGGTAAATCCGGTATATCTTCTTTTGTGATTGCCGCAAAACCAAAACTAATGGCCGACAAAGCCTTTAAAAAATGTCCCGCAGTCAATCCTACGGCAGTGTGTAAATTTCCAACAAGTTCATGTGGAGCTGGAGTTAACCCTGAATTTGCCGACAAAATACCCGTGGCCGGATCGATTGTCAGGTTTTGTCCTACCCTTATCCCTCCTAGTTTTATCGCGCTCGCTATCGGCAACACATAGGGATTGTCGTTCGTGTCGTTTACGCCGTCACGCAGCAGTTGGAACCATTTTGCCCAAACTGCATTTGTTATGCTCCCTCCTCCTGCGCCTCTCATTGCGGACAACATCGGCGTTTGTATCGGCGGAGGCGCTATTTTTTTCTGATTATCCATTTTCCGTTACCATATCCGCATAGCAATCTATGACGACACATTTCACCGGACTCGTTATTGTCAACTTAAATATTCTGTCCCTCGAATATCCGAGCCTGTTGAATCCGCACCTTTGTTTGTAACTCCCTATTTTACCGAACGGTTTCCAGTGTTCGCTCGACCACACGTATCCGCCATTGTCCGACCATTGCAGCATTGCCTGTGGATCCGATCCATAGTGTGGATAATTTTCTACATAGGGAGCGTCATTCAATCCTACTCCTTTTTCAAATTCGAATTCTATTGCTTTGAAAAATATTCTTTTGTTTTCTACACAGACGTGCCCGCTCGTTTTTTCTCGTTTTATTATTACGCCGTTATCCGTAAACGTATTCAGGTCATATTCGTAAATGTTCGCATTTTTAAAATTCCCTATGATGTTTTTCTGGTTGAAAAATGTGAACACGTTCCCCAGGTGCCGTCCGTTCAATCCGGTGTTTTCGTCGTAATATCCTCTTTCGTGCCATAGTCCCGTCGTTATGTCATACACGAACGTCCTGTCGCCTCTCTCAAAATTCAAAACGTAAAAACTGTGTCCTTCCTGTTGATAACAATAGGCGTATGCGTCATTCAACCTGTTTAATTTACTTATGATATATTCGATCGCGTGCGTCGATATCCTTTGCGCCTGGTATCCTGCACCTGCCCAAACCGATCCGAACCCTGCAGCATTATTGCCCAGCCAGAATATGTTGTTCCCGAGCGTCGCCACGCTTTGCGGGGCTATCGTGCCGTTATCCTGTATGGCGTTAGGCATTCGCACGAACGGCGCGTCGGCATTTCCCGATAAATACCATACCTCGATAGTTTGCTCTCCTATCAACCATAAATCCAATCCAACCCGTTTTATTGCCATCAGTTTGTCCGGGGATCCCTCCGCGTTCGCCCAATCCAGTGCGTACCATTTTTTTCCATCGTACGACTGCGACCACATGAACGATCCGGGGAATGGCATTTTTTCCCCGTTGTCGCCCCACGGACAAATAAAATATCCCCCTATAAAAACAACACATGTAGATCCGGGCCATATAGTAGATACGTCGTCCACCCACACCGGCGGTATCGAAGTGTCGTATGCTCCGAAATGTTCTATCTTCGTGAAATCGTTTGTTTCGAGTTCGACTATATAACCATATTTTCCGTCCACGATTATAAGTTGCGATCCGTTATCCGACATGTCCACGTGTCCCGCATTCGTCGTTAACTCTCCTATGCTTATTTCTGTTTTGTCGGTTTTGATTTCCGTGACCTTGTTTCTTATTATCTTAAAACACCTTCCGGTCGAAGTGGTATATAGTCCGCGACATGGAAATTTATTGTTTTCGTCGTTAAAGAACATTTTCAGTCCGGGAGTTCCTATCAACGCTTTTACGTTTTTCGATCCGGGCGCGACGGTCTCGCAATAGAAATTTCTGCATAACTGATATTCTATCGAGCGCGATCTCGCTTCGTAGCAGGGTTGTATTATGTCAATTTTCATTTCACGAGTCCGTATAAATGTTATACCGTTTATTCCCGTTCAATCCGGGCGTCGCCTTCATCAGAAAGTCTTCGTTGTTCACCCTTTTTATGTTTGCCTTCGTTTCGTTCGCTTTAATTATTATCGTCTGATTTATCGAACGTCCGTAATCTCCGGCGAGCTCGACCGCCAGGTTATACCGTATCGCCATCAGATAGGCTGCGGGCAACTCAATTTCGTCGTTCAATTCGGGATTTTCCAGTTGTAACGTTTGCGTCATGCCTAATGACAATGTACGCATGGGAACCGGATATATTCTCAATATTCCGTTGGGATACGTCGGCGTGTAATTTGCGTATTTTGGATATGTGGATTCGGCGTATTTCATTCCTATCCGCTGGTAATCATCGTTAGTAATCAATTCCAACCGCGTGTCGATAAAATTCGATCCCATGAGTTCTCTTATGAAACAACTTATTATTTTAACCGGTCTTTTCGTGTCGAGATATTCTCCCGGCCCGACGTCATAGTCCGGTTTTCCCGCGATTATTTTGTCCGTGAAAATTTCGTTCACATTATAATAAAGCATCAGCTTTTCCATGTTCCACTGATCCAACATCATATTTAGTATGTCAAGCGCCTCGTTCGTCTCGTTTGCTCCCGGCGCTTCTCCTGCCGCGTTGACGTTTATCAGGTTCAACGCTTTGGTTATAATGTCTATCGTTTTCATTTAAACCGTCCTGTTTTTTTTTCTTCTTTTCTCTCCGGAGGCTTTTCGTCCTGTACGTTAAAAATATTCTTGCCCGTACTTATGACTTCGGATCCGTTTGCGCCTTCAACCGGGACTTTCCCGTATATATGGTCCCAGTAATTGCGATCGTTCGCTTTTTTTTCGGCTTCGATTCCCATAACCGTTATATTGTCGTCGGAAATGACGCCGTTCTTGTATATGCACTTCGGATATTGTCTTGCTTTGTCAATCTCTGTCATTTTCACTCCTTTGGTAATTTTTTTAAATATTCGTGATAATTGCCCCGGTATGCCTCGTATTTGTTGTTTTTAAATCTGTAATGCGTGAACGTTATGTCCGGTTTCACCCAGATCTGCCCGCAGATATTCGTCCACAAATCACAGAACGCAAAATCCTCTCCTATCCATACCCCGCTCGATTTCAGAGGTTGTATGTAATCCGACATTATGTTTTTTTTGTCCAGTCCCTGCGGAAACAGATCGTATATTTTTTTCTTCGGGCATTTTTCATCTTCCGGCGATCCGTTCGCTGTCTGCATTTCATAATACGTTCGGAATTCGTAATTTTTATACATTTTTTCTATTGCAGACCGTTTTAAACAGAAAAACCCGGCCGGCACCCTTGCCGCTGCTATGTATCCGTCGCCTCTCACTTTAGGGTATCCTTTCGGATCCGTATACAATACCACCGGCCAATTCAGCGGCTCCGTTTTCATCGGATAAATTCCCGCCACAAACTCATCCTCTTTATTTACAAATTCCAGCGTAACTTCCGCCGGAAAACTTATGTCGTCGTCTATGGAGAAAAAAATGTCATGACCTTCGCTCATGAACGTTTCTATCAATTTGTTTCTTACCGCTTGTATGTACGGATCCCCCTCGATCAATTTTAAACACACATCGAATCCGTTCTTAAGCAAAAGTCGTGCCATTATCTCAATGGAATCAAGACATGGGATACATTGCATCCCTCTGTAAGCGGCTACTCCGATCATTATTTTTTTCATCATGAGTACGATTTTAAAAGGTTTATTATAACTCCCACCAACGTCGTTATGGCTATGAGATAAAACCAATTCAGTTTTTTGTGAATTACCGACATTTCATTTTTTACTTCAACGGTGAAATCTCTTATGTATTGGTGTCTTTCTTCACACAATTCTTTGTTGTATGGTTCCATTTTGTTCTCCATCCGCTTCCGTATCGTGCATGCAGGCATGTAAAAAAGGGAAGGTCAAACCCTCCCTTTTTCCTTTCATCCACCTCTTTTATGCCGCCCCTTTTATGTCCCCGAGCGCTATCATTGAGGCTCTCAATTCGTTCAGAAGCGTGACGATCGCATCCGCCTGCGCCGCTGTCGAATATCCATACGGAGTGGTACTCGTCGCCGCGGTCGTAGTCACCGCAGCCTGCGCCGACCCTGCTCGTTGCGCTACGGGGGTCACGCCGTAGGAACTTATTTTATCCGTTATCGCTCCTCCCAGCGTCATCCCGTCCGGGGTCCTTCCCCCAATTTGTTCTACTGTCATAATTTTCTCCTTCTTTTTTTTATAGTTTCCTCGTCTTACCCGTCTGTAACGCCTGTCTGCGCAGGCGTAATCAGGCGAATTGTTTATTTACGCGACATTGCCTATCAGTATGCATGCCAGTTCCGGTCGTATGCATTTCACTCCGTACAGAACGTCGATCCTGCACGGGAAACTATCGTTGTTGATATCGTAGTCCCGTACGATTCTCAACGATATCCCGTCCACAACCTCACGTTTTGCAAAATCCACTCCATTCGGTACTTCCAAATCTGCAGTCACCAACGAAAACGCATCCTGGTGAAAAGCAATGTCCAGCGGATAATTTCCAGCGGCCGTTCCCGCAAAAACGACGGCTTTCCCATTTGCAGGAAGCAGGTCTATCGTTTGATACGGGTTGGATGTTGACGCTATCATCGCAGGCGCGATCGGCACCGAATAATGCGTACCGGTCACCTCTGTCGCAGCGGCAGTCGCAACAAACCAGGCAAGTTTTCCGGTTTTTTGCCTGTTCATCGGATTTACGCTGTATGTATCAGCCACGGTAAACCGATCTCCGGCTTTTATCGTTTTTCCGGTCGTTCCTGTGATCAGAATAACACTCGCGCCTTCCGTCTGTGTTCCATCAACGGTATAATCTGCGCTTGCCACCCTGGTTCCAACCGTGAAATTGCCTACGTTCTGATCCATTTTGAACTTGAAGCCCAACCCGGTTCCCATTTCCCCGCTTTCGTACTGTTCTGAAATTTTCGCCGAGCTCTGGAACAATCCCTTTAACGCCTCCACCAACGCAGCCTGGGTGTCCGGTCCTACCACCGCCACTCTTTTTCCGTCCCGGGGCACGCCAAAGCAATCCAGTAACGCACCTGCGTTCAGGAATGCCTTCGATCCGCCTGCAGGCACGCCGGCAGCATATGTGCCGACGTTGTTATAAACGCTCACGGCGCATTGTAACGCATCGTAGTCTATTTGGTTTGCCAATTGCGCCGTCGCGGTTTCAAGATACCTTTTGGCAAACTCATCGATCGTTAACGTTAAATCCTCCGCCGTGAAGTATAACGCCACCTGCTTTCTGGTGGACACCGTGAATGTCTGATATTGTTCTGTCGTGTCCTGTAACTGCAGTGCCGCGCCTGTGCTGACCAGATACCTGTTTGGCATCCTTATTCTCAGACTAGGCCCTATTTTACCGGACATCGTGGCCCCTGAATTCGCAAACTGATTGTCATACTGCCGGTTAATGCTTCTCGCAAAAACCAGATTATTTACCAACAACCGTAACGCCTCTCTCGTTATGGCTGTCGGGGAAAGTAATGTATTTGACATATTTTTTTTATCCTTTTTTTAAATTTGTCCTTTTGCCCATCTTTCTTTGTTGCGCTTTTTTATGAATTCTTCAATGGGCGTTTTTGGGTCCATTATATCCGTTTGCGCCGCCGTCCCGCTTTGCGCAACCGGTTTGATCGGAGGCGGCGCGTTCGTACTTTTAACTGCAGGTTTTTCTTTCTCGGCATTTACCTTTTTCATAATATCAATTCTCACTTCGAGCCTGCCTATAGCCCGATGTAATTCCTGCGGATCCAACCCCTTCAGATTTTCAACCTCGCGGGTATTTTTGCTCAGGTAATAAACGATATCGGCTCCCATATCGCTCGACATTATCGCCTCGTTTACGTACGCAGGAACTTTTATTTCCTTTTTGTTGACAATGTCGTCGTAATCTTTGTAATCCTCATGCGCCTGGTCTATTTTCGAGGCCCATTCGATTTCGTTTACTCTGTCTTTATACTCACTTTCCCCTTTTCCCCGCTGCTCTTCCGGGAGCGTCTTTTCCCGCATGTCATGGATTTCCCGTTCGGCCATTCTCAACTGTCGCGTTATTTTGTCAATCCGTCTCTGCACTCCGTCGGGTATTCCCGGTTTCTCGGATTTGGGTTCGTCCGTTTTCTTTTCTCCGACAAGTTCCTCTTCCTTTTTTTCGCCCGGTTCTTTTTCTCCTGTCTTTTCAGGCAGTTTGTCCGGTTTTACTTTTTCTTCTTGTCGTTCTTTTTCCGCCGCTCCTGTCTGTTCAGATAGTTTGGGATTCGGTTCTTCTTCCGGAATTACTTTTACCTGCTTTTCCGTATCACTCATGGTTTTACCTCCATTGGGTTGTTCCCGGCTGGCCGAGCCGGTTCGGGTTCGTTCTGCATTGAGTTTCCTATTCCCAGTCGCTCAATGATATACGCAAGCGTAGCCTCGATTTGCTGTATTTTATCGGGCCTCGCTTTAATCGCTTCTTTCTGCACGTCAGCAAACGCTTTTATTTTTGCTTCCGTTAGTTTCGTGTTCCTGTCGCCTGATTTGTCTTTTAGCGCCTCCATTAGTTTCTGTACGTCCATCGCCATCTGTTGTTTTTCCTGTTCGGCAACCTGCAGTTGCTGCATCACGTTTTGTAAATCCGCTACGACCCGTTGCATTTCCTGCGGTGTGTGTCCCTGTTCCTGTCCTTTTTCTGTCTGCGGTTGCAATTGCGGCGGCAATGCTTTCTGCAGTCGGTCAACGATCTCGCCCGGAGCGTCAGCGTATTTCGCAACCAGGTCGCCGGCTATCTGGCTAATGGCAGGATTGCTGCGCATCATTTCAACCATAATTTCGGAGGCTCGCTCACGTTGCGTGTTGAATGACGGTCCGGATTGTATGACAACGTCATATTGTCCTGCCCGCATGTCGTATAATTTCATCCGGCCGGTTTTAGGATCGCCGTATTCCTGGTTTATCTTTACTATTTTTTCTTCATTTTCCTTTCCCAATATTCGTATCGTCCGCGCCGTGTCGTATATCTCGGGGATCCAGTCTACCATTATTCGCCCGCAATGTCTCATCGCCGTCGCCAAATTATCCGAGAAATGATAATTTGACACGTCTCCTTCATGTTGTCTTGCCAGGATGGCCCTTCCGCTCGTCTCGTTGCTTTTGCTTCCGAGTGATGCGTCATAAATACCCGTGGTCTCTTTTATGTCCTGCGTCGCTTCTCTCATCGCCTCTATGTATGCCGTCGGTATCTGCGGCGGAGAAATACGCTGAGGCGCAGGTAATATCTGTCCGTTCAGACTTACCGGCCGATATTGCAGGAAAGCATAGTTTTTCCTGTTTGCCAACTGATACTGGTTTTCATATCCCTCGAATTGTCCTTCTGCTCCCATAAACGGCGCTTTCGGCGCTAACGCTACGTTCTCCGTAAAACACGATTTCCAATAATTCAACATCCTCTGCGCGTCTTTCGCCCACCGTATCAGCGAGATGTATTTTTTCTTCCCATTCAGATTTATCTCCGCTCCCAGAACCGGTATTACCGGTATGTATTTCCCCGGTATTGGCGTCTTCTCTAAAATTTCCTGCGACGTCAATTTGTACCATTCTACTTTTTTTATCTCGCTTTCCCACTCCTTTATTATGTATTTTTCCGTTTCCACCTCCGCCAGCAGATTTGACGGAATCTCTTCTTTCAGCATCGAACTCCCGTCTCTCAACAGCACTACCGTTTTCTTCTCTTTGACTATCCGATAGTATTCGGCTACCCTTATTGTTTTTTCCGTCAACCAGTTTCCCTGATCCTGTCCTTTAAAATCGAAATCCACAGTTTCCGCTTTCGGATACTGATTTTCAAAATCTTCTCTCGGCACGTCCTCGGTGATGAAACAATACGGCATGTCGCTGTAGTCCGTCTCGTTGCACACGTGAATCGGCGCCCATACGCTGAAATTGTTTCCTATTCTGTCGATTATGATTTCTTGGTCGCGTGATTTTTCGCTTATATAATCGTTTCTCATTCTGATAAATCCGAACCCGCACGATACGGCGTGTTCAAGCGCAGTCGTAAACGCAATGTCCGCTTTGCTGTTGTTTTGTATGTGCCGTATTATTCCTTGGATCACCTCCGCAGTATCCGGATCGCTTGATTCGTCAACTCCCTTCACTTCTATTCCCGGTTTGTTCATTTTTATATCGTTAACGACCTGATTTATGTACGTCGGCAACTTGTTTATCACAAGCGTGGGCCGCCCGTCCGCTTCGCGGTCTTTCATTACTCCATCCGGCCACTGGTCGCCGGATTTGAATTTCATGTCGTCTTCCGCTTCGGCCCGTATTTCTCTCATCGCTTCTTCGCAAATTTTAAACCGCTTTACGGCCTCGTCGATTATTTTTTTGTCCGTTTTATCCGCCACTTTTTCCATTCGCCTTTTTATAAATTTTCTTGAATTCCCCGTATAATTTATCTGCGTCCCGCGGCCTCCCTGCAGCCGCCGCAACTTTCAACGCAGCCTTCTTTAACTCCAATGCCCTTTTTTTTCTCATTTTATCCCATCCATCCCTGAGCATGCATCGTACAACCGGCATACTCATTCCGCAAACCCGGCGTTTTCCTGTTTTCCAGTCTCCCCTTGTATTTCCAGTTGGCTATACCGGCGTTTAAAATCCTTCTCGCATCCGACGGGTCCTTGTATTTTTCGTCCTCTTTCTCGCTGCCTTCCTCGCACCGGTGATTCTGGTAACTCTGTATCAAATTCCTGCACCTCGGAAACACGTACTCCTCCGGCTCGTTGAATTCTCCGATATCAAGCATTTTGTTGTATTTCATTTGTTCCGTTATCTGGTTCCTTTGCGCGTCTATCATTTTCTCCGCCGGGCAATCAAACAATAATCCCCCATTCTGCGTCTTTGCGAATTGATCCAGTATTCCGTCGGTCGAGGTCGCCCAATTCGATCCGCCCGCCCCCTTTGCATATCGGGAATCTATATACCGTTTGCATATCTCGTTCCCATATTGTCCCGTCCCGTCCCTCTGGTATATCGTTTTCGCCAGGTCGCTCAACGAACCGTCGAAATACAACTTTTTCCTCAACTCGCTGTAATATCCCCCTATGTCCTCAAACCGCGGATATTCATCGTAAATGACCCTGTAGTAATGCTCCGATCCCGGCCGCTTCGGAACTATCGCGCCCCACAAAATGAACGGATAGTATTTACTGTGCGGATCCATCGCCATAAAACAATTGCCGTGCTTTGCTATGTGCTCCATCGTTAACGTAGACGCCAACCTGTGCGTATTATGTAATACGTGTTTGTCGTACTCGAAATAACACCATATTTTCCCCCCTACCCCTATGGGTTTCCCGCCCCATAAATGCCTGTATTTGACCGGATCGCATTTCCTGCATTGCTCCGCCTCATTCAACATTTCCACCGGCACGTACTGTAATACGTCCGTATAATTTATCTCTTTACTTATGCAATTTTCGGGTTTGTTCGCAACATATCTTTTGTAAACCTCGTCGTCTTCATACTCCGGGTTGAACTCTATCCATACTTCGCTGTCTTTCGTTCTTATCGTCGGTATCAAATCGTCCAGGGATTTTTCGCTCGCCGGTTGCGCCTCCCATACGACCGCTATGTCAATTCCCTCCATCGACTTTATTTTATTCGTGTTCCTGAACAATCCCACGAATATGAACTCGCTTCCGTTGCTGCATAGTATGGAGTTGTCGCATATTGTAAACATTTTGGACAGTCCCAGACGCGCTATCGTGTCCGCTATCAACCTGTGCGCAGATTCCGCTATGGACTTCTGAATCTCCCTGCAGTTCAAAATCCTTAATGGTTGCGTCAACGCTTTCCGTATCAATTTCCCGTCTATCCCAAACTCGGCCTCAAATGCCTCCACCGCCTCTTTTACCGCAGTTTTATTTAACTCGGAATTATATAGCGACGCCAATAAAACCAACGCAGCGGCGTAACTCCAACTCTTCGTCCCCGAACGCCCCCCGTAAACGCACTTATACCGCATCGGGGCAAATAAAAATCTGAATTGTTCAGGTAAATCGATTTTAATGTTCGCCATTATTCTCTTCCACTTCTTCAGGTGGACGATCCTGTTCAACCGACTCCGGGGACCCGCTCGTAAACGTTATCGCTATGCCCGCTATCGCATTCCGCTCCATACTCCCCGTTACGTTTATCCGTTCTCCCGCTCTCATCGTCCTGTTTATTCTCAGATTGTTCATCTTTGTCCGGTAAAACTGTACAATCGCGTTACACCTTGCCGGATTCCGCTCAAATTGTATTTCCTTTTTCATCTCTTCTTCTAATTCGTGTATTTTGTCCCACTGGTATTCGGCCTGCGCATCCTTCGCAAGCATGTAGTCCGTTTTAGCCCCGTCAATGTTTTTTTTAAGGTACGTCAGGAATGAACTGTACGATATCTGCTCCTCTTCGCAGATCCGTACAATCCCGTGATTGCTGACCTGTAACTTTTCTAAAATCATGTCAAAAACCGCTTTGTCTACTGTCTTCATATGTCCTCGTATAAAAAAAAAGCATGGACAAAATAATTATCCACGCCTGTAAATTTACTTACACCCGCCTTTGGGCTTTTTCTTTTTTGCCATGGCTCCTCCTGTCTTATTATGGGTTAATATAGTCCATTTTTAGTTAGTTGTCAACAAGTTGTCAACAAGTTGTCAACAAGTTGTCAATATAATTTTTAAGGTTAAATTGAACTTTTATTCATAAAAACTTGCTTTCGTCCTCTTTTTTGTGTATTTTAATTCTAACGGTATGCAGAACCCACGTAAAAATACAGCCTTCGTAAAAATACAGCCAAAACTGTATCCCGAAAATGGTTATCTGCGTACCTGTTTTCGGGACGAAGGCCTTTTTTTGCGTCCATTCGGCATCTTGTACGTTATTATGTACAATATCCGTGGTCATTTTTTTTAATAAATTTATTGGCTCAAAAAACCACTTTATTCTTTGTCAAGTAAATTAGTCATATATATAAGGATATAGTAAAATGACCCAAAAAATACCAAATTTTCATTTTGTTTTTATTGCCATTTGTGGTCATTTCATAACAAACTGTCAACGTAGTTATTTTACAAAAAAAAGACGCCTTGTTTTTTATTATCTCTTGTAAAGGGCAGGTTTCATATGTATCAAGGATATATTAAACTCCACAGAAAAATCCTCGACTGGGAATGGTACTCAAACTCAAAAATGGTGCATCTGTTTCTCCATTTGTTAATTTCCGCCTCTCATAAGTCAACCGTTTTTCGTGGTATACATCTTAAACGGGGACAATTGGTTACGGGAAGATTTTTATTGACAAAACAAACATGCATATCAGAACAGACAATTCGCACATACCTAAAATGGCTAAAATCAACCAACGAAATAACCATCAAATCAACCAACAAATTTTCTATCATAACTATTTGTAATTACGATAGATACAATTTAGAAACAACAGAAGCCAACCAGCAAATTAACCAGCAAGCTAACCAGCAACTAACCAGCAACCAACCAGCAACTAACCAGCAACTAACCACAATCAAGAATGTAAAGAATGCTAAGAATGTTAAGAATGTAAAGAAAAGAGCTCTAGAGAGCGAAAATTTTTCCTTTTCTTCCGCCCTGAATCTCTACCCGGGGAGTAAACGCAGCTATGAGACCGAGTTCGCTAATTTTAAAAAACATGCCGACTGGAATGACGTGCTGCAACTCCTGTGTCCCGCAATCGAAAATCAAATCAAGTGGCGAACCGAAGCTAATCAACAAAAAAAATTCGTCCCGGAATGGAGAAGGTTCTCCTCCTGGATCAGCGAACGCTACTGGGAACTGAAAATAGAAACAGACAAAGAAAACCGCTGGGACTTTCTTGAAAAAAAATAAAAAAACGTATCAAACATAAATAATCGTTGACAAACATGCTTTTTTTTGGTATATTACTCATAAATCGTATTAAATAAATAATAAATTTTATAACCTATTAAAATATGCGTTTGCGGAGGCTAGAATTAAGGGTATGAGAAAAGTAATAAAAGACATGGTTGGGATATTCTTCGCTGATCCTGGCTATCAAAACAGTATCCCAGATGCGAATAAAGCACAAAGGCTAAGCCAATTACGAACAGCACCATCTTCACAGGGTCGTAATTTTCTTATTGCTCATCATTGCGGTGTAAAATTATCGCGGGCGGAGGCGATAATCGCTAACTGCTGTGACTGTTGTGGATATTATACAGATTGCCGATGTGATTGTGAGGTATTCAACTGCCCACTATACCAATGGATGCCATACGGGGCTAAACGTAAAAAATACTCCAGACCGGACCGAATCCAGCATGAATGATTTTATTTTTAAAGAGCAGATCGAACGCATGGAACTCTATTACGGCCAGAAATGCACCGCGCCCACCGAATATTTTTACGGACTGAAATACCTACCGGACAATCGTTTTATCGAAATCTGCAGCATGACAATTAAAAGCCACCCGATTCACAAAGGCTTCCCCGGACTCTCGGAATTTACAAACTTACTCTATACAAACATCCGCGAAGAATGGAACGCTCCAGTGATTGACCAACCCGCGACGAGTTCGGAATATCGAGAAATCGCATCAGGCATAATAAATCAACTCAAAAGTCGATCGAGGTCGTTTGAGAAACCAAACAGACCGACAGAAATCAGAGAAAAACGAAATGCAGAAATCCGAGCGTACATCGACGGCGGATATATTTACTCGATAAAATTATCCAAATGGGTGCCGCGTAACGACGCTAAGTCCATCGGCGGATATTTTACCGACGGCACTGAATCGTTTTCTAAACCCGATCAAAAAGAAATATTTTAAAAAATCATGGAACGACTAAAACATAAATTGAAAAAATATTGCCTTGAAAAATTCGGTTTTGAAAAATACCGGATCGACGGCAGAAAAAAACATTTGTCAATTGATAAATATTTACATTCCGGCCTTTATTCCCATTCAGTCAAGCCTGATCTCGGTTACGAAAAATTGGAATCGTTGATTAATAAATTTGTTGACGAAAACAGACGGGACTTCGTGGGATTGTGAACTTTGGGAGACTTTCGCGAAGAATGCCGAGAAGGGTATTATAGATTTAGATAACATTGAAAAACTTCGTCCGAGAAAAACATGATGATATCCAAACAGAAACGTCGGCGTTGTCTCCGCAATTGTCAATATCGTAAATATTGGCGCTGTACTCGACACAAGCCGTGTGCTCCAAAAATTATCAGAGAATCGTAACAGTATGTAAGTTGTACAAAAAGCCGCCCGCATTTTGAATTGTAGGCGCGGCAAGGAGAAAAAATGATAACAGTATTCTTGTTATGGAAAGATTGCAAACATGCTTTTACCTCCCAACCGTTTGATCGCAAACCGTCAATACCTATGTTTAGCACCGGCGGCGGCAGCTGTCAACAATTTGGCGGGACGGCTATTGAAATGAAACAAAAACATTTTTACTTTTTCAAATGGTGTTTTCTCACTATAAAGTACGACAGACTACCTCGCAGAAAATTTAAGATTGCATTTGGTCCTTCGCGCCCACATATACAAACCCCTGAAAATAAACCGAAACAATAAAAGAAAGGCAGTATCCCATCTACCTGGCGCAGACAGGACAAACCTTTGAACCCTTTACCCTGTGCGGCAGTTAACAGAAATAAGGTAGTCCTGACGGCAATTGGTAACATACAACAGGGCAGGTGAACAATACCCATCTAGCCCTTGGTGCATTTCCGGCAGGCTTCTGATTAATAAGTACGTGTAAATCAAAAGCAGTGCCCT
>Ga0315288_10005173_pt1 | contig 16596 bp, 9 predicted proteins | sample YL17G11_20_MG_FD_203454 | JGI IMG/M metagenome (GOLD analysis project Ga0315288, IMG submission 203454) | Sediment microbial communities from Yellowstone Lake, YNP, Wyoming, USA - YL17G11_20 | ecosystem: Environmental > Aquatic > Freshwater > Lake > Sediment | place: USA: Wyoming | collected...
TCGTCCTCGTCGACGAAGGCCAGGACCTCAGCCCCGAGGCCTACGAGATCATCCACGAGGCCGCCCGCCACGTCACGGTCTTCGCCGACCCCCAGCAGAAGATCTTCGAGGACGGGGCCGAGGCCGGGTTCATCTTCGATCGGCTCCACGTCACGACGCCGCAGATTACGATCCTGGGCGCCTTCCGGAATGCCGTCTACGTGGCCGAGCTCGCGGCCCATTTCATCGAGGACGGCCAGAAGCGGGCCCAGTTCCTGGCCCAGGTCAGCGCCGCCCAGCGGGTCAAGGAGCGGCCGCTCTGCTACGTCGCGGATTCCTTCGACCGGGAGATGGACCGCCTGGCCGAGGTCGTCCGGTCCCGCCAGGTCATGAACGAGCGGATCGGCATCATCGTCCCGACCAACCGCCTCCTCCACGGCATCGCCGAGGGCCTGGCCGAGCGCGGCGTCACGGTCGAGAAGGCCGCGACCAGGGAGAAGGCCGGCAAGATCGAGGTCACCTGCTCTTTCACCAACCTCGTCCCCAAGATCGCCACTTTCTTCATGGCCAAGGGCCTGACCTTCGACAGCGTCCTCCTGCCCCGGCTCACGGCCAAGGCCTATTACTACATAAACCGCGAGCGGATGAAGCGGATGATGTTCGTAGGCATAGCCCGCGCCACCCAATGGGTTTACCTGAGCACGGTCAAGGGAACGGAGTTCGGGGAGATGGGTGTTCTGAGGGACGCCACAAACCAGGGGCATTTGACGATGCAGGAATCGGGAAACGGTCGTGGAGCATTTTGCGGCGGCGTGAATAGAGGCAATGACGATGACAATGAGTTCTCAGTACTCTAGAATTTTTTGTTTTTTCGCTCGGATATTTCTTTTAGGTAGTGTCATCTATAGCAATTGCAGCTATTTGCGTATTCCGAGCGATTCCGGCCAGTCATTCCGACGGAAGTCGGCCACCGATTCCAATGTGAAGGCGGCCGCTTTTTGGCCGGGATCGGAATGAGTGGCCGGAATCGCTCAGAATATGCACCTTACATAGTCTATATGAATTCTATTGTCAGTTTCGGAATTTCTGCCTATGCTTGACATCGATCTGTGGCCGAGAATATTATTCGCTAATATGGGGTTTTATGGACTCCTGGCTTACCGAAAGTGATCGCCATGTTGCGTAAAAAAGAAATTTCCCGTACCGAAGTCGACAAGCAGGCAGAACTGGGGGCAAGAAACGAGCCTATTCAGGCGCAGCTATGGGAGGATGACCTTCTCGTTGCTGATAGAAAGCCTAGCGACCCCACAAACTCCCAAAAAGCCAGCAGTGCTGTTAGCAGCAAAAACATCCAGGACACTCTATTAAACGAAGGTCTCCTTGCCGCCAAAGCATCGGTGGGCTTGAACACCCTCCTAGAGCTTCAAGAGGCTCTGACCAAACAGCTAGGCCAGAACAGCATGGAGACTCGGGTACGCTATGCCCAGTCAATCCTGCGGTGGTTTTTCCCCGACGGATTGAATGGGTTGGCAAGACGAGTTTGGGTGGCATACGGCGACGAGACTGTCGAAACTGACATTCTGCGATACCTCTACCTGGCCGCGGAGCCCGTGATGGGGGCGTGCGTCGCCGAAGCCTTGTTCCCCCTCGAAAACGGGATGCAGATACCCCCCCAATACTTCGACCAGTTCCTGAATTTATTCCTGGGTGAACCGCCTCCCGAGAAGACGAGGAAACGACTTAAATCGAACCTGATGAAGCTCGGGTTTCTCCAAAGGACACGCGGCAAGCCTGACCGCCTGAAAACCGTCATGCCGGCCAAAACGTCGCTGCTCATTCTGCTTCATCACCTGTTCTCTCAGCAAGGAACCCGTACCGTAGAACTCCGCCGCCTCCTGGCCGAGCCATTCTGGAAGTTCCTTGGATACAAGTCGGAGGATGCCGTGCGTGCTGTCTTGCGCGATGCGAACTCCGCCGGCATTCTGGGAAAGTACGTTGTGGCAGACCAGCTTGAGCAGGTGACAACCAGCATGTCCGCAGATGAGTTTCTAGCCCGTAAGGTGCATCTGTGAAACGACCGTCCGAACTGACGAAACTAGTCCGGCAGCGGACTTGGGACAAGGACGTTGTCCTGTGGCTGGGCACGGAAGCCGGCTTGCTGAACGCCCTCAATCATGTCAAGAGCGTGACCCTCGACCTACTCGATCTGTTCGACGAGACGAATTTGCCGATGGACGATGAGGAGACACGTTCGCTACTTACCCGCGAATTGGGGAAGAAACTAAGGGCGATTCCGACGGGGCCTGACAACAGGATGGCATTGATCGTTAAGTCGGTGGGACTACTCGCCCGCTACAACGCGGGGACCAGCGAGTTCTACAAGTGGTTCTGCGGCGATTTCGCCATAGTGGTGCTGCTCATCAACGGAGTGCCGGAGCGGACCGAATGGCCGGACGAGATTGCCTGCGACACAAACCGACTTTTGAACTACTTCAGGGAGCCCGACGTTGTGAAGCATACGTTTGCGGAGAAAGGATTACTATGAGCACGTCTTTGCGTGAGCTTTCCAGAATCATTAGCGTCAAGCCAGAACCGGAGACGACGCCTTCCCTGCCTCAGCTGATTCAGCAGGACAAGGCGTGCCAGACCGTATCCCAGTATTACTTCACTCCGTCCCTTCGCAATCACTTCAAGAAAGTTTTTGACTGTGTGGTCAACCGCAAGGGACAGGGGTTCTGGGTGCAGGCGGAATACGGCGCAGGGAAAACCCATTTCCTGGGGACCCTCATGGACTTACTGGTCTGGCCGGAGAGTTGGTCTTCTCTTGCCGACGAGGAAATCAAGCGGGAAAATGCCGGGCTGTCCAAGGTGAAGCTGTTCCCCGTCGCGTTCTCCCTGAGCGGTATGGGCGAATCGAACGAGACGGACAGCCTCATGCGGATCTTCGAGGAGCAGATTGGAGAAAGCATCACGGCATTTGCACCGGCCATTAGGGACAAGATGCTCCTCACCTCCCCCGAGATCGCCGACTACTGGTACGGCAAGGAAGCCACGGATGCCGAGAAAGCGGGCGTTCGGTTCCACTTCGAGAAGGAGCACAAGTGCAGCCCCGAGGAGTTCCGATCCAAGCAGGGCGTGAAGAAATTCGGACAAGAACTGGTCAGGTCGAAGCTGCCGGAAGGCCGACTGCGGGGGAAGTTCAAGGAACGTTTCTCGTTGATCTACGAACAGATCACCAAGCTGGGCAGCTATGACGGCATTGTCTTCGTGATCGACGAGTTCAGATCATGGCAGGACCGCCACGTTCCCGGCACAGCGGCGTATGCTGAGGATGAGCAGATTCTAGAGACGTTGGCGTACGTCCTGCCTACCCAACACCACAACATCCTGACGGTGGTCGCCAGTCAGGGGGACATGCCGCAAAAGCTGTCCGGTGGCGGCGAAGGGGATCGGTTCATCCCGCTGTACCTGCTTTCCGGCAAGGACAAGGACGACTTCGGGCGGATCGTGTCCTTCAGATGCCGTGATCTTCTCAAGGGTGCTGGCACGGACATCAAGGACTACTACGACTATTGCCGCAAGGAATACAAGTTCATTAAGCAGTTTAACATCTCGCTGGATTACTTCACGGCGATATTCCCGTTCCAGCCGCGCTGCTTCGACGTATTGAGACGCCTCACCCAGAATGCCGAGAAACACAACCTGCCCACCGCACGGTCAGCCATCCGCATGGCTTGGCAGGTTCTGTCCGACCCGCAGCAACTCAAGACTAAGCACTTGTTGGTTCTCTCCGACCTGATTCGCACGGATGAACTCCAGAAGGGGTTGAACCACGAGCACTATCGGGATGGCTACCAGAACCTTCAAGGCGCCGTCGACCAGCTTCACGATCTCGATCTGGCGGAGGAAGAGCGGATGCATGCCCGTCATATCCTCGAAACCCTCTTCCTGTGGGCTGCTAGCCTGCCGGACAACCAGCGAGACGGGCTCACCCCCCATGAGGTGGCCGAAGCCGCTTGGCTTTCCGACGATGCCATTGGCGCCACTGCCCTCGCCGACCAACTCCTGAACAAGCTGGTTCAGAGCGGCTTCCCGATCCGCCAGGAGAAGAAGACAAAGGACGGCAAGGAAGTCGCCGTCTACTCCTACGAAACTACGGCGGCCCAGGCCAACCCGGTCAAGTATTTCTCTCCCCTCAAGAAGAAGGCGAAAGAGGACGTGAAGGGCCAGGACGCCAAGTGGATCGAATCCCTGTTCTGGCAACTGCCGGACATCACGCCCGAAGCTCAGGACGAACTGGGCGTCAACGGCGGCATCCTGTACACCTTCCAGCCTCCTGATCCGCGCTCCTTCCAGGATAAGCAGGCCGGCAGGCCGCCTGCCTACCAGTTCCCTCACCGCGCTGCAACATCCACAAGACGGGTCCACAAGGTCCAGTACACCGGCGAGGTGGTTGTCTCAAATCTCTGGCGCGATGAATTCGGTGAGGAGATCAAGAATTTCGACCAACACTTCCGCTTGGTCTATCTAGCAGCACTTCCCGACAGGGACGACGCCGCAATCACCGACGCCCTGAAAGACGCCCGGATTGCCGTGTGTCGTCCAGCGGCCCCGTCCGAGGACACACGCGATGCCCTGGCTGACATGATCGCCGCTGAGCAGATGAAGAAGAACTGCTCGGCTCCCAGCCAGAGCACCCTGCGCGAGTATGCGGAAGGCAAACGCCGGGATGCTGTGAAAGCCATCCTGAAATGCCAGCAGGACGAGTTCCGGCGCGGCAAGATCATTACCCAGAAGAGCTACGGCATTCCAGCGCTGGAAATATTCAAGCCAGCCAAGGATCGGGAAGAAGACCTGGCTGGCCGCTTGCTGGAGAAGTCCTATGACACGCCACTCTTCAGCGCCAAGGAACTGAAGAAGGAATTCACCGATGCGGATGCCCGCAAGGTCTATGGGGGGTTGTTCAGCAAGGAATCGGCCAAGGCCGAGAAGGATGCCGTCCTAAACTTCGGGGTTGGCTTGGAACTGGTGGTCAAGTCGCGCCCGACCGAATTCAAGCCCGATGCCTCACAAGCTCTGGCTAAGATCCATGAGCACATTGAAGAACGCGACGAAGTGCCGGTCTCGGAGATCAAGTCGGGCTTCTGCCGTGCCCCCTATGCGCTCACAGAAGCGATGGCGACGCTCTACCTCTTATCTCTGGTAAGGACCGGCGGGTATGAGATAGCAGTGAACCCCAATGCGAAGGTCGAACTAGTCAACGGCAAACCGCTGCCGGGCAACAGGCTGACCGCGCACACTTTGACGCTTTGCGAGTGGAACGCCAAGATGGACAAAGCGATGCTTGGGGCCCGGCTGGTACTGTCGTCAAAAAAGGGTTGGAACGAGGTGCTGCCCTACGCTCGGGTTCTCGACGACAGCCTCAAGCCCGCCAACACGCCTGACGAGGAGCTTGAGCGGAACGCCCAGTTGCTTGCCGTGCTGGCCAAGCTGAAGGTGGAGATCCCTGAAGTCGAGAAGGGGACCGACGGCCTGGCCGCCAAACTGGGGGGCACCGTTCCCAAGCCGGTGTCTGAGGTCTTCGCCCGGTTGACCGGCCTCACCGCCAGCAGCAGTTACCAGGAATTCGATGCTGCCGTGCGGGAGAGCTACCCCACCAAGGAAGCGTTTGCCGAAGCGTACGTCCAGTACGAGAAGCCAAAGCGGCTCAGAGATCGGGCGTTCGATGTCGGCCAGGCATACGACTACCTGAGCGGCGCTTGCGCGATGGAATCAGCCGTCGAGTTCGATCGGAATATTCTAATCGGGCTCATCAAGTTCGACAACCTTCTCGATAACCCTGGCTTGATCGGTGCACGCCTTGATGGCTTCGAGCAGTGGAAGAGGCGTTACGTCCACGCCTATCGCAAGGCTCATCGTGGCTACTACGACGGCCTTAGCGAGATTGCCAAGAGTGTCGAGGGGCTGAGACCGCGAATCATTGCGCTGAACCGTCTTAACAGCATCGTTGAACTCGGCCCGCCGCTGGCGTCCACCGTCAATGCTGGCAGCGACCTCAAGCAATTGGAATCTGCGACATGGATCTGCCCTGATGCGGCTGAGCCAGACGTTGCCGGCTCCAACGCTCTGTGTCCCAAGTGCCGATGGACCCCGCAGCGCCCGTTACCCCAAAGGGACTATGAACGCCTTAATCAGGCTGTGAGTCAGGGACTGGCCGACCGCATCCAGCGACTCAGGGACACGTCTATCGCGGTCATCCTGAAGAAGGCGGCAGACGACAATAAGCGGGCCGATCTTAAACTGCTAATTGATATAATCCAGATTGCCAATGCAGACAAGCTTGTCGAGGTTATTACAGATGATCTGGTCGCTTTCCTTCGACGGCTCCTGCTGGAGGCAAACATTGTTCAGGAGTCTGTGGATCTTGGACCGATTATCCAACAGATCGGGGCGATAGAAGAGGACCGGGTTGACGAGGCTTTGTCGAGACTGACAACCCTGCTAACCAAGGCCATCAAGGACGCAAAAGCCAAGCATGGCACTGGCAAGCGCGTCCGGGTGTTCCTTCGCCTGGGAAACGGTGGGCGGGGAGGAAACGCCTGATGTTTGATCGAGCGGAACAGGATAGGGCGCTCACGGAGTTCCTGGCTGAGCACGTTCGTCCCTATGACCCGGAGACTGACGATTACGACTGCCCTCCCTTCGCTGCTGACATCAAGGAAGGCAAGAACGACCCCATCTACAACGCCCATTCCTACCACACTAAGGTTCCGCCCCGTAGTATCATCCCCTACATTCTGAATTACACGCAGCCCGGTGACCTGGTGCTCGATCCATTCTGCGGATCGGGTATGACCGGCGTGGCCGCACAAATGTGCGCGAAACCGCCCGCCGATATTCTGGAGAAGTTTCCCGAACTTAAGGATCGTCTTGGCCCGCGTGTCTGCATCCTCAACGACCTGTCGCCCGCTGCCTGCCACATTGCCTACAACTACAATAAGCCGGTTGATGTCGAAGCACTCAGATGCGAGTTCAAGCGCATCAAGGCGGCGGTGAAGGACGAGTTCGACTGGCTTTACGGCACAGAACACTACGAACCTGCCGTGGGCATCTACGACCCGGCGAATGCCGAAGTGGCGGGCCGCCTCAAGAATCCGCCGACCACAACAACAGGTACATCAGGGCGAGGCCAGATGGTTTTGGAGGGCCATATATCCTATGGCACACAAGACTGGGAATTGCTTGCCAAGGCCGAGGTCGAAACGCGGCTTGGCTATCCGGTGACAGAACTGCCGCATGACGACAAGTGGGGTGCCATCGACGTGGCTAAGGTTAAGCAGTGGGTCTGCATCCCTGCCGCAATCCAATACACCATCTGGTCTGACGTCTTCCGTTGCGAAGGCTTCGTCACCATCGAGGAACCTACGGGCAAGCTGAGCAAGCGGGGGAAGAACGCAGGGAAGCCAATAATTCGAAAGAGGCGCGTACACCGCGGGTGTCGTGAGCAAATCATCCTCTGGGATGCTGCTGTTGACCACAGCACCCAAACCGTTTTGGATGAAGTTACCTGTCCCCACTGTCAGTGGAAATGGACTAAGCGTTCACTTTCGCTTATCGGCGCAGTGCCCGTTGTGCAGTGCTACGAGCATAGAACTATGGATGGGTACAATCGTAAGACGCGTAAGACGACTTATCTGGAGACAGCCCGGTTGCGTGATATTGCAGATCGGTCTGTCCCATACTGGTTCCCCGATGGGCCGGTCGATACGGGTCGCGAGATGATGCGTCACGGTCTGCTCAAGCGCGGCATCAAGCAGTATTCGGAGTTCTACACGAAACGCAATCTGTGGGGATTGGCTCGGATATGGGACGAGGCAAAAACAGCCGCGACTGAACGTTTATCTGAGCTGGTGAAGTTCACAGTAACGAGCATGATACTCAGTGCTGCGGAAATCAACCGGCACGGATTCGGTCGGCAGGCTACCCGCATGAGCGGCACCCTCTACATCGCCTCATTCAGAGAAGAAGCTAATGTCCTCCGCCTACTTGATGGCAAGGAGGTGTCGATACCCGAAGCGTTCGAAGTGTTGCAGACTCGAGCCGAGGGCACTTCGGCTGGACAAGCCGTGTTTGTCCTCATGGGATCAGCAGTACAACTGACTCTCCCGGATTCGTCTATTGACTACATTTTCGCTGACCCTCCGTTCGGTTCGAATATTTTTTATGCCGACTGCTCTATGCTTTGGGAAGCTTGGCTCAATCAGTTTACGGACGAAATCCAAGAGATGGTCATCAACGACCGAAGGAAGAATGGACCTTATAAGAAACTCGATGATTATGCACGGCTCATGGGGTGTGCATTCAAGGAGATGTTCAGAGTTTTGAAACCCGGTCGTTGGGCCACCGTTGAATTCAATAACTCTGATGGCCGTGTTTTTGAAGCATTGAAGAACGCTGCGGTTGAGGCGGGTTTCGAAATCGCCAACATGCTTCTTCTCGACAAGAAGCAGAAGACCTTTAAGCAAGTCCAAGGTGCGAAAGGTGAGGCGGACGTTGTAGACAAGGACGTTGTGTTCAACCTGCATAAGCCTGTTGTGTTTTGTGCTGCCGTTCGGGCCGAAGACCACGACCTGGAAGAGCAAGTTGCTGAAGCCGTGCGCCAGCATCTTCAGTCGTTGCCGGGACGTATCAATGCGGATCCCGCCAAGTACAACGACGGGTACCGAACTACCGCCACGATCAACAGCGAGTTGATGAAAACACTCATCCCGCGTGGCGTGGACGTGCAGCGGCTGAACTTGGCGTTTATCCAACGCGTCTGTGCCCGCTACTTCCGCAAGGTGGGCCAGCATTGGTATCTACGCGGAGAGGCCGTGGGGGTCAACGGCGTTGGCTTATTGCAGGAGGAAGTCGCGATTAAGGACGAGGTAACCGCTATCGCATGGTTGCGACAGAATCTAGAGTCACGAATTGCGCTCATCGGGGAACTCAAGCCGCTCTGGATGCGGGCCACTGGACTCCTACCTGCGTCAATTTCGCAAAGTCTAGTATTGGAAGACTTACTCATATCGAACTTCTGGCGTGACGAGGCGACAAACCGCTGGCGTGAGCCGACACCGTCGGAGCGAGAAAGGATGAATGATGACAGGAGCATTCGTGTCCTGCATGATGCAGAACGCTACGTAGTTGGCAGCTTGCGGCGGGAAACCATCGACACAGAACGCTGTGAGTGGATTGATGCTTTGTTTCAGATGTGTCGTGCCCTGGAAGAGAATGATGCCCAAGTGCTGCCATCCATCAGGGATATGGCTCCAGACGTGGCGTATCGGTTGATTGGCCGCTTATTTCAAGGAATCTTGAAAGACAGAGTCCCCCCTGCCGTATACTCGCGGGCTGCGAAGCAGGCCGGGGTTGCCTCGCGACGGATCATGAAGAACGTGGAAGACAAAGCAGACAAGGCGAAGACGAAGCGTCGCAAGGATGAAGGGCCTACGCTTTTCGATCCCTAAGGAATCGCATGGTTCAGACGCCAACAGATTTCTTCGTGCGATGGCTGGGTGAACGACCCCAGGACGCACGTGTCGCCGTTGCCGTGGACTCCGACCGCCTTATAGCGGATGCTGGGCTTCTCGGTAGGCCGACGCTAGTTGATGCCACGGGACGGCTCTGGCAGGTCGTCGTGTATTGCGGCGACGATCTGGCATTCCGGCTCCACTTCCGCAAGGCCGCTTCAGCCGCTCACATCCTTATCATTCTCGCACGCGGGACTCATCCGTCGGGCAAGATTGACTGCGGCTACATCGCCGACATCTTGGCAAGGAATGAGGCCGGCCCACCTCTCAATCTATCCGTTCCGGCTTTCTTTGGCCGGCTTTGCCCAAAAATTAACTTCCCTGTGGCCGAGATACGACAGTACAAGGATGCGCTGCTGGAGCGCATCGACAACGTCCCAAAAGCAACGGCTAAGATTATCGAGAGGTGGGGACGACCAGACGACTGGGGACGAGGACAGGTAGCCGCCCTGGTCTTGTTGGCCCATCACCCCGATATGACGCTGAAGGAACTCTGGCCGGACGAAACCGATCCCGGCGAGTTCCTGGTTCACACTCTGAGGCTTCTAATCGGGCATCCGGCCCTCTCCAAGCAGCGCGGCATCCTGAACGAAATGATCGAGGAAGCGGCCCGTCCGCAGGTCAAGGAGCACCTGTACTGGCTACGGATGCCCCTTGATGAGATCGCGGCCTATCTCGTGCTGCGCCAATTCGCCGATGCCGCCGGCCTGCAGAACCCGGCGACCCAGCTTGCCGGGCTTCACGTCTTCGCCCCGGAGACCCTGGTGTCCGAGATGGAGAAGCAGGCCGGAGCGCTGGTTGGACGTGTCACGGCCGATGCCAAGCTATGGCCTGCCGTGCAGCGTCATGCCGAAGCATTCCTTTCACCCAAGCTCGTCCAGAAGGTTCTCGATCTTGCGGCTCCGGCGGGGAAGACACCCGTCGAGCGGATCACAGGCATCCTCCAGAGCCCTCTCGTGCCCGTCGTCCTGCATGAGGCATTGAGGGCCGCGTTCTTGACGTTCTTCGCCGACCCCGTTGTCGCGGAGACCGGAATGCTCGCCGGCCTGAACAAGCAGCCGCTATTCGGAGCCGCGCAAGACGACGACTCAAACCGATCACGGCAATGCCGCCCGGGGATTCAGTCTCTGACAATTCTAGGGCAGATGGAAAACCGCCTGTCAAAACGGATGCCGAAATTCCCTCACGCGGATGCCCTGTTGGACTGGTATCTGGAGAACGGCTACCACACGCTCGAATTGCAGTTGGCCCAGGCATTCCATTTCCTGGAGGGGTTCGAGGACGCTGAGGTGACGCAGGCGGGACAGAAATACCTTTTCGGCGGGCCTGATGACCTCGCCCCATCTGCTGTGTCCCTGAAGGGCAGACTGATAGGGCGTCTGGATGCCTTGGATCAGGCGCTGGGGGAATTCGTGCGTGCCGATCCTGCCGGGTTCGCCCAGAGCCATCGGAGCGCCTTGCCCCTTCTCCGGGACCTTCTCAAGGAGGAGGTGGAGCAGATTAGTCTTGGGCAGATCACCGGCAGACTGTGGATTCTGGTTTTTGACGGTATGCGATTCGATACATGGGATACAGTGGTCCAGCCCGTCCTCGCCGAGCACTTCGAGGTCAAGGGTCAGGCCCGTTTCTGCATACTGCCAAGCTATACCCAAGTGGCACGGACAAGCCTGCTTGCCGGCTGTCTTCCGGCAGACTGGAAAGGGTTCAAGGGAACCCCCACATCCGATGAGGTCACGTTGGTCGCCCGCAACCTTGGGCTGACGGCACAGGAGGCCAAGACCAAGCTCCGGTTTGTGATGGAGGCGGATACCGAGAAAGCCAGAATGATGCTGGGTTTCGTGGACCAGGATGCCGCACCGTTGAATGTCCTTATCTACCCTGTGTCCGACGAGTGCCACGACTTTCGAGGGGATCTCGCCGCATTCAACAACATGATACGCGTGACGATGTTGGGAGACAAGAACCAGGGAGTGCGAGGAATCCTGGACGATATTCTCAAAAGGATTCGACCAGAGGACACTGTCATGGTCGTATCCGATCATGGGTTTACAGAACTGCTCGGCACCTATAGCGTCCCGGTGACTCAGTCCGAGGCGGCAGCAAACGGACGGGACTTGCAGGCCGATGTCCGCTGGCGGTACACGTGCGGGTTCAGCCCAAAGGACTTTCCCGAGGCTGTGCAGATCACGACAGGTACAGAGCAGTGTGCCGTGGCTGTGGGGCGAAAATGGTTCCGGCGGGAGACTGCGAAAGTCGCACCTCGGTATAGCCACGGTGGACTCTCACTGGCGGAGATGGTTGTTCCCGGGTTCAAACTGCGGCGGGTCACCGAGAAGACCGCTCAGGTGGAACTGGACGGAGTGCCGGTTTCGGCAATCGCTGTTGGCGAAGATAGTTCAGTTGAACTCGCATTTGCCATTCGTAATTCCGGCAATGTCGTTGCTTTGTTTGAACTGAGAGTCCGAACCAATCTGGGCGAGGAAGTGCTGACTCAGGATGGGAAGTTGCCCTCTGGCGGATCTTTCCCGGTTCGCTGTCCCATCGTAGGCAGATACCGCGAAACGCCATCACGTGAAATGGATACGCAGGGTACATTGACAGCCGTTTCTATTCGGCTCCGGCATACCGATCTCTCGGGTAATTGGCGGGACGCGATCGGTGGGCTGGAAACGGTGCCCGTTATCGTGCAGCCCAAACAGACCAAGCTGGACACGGACGCACTTAAAGGATTTGATGACATAAGCTGACGAGGACCTTATATGAACGAGAATGCAAAACAGCCTGCACCGATCGAAGAAGCCGAGCTAGAGTCCCCATCGCAGATGATTACGGGCCTCCCAGATGATCCGTTGAACCAGAAGATCATCAAGCAACTTGGGGATCGGGTCATCCTCAAGCCCTTGACCCGGTGGAACGAGGCATATAAGGAGTTCCCACGGTACGTAATGGAGTACTTGGTGAGCAGGTACGTGGACGCCCAAGCTCCGGTTGGCGGGCAGCGAAAAATCGATAAGATTCTCTCGGAGCACTACTCCGAGAGCGCGAAGAAGGAACTCATAAAGAGCAGGATTAAGGAACAGGGGCAGTACACGTTGTTGGGACAACTTACAGTCCGGCTCGACCAAGCCAAGGACCACTACTGGGCCGATGTGCCCGCTCTGGGCGACAATACTGTCCGAGTGTCCGCTAAAGTGTTGGATCAGTATGCAGACGTGCTCCTCACTAGCGGGGCATGGGGTACAATGGAGGTCGAATACGATGCCACGTATGAGATCAAAAGCAGAAAGTACCCATTCTATATTAGGGAGTTCTCGCCGCTTCAATATACCCGACTAAACCTGGACGATTTCGTTTCAAAACGGCCCGCTTTTACTGACGACGAGTGGATTGACCTGATAGTGCAGTCCATCGGCTTCAATCCAGCACGGTTTGACCGCCGGACAAAGATGCTGATGCTTCTACGATTGGTACCGTTCGTTGAATCCAATTACAATATGATTGAACTTGGACCGCGGGAAACGGGTAAGACCTACACCTTCCGCAACACCTCGAACCGGTCTTTCGTCGTGTCCGGGGGCAAAGCAACGCCGGCAACTCTTTTCTACAACAAGGCGACCCGGAAGCTAGGCGTTATTGGACTTAAGCATATCGTGTTCTTTGATGAGATCGGCAATACCCGGTTCGACGATACGGAAGCCAGCATCAGCGTCCTAAAGGATTACATGCAAACGGGAAAATTCAGCCGGGGCGACCAGGAGTTCTCGGCTCAATGTTCGATTGTGCTGGGGGGGAACATCGACACAGATTTGGGGAGGAAACAAGCAGACTCCAAGTACAAGCATCTTTTTGAAGTGTTGCCAGTAGAGTTACAGGATGCCGCTTTCCTGGATCGTATTTATGCCTATCTGCCCGGATGGGAGATGCCCAAAATTCGCCCCGAGAATTACGCCACTGGATATGGACTCCTGACCGACTATATGGCCGAGATTTTCGCTGAACTCCGGAGGCGGAATTTCCAGACTCACGTCACCGCTTGTGTAGACATGAAGGGCATGACCGGCCGAAATCAGGACGCCATCAAGAAGACTACGGCTGGGCTCCTGAAGCTTATCTATCCGCATCGCCTGCCGGAGTCCATGACCCGGGATGAGATAGCCCCGTTGCTTGCTTTCTCAGTTGAGATGCGGAAACGCGTTATCGACCAACTGGCCGTGATTAAGCCCGACGAATTCCGGGGGGTAGATTTCGAATCTTTAGAGATCGTTTGTCCGTCCTGAAATCGACCTTGATGTAGACGCTTGCGGGTTGTTGTAGGACCCGGGCAAGACGTCTCAAGCTGCGCCCAAAGTGTGCCCAAAAATATCGAAAACTATCGAAAAGGGTCAAAATCTATCAAGATCTGGAAGGCCTTGGAAAAGCAGTGTCTAAAGAGAAAATCCTTTATTTTCTGCGCTTCCGTTTCGGTCGCTGCCTCCTCCACACGGTAGAAGTCAGAGGTCAAGGGATTGATTTCTCCTAAGCTATGGTTTCCAATAACAAAAACAAGCTAGAGAACGAGATCTTCGGGGACCTCGTGATCGCCACGGCCATCTTGGACACGATCCTGCACCACTCCACCACGATCAACATCAAGGGCAACTCGTATCGGCTCAGGGAAAAGGTTAAAGCCGGGCACATCCGGGAGCCCGAGGTTGAAGAGTCCTAAAAATGGACAGGAGGGTAATTATTCGATGACCCTTGACACTTTTGGCAGAGCGCGGGTTCAGCGCACAAACTCTGAGCGATGGTGTATGCTTCCCCCCTATTCTTATAGGGACCCCGCCATTGGCCATTATTTGCTCTGGTGCCAGTACTAAGCCCTCTACCATTATGACAAAAACGGCATGATCCTAAATGAATAACTGCCCTTCTTCCTCTTGCTCTCCAATTTTCATAGATATAATAATCCATCGACATATCCTTTTGTCTTACACGTCTTGCTTTTTCACTGCTGCTCTTATCAAACAATATCCTATGTACAAGCCCCAAAACGCAATTACAAGATTAAGTCCAGAACGATCACGGAATAAATTGGCGACACCAATTACGCCTATCGAGCACAGAATAACTCCCGCAATTCCCATATTCCTTCTGGATTTTTTTTGTCGCTGTTTCTGAATTTGAGCGTTAATTCGATCTCGTTCTCTTATCTGTTCTTTTATGCGTGCTTTTTCAAAATAATAGCCATAACAATCAGGGCAATAATTTTTCCCGTTTAATGTGTTCAAACACTCGTTGCAGAAATATTTATAGCAAGAGACACAGAACCTTTCCGTAGGAGCATATGGATGTCTCACACACCTTTTCATAATCAATCATTGAAAATCAACGGAATGAGCTCATTATTGAGGAACATCATAATAATGCTTTTTCCTATAGCCCTCCCTCCTACTTCCTTGCTTCAGCAGCGTCCCGCTGTCGCCGACGCGCCACTGGCCCTTGCCGCTGACGTAGAGGATCGTGCGAGCGATCTCCTGATGTTTCTCATTCTTGTACTTGACGTCGACCAGGATCCAATCGTTGACCTGATCCCGCTCAATGTACCACCTCTGCAGTGAGATTTTCAAGCATTCTGGTCTCTGTGACCTGCCCCCTTTTAATCGGTCCAGGTATAATGTGAAAAAAACTTGGATGTGAACTTGCCCCCTGGTTTGGTCCATTTTTTAGGTTAGAAAAATATTTTGTGAGTCATCGTTGTTAGCCTTCTCGAGCCGTATTTTTCCGGCTTCGGCGGCTCCATTCAATGTCGCGTATTCCTCCGGCGGCATGTTTCGGGAAGCTATCTACAGGACTTACCCCATAAATAAGGGCTGAATTCATCTAACTTCTATCAGGGCAATCAGATACGCAGAAATCCATCTGGAATCGAAAAAATGGGGGAACTTTTTGAAGTAGAATGGGGTCTCGACTTACTTGCGAGGGATCCTCTCGATAAGAGAGGTCCCAGAGGAGACCCCATATGGATTGTGCCAGAATCGCCACGAAATTGCGAGCAGATATTACGATTTTCGGGGGAACTTTCGCTGGACTTGCCCAAAGTCGGACGCCGTTTCGTCACCGAAATGATTTATGGAATCCAAGCCCGCCAATCGCTTCGCTTGAGCGAAGTCGGCCGGGCTCTGGGAGAAGAGACGCCGATCAAGAAAATCGTCGAGAGGTTGAGTCGTCAGTTGAGAAGGCCGCACCTTGCGTCCCATCTTACGAATCGGTTGCTCCGGGTGGCCGAGTCGCAGATCGACGCCTCGACGCTGTTGATTCCGGATCTTTCGGATCTTCAAAAGAAGTACGCGAAAAAGATGGAACATCTGGCGACGGTTCGTGATGGAAGCGAAAAGACGGAAGGGCCCGGCTACTGGACGCTCCACGTTGTGGCGACGGAGATCGCTTCGTCGCGGCTGATTCCGCTCTATGGTCGCCTCTTTTCTCAAAATGCGCCGGATCATATCAGTGAAAATGAGGAGATCACGAAGGCGTTGAGGATCGTCTCGGAGAAGACCGCGAAGCGGGGGATCTGGGTCATGGATCGAGGCGGAGACCGCTGAAGTTCATCATTCGTTTGAGAGCGGATCGGACCTTGGTGGCCGATGGAGAGGCGTCGGCCTTGACGATCGCCGAGGGATGCCCGGGGTTGTTCAATGAATATATCGCCCGGGAAGAAAAGACGGGAGAGCATCCTCTTCAGTTGGAGGTGGGATGCCGGAAAGTCCGGTTGCCGGAACGAACGGAAGAACTCACGCTGGTGGTGGTGAGAGGCTTCGGACAAGAGCCGATGATGTTGTTGACGAACCTGCCGGTGAAGAGGAGTCGGAAATCGATCTGGCATGTGGCGGATCGAGGAAACGATCCGGTTTTTAAAACAAAGCTATCAACTGGAGGACGTCCGGGTCTTGAAGTACGTTCGGTTGCAGAACCTGATGGTGCTGGTGACGGCGGTGGTGTACTTCACGGCGGTTTTTTTGGGAACGCGGTTGAAGCTGCGGGTGTTGGCGGGGCACGTCATCCGAGC
>Ga0315288_10005177_pt1 | contig 16594 bp, 31 predicted proteins | sample YL17G11_20_MG_FD_203454 | JGI IMG/M metagenome (GOLD analysis project Ga0315288, IMG submission 203454) | Sediment microbial communities from Yellowstone Lake, YNP, Wyoming, USA - YL17G11_20 | ecosystem: Environmental > Aquatic > Freshwater > Lake > Sediment | place: USA: Wyoming | collected...
AATGTATTATTTAATTGTTTTTTAATTATTTTTCATTAAATTTATTAAAGTTTGGTGATACTAATGTTGATGTATCGTTGCTTAGAAATAAAGTTATATCACCGTGTTTAATAATTAACTTCTTGTTGGTGATTATTTTTGCCTGACCTAATACAGCAAAAGTAAGTACTAATGCTAGTATTAATAATATTATTTTTTTCATATCCATAAATATCTTTTTTATTTATTATTCTATATTTATTTATAAAAAATATTATGGCAAAGCAATCATCATCATCTTCGATTAAAATAATGAAACCAAAAAAAAGACGCGCGGGAATTCATTCAAAAAAGAAATCATCCAAATCAAAAAACTCAAAATACTATAAAAAATCTTCTGTCGGCCAGGGATAATATTTTAACTCTGTAATTTTTCGTATGATTTAACCCATTTTCTAATGGCGTTATCACTAACACTGTATTTCCTACCGACAGCACAATAATTAGAGTCATCTATCTCTTTCAATAATTCTTCATATGGTGGTCTTTCAACTTTTCTATCGTTAATAATTTTACACGTATGACAATTTTTAGATGAATTATGAATTTTCTTACCACATTCACAAAAATTTTCAACTTTTTCTTTTATCACAACATCTTTAATTATTTTTTGTTTTTCTTTTTTAATAAAAAATTCTGGATACATCTCCCTTAATGTTTTTGGGGTTGTATTTTTGGTATTATTTTTACCCCTATAATTAGGTGTATTTGTGTGACAATTAGGACATAATAGTTGAATATTGATTAATTCATTATTAGAATGATTTCCATCAACGTGATGTAATTCAAGTGGTATTTTATCTCCAAACCATTCTTCTAATTTACACATCTCACAACGATGTTCCTTAATTTTTTTATTAATTAAACGTTTTTTTAGTCTATCACTAGATATCATTAAACCATTAACTAGATAAAACTCAATTGGTATCTCTTCATTAACCCTAGTATACGCGTCCCCAACATTATGCGCTTTACCAGTGAAATGCGTTATATCTATATTATGATTACTTATGAATTTATTTATTGTTCTATAATTACCACCTTTAGGTTTTAAACCAATTAATCTAAGGACGTTTGCTATTGATTTAGAAATTTTTACCGCTTTTAATACATCTTCATAATTATATTTAATTATCACCATAGTAGTTTTTAATATAAATATCCGAACCCTAATAAAAAGTTAATAGAAATTTAACTTTTATTAAATTTAGTATTATAAACTATGTGTCTAATGCGTTTCAACCAGTTTCGCCACTGAACCTTATATTTTATTCTATTTCAGAAACTTCGAGCCCATCAAGTATCGTTTCTAAGATACCCTGTTCTTCCCATTCCCTAATCATCATTTCTCTAATTTCATCCATAATATTTAATTTAAATAAATCCAAAATTCATCAATAGTATCACTAATTATTATATCAACAATTGGTGAATTTAATATTATTACTAATTCATCAATACCATTATAAACCATTAATACTTTCTTAAAGTGTCTATCATCCATAATTTTAATTTTAGTACAGATGATTGGACTCGAACCAATATCCTCTTCCATGTAAGGGAAGCGCTCAGCCAATTGAGCTGCATCTGCATTTATTTAGATAGTTTCCCATCTAAGTTCTTCACTTTTTATTGCTTTATTAATGTATCTCATGAAGTAGATACCTTTATCCTCAAGTTTAAATTCCGCATCACCAACCTCATCGATATTGGTTACATCCACTGGGAATGTATACCTAGTGTCTTCTACATCAATATGGTAATATAATTTACCGCTTCTACAATAATCATATATTGCCGTTGTTCCTTTTACTAATTGTGTTAATGTGTGTTTCATAATTATTTATTTAAAGTTTTTTTATATTCGTCATGCATTTGTTGAATCTTCCAATATGGTGAACCCTTACCTTCCGAAATTTCATTAAACCCATTTTCCTTCGTAATAAGTGATTCAGATTCTTTAATAACACCACTATATTTACTACCATAACTACCCTCCACGTCACCAGTAGCAGGGTTCAAGTCACCCCAACCACTAGTTATCTTAACCCTTGGTTCAATGTACTCTACATAATACTTCTTACCAGTTTCTGGATAGAATACAATTTCTCTACCAGTTTCATCCCTATTCACTAAAAACTCTTTTCTTACATCTGTTTTCATAAAAATTTATTTTATTTTCTGTTATTGTAGACAGTGGTTCGGGGCTCAAACCCGAATACGAAGCTTTGCAGGCAACTGTATAATCATTCTACCAACCACTGTTAAATAAAAAAACCTGGAACTTTCGAACCAGGTTTTAAATATTTTGTTTATTATATTTTAACAAATACCAATACCCGATTCGGTCATGCTTAAAAGCACCACTAAACATGATAATAAGACTAGTATGTTGTTAATTGTTTTCATTGTGTCTAATAAATATATACAAATATAGTAAAAGTTTATTTAATTGTCAAGTTTTTTATTAAAAAGATTTGTTTATGTAAACTTTAATTTTTAGTCCCACCAATTTTCTATGTTGTGTTCAATAAACTCCCATAATAATTTGTGAGCCCTTTTTTGTTTTTTGATTGATTCGTTTGATAATAAAACCATATGTTTTTTAATTGCCACTAATTCTTCATCGCTATAGTTTTTTACGAACTTAAATTCAATTGTTGTTAAATGTGGATTATCTGGAACAGGATTATTAACCATAATTCGTTTTCCGTATAAAGCTTCAACTTGTTTATGGTATTCAGAAAGGTAATCATCATCACCATAAACTTTATCCATAAACCTAATGGCTGTTCTAATTCTAGATATAACATGCTCACCATTTTCTAAATGACCATTTTTTTCAATATAATTAGCAATATCCCCTAGTTTAAATTTAAGTAGGTATAAGGCATAATTATATTCCCAATCCTCGTTGTTCCATAACCTTGGTATCCATTTAATGATTCTTACAATATTTCTAAAAAACCTTTTAACTCGCCACATAATCAAATATTATTATCCTTAAAAAATTGTTTTATATTTTTATTTAAACCAAGAACACTAGCTTTAAAATCAACTTCACCTAATTTAAATCTAATATTTTCCTCATCAGTCTTAATTAAATCATCACAAGAATTGGATAATTCTTTTAAGAATTCCAATAATATGGTTTCCTTATTATATCTATTCTTGTGGTTATTTTCCACTAAACTTTCCTCTAATTCTTCGCAATAAGTTATTAACTCAGAAACCTCTGGAATTTCCATTAGTATCTTATTGTACTTAAAAATTTGATTTATATTTTTCATGGTTTTTTTGTATTTATTAATTTTGTCTTCACTAAGTATCCCAGAATCAATACCTCGTTTAATTAACCCTGGATGAGCCTCTATGAACTCACCCGTCAATATATCTGGTGTTTTATTTTTTACTTTTATTATTTCATCATCCGTAAAAATGGAATTAGTGTATTTATCTGTCACCGATTTAAATTCCCTACCACAAGATGTGCAACTAGTGGTGTTATCCACAGTTACAAAATTACATTGTCGCATGCAATCAGGTTCCTTGTACATCTTTTTTATCGGTTATTGAGACTAATGTATTCTTATCGTAAGTCGCGACATCAAACACAACCGAGCGATTTTGTTTTAACCATTTTTTCATAGTTAACTTACCATTCATGTAAATATAAACCTCGTCACCAATTGTTTCTACGTATACTGCCATAATTACAAAAATTTTGAATAATAAACTAATATTTTTCTTTCTTGTATAACTCTATTGCTAATTTCTTCATTTGGATATGATTTATCTAAAAATCTAGATAAACGTAAATTATATATTTTATTTTTACATAATTCAGCATTCTCATATTCTTCATAATAAGCAAATTCTAACATATCAACAATTAAATTTTCGATAGAACCATCCCTCATTCTTTGATTTGCTGTTCTGATGAACCTGGGTTTTAGTTTAATCATATTAATTTTTTTTATGGAAACTCTCTGGTTTTAACCCACCTCTTTTTATTAGACCCAACATAACGTATTCTTTATCCGACATTTTTATCATATCACCATCTCTAGCAATCCAATTATTAAGCATTTTCTTATCGGTATTAGTCGATATATTTTTTAATAGCCCTTTTAAATATGTCGTTGAGATTAATTTCATAATAACAAATATAGCGATAAAATATTTAGTAACCAAAATTATTTACAAATATTTTTTTAAAACCTATATTTAAGATATGGGCCACGTATATCTTTTGTGTGAATTATCTGATACAGAAAAATACAAAATAGGTGTAACTAAACGCGAAATATCTAAAAGAGTTGCAGAGTTAAGGACTGGAAATCCTAATAAAATAATAATCATAAATTCATACACCTCCGAACATTATCATAAAATAGAATCCTGGTTACACAGAGAGAATAGTCAGTATAAAGAAACAGAAGGTGGTACAGAATGGTTTAACTTACCAAATGAAGTTGTGTTCTCATTTGAAGCTAGATGTAAAGATATTGAAAGTAAAATAAAATTACTTATCGAACATAATCCGTTCTATAAATAATCATCCATCGATAGGTACTTATAAACTTCCTTTAAAATAAAAGCGTTTTTAACATTCTGATAACTCATACTATCTCTAGCCAACCAATGAGCATCAGTTCTTATTTTATTCCAATCCTCTAATGTGAATTTTTCGGTTAATCTAATTAATTCACTATCCGTATAATTAAGAGTTGCCACTATAAAATGCTTTCCTAACTTTAACACATAACTCATCTAATAATTTAGTATCTACCTCACTTGGTAAATCAGAATTATCAAATATTTCATCAATAACTTTAATCTCATTCTCAGCCCAAACAACTAAGTCTGGTAAAGACACCTTACCTCTTCTAATGTCTAATAACGCTTCAGCATTTGGTCTTCTAACATTAATACCTTGTCCAGAACCAATCTCCCTAGCCATTTCTAATAACCTCTTACAGTGCATTAAGTTTTTACCGTCTAAACCCTGACCATGTGATTTAACGTCGGTGTAACGGGCTGTATTTCGCTTGGTTAACCAATCCTCGTATTCTCTAAAATCTTTACAATGTTGAGAATAACCGTCTTGATTGTAGCTAAATATAGCAATTGGTTTTTCATCCTTTGGTATTGAAGATAATCTAAGTTGATTTGATGATTTTTCATCCGTTTTCATAATACCTTTATAACCCAACCCTAATTTTGAAGCGGTGTTGATTTGAAAATCAATTAATTTTTGTCTTTCAACTTTATTATAATCACTACTAAAACAATTAGACGATAAACCGTCATAATATAAGGTGTACATATCTCTAGCATTAGGTACATTTACCACACCACAAAATACTTGTGCATCGGAAACATAACCGTATAACTGAAACCAATCTTTAATAGGTCTGGTCTTATTACCTTCAATAACATAACAGAAATCTAATATATCCTTTCTAGTTACCTTATCTTTTTCCCAATTTTGCTTCTTATTTAACCCACCAGCTTTACTAATTTGTTGACGCGCATATCCACCAATAGAGTTCTTACATAACTTGGTGATGAATTTATCCCTGTGTTCTAAGATGTAGTCAAATGATGGATGTTTATAAATAATACAATCATCTGGAATATTTAATAACTCAAGAATATTTGGGTTGTTTTGTTCAACCAATTGTAAAAATCTCTTTAATTCGTAAAAAGTAGTATCATTAGTACTATCACTAACCTGTTCAGTGTATTTTGTACCCAAAATATGGTCTTCTGGTAATATAAAAACGCCACGGTAATCGGTGTCCGATTCTGGGGTACTAGTTCCATAGGCCCTAGAGCCAGAAATAGCTTCTAATAATATTAAACCGTTTTCTCTGATGTATTCTAATGTGATTTCCGCTTTCATTATTTATCGTTTGAGTTTGACATTACTTCCGTTACAACACCACTTAATTTCAATGGTTCACCTATAGTTTCGAACCAAGCTATATTTTTACTATCAGCTGGTTTACCACCATTCAATACATCCACAGCCACCGTTATATGTTCGTTACCAGAGTCTAAAGAGTAACCGTGGACACTAACACACATAGCAGTATCATTTTTACCAAAATGTGTCGCGGTTAATTTAATTGTTTTACCCAAATCACCAGCTTTATCTTCTGGTAATGGTTTCATGAAGGTAATGGTCATGTGATGACAAAAAGTCTTCCAATCTTCTGGAATAACATCTTTAAATCTTTCTTTTAGGGCTTCCCTGGATTCTTGGTCCAAAACAATTGCTGTATACAACAACTTCGGTTCTTTTTTAGGTTTAGCCGCTGAAGCTTTTATGTGTTCTGGTGCTACCACTTTATTTATTTTAACGTTAATACTTTGTTCATCACCCCATCTGCTAAATCCTTCGATATGCAATTCTCTATCTTCCCAGATTTCGATTGTTGTTACATTTGGGAATGTTTCAATCATTTGACTCAACTTCCTTAATTTATAAGATAAGGTGTCACCACCCTTCTTGTAAAGGTAAGCGTCAAACTCCAAATCATGTTGCTCAAGAATGGACTTAACGTGATTGGCATTTTTTGGTAATCTACCAGTCATCATAACAACATATGTTGTCGGTTCCATCGATTCAAATCTATAAGCTTCAATTGTTGATGGAATTACTGGAATATCAAAAACATCCAAATCTAATGAGGAATTTTTACCCCACCAACCTTCGTGTGGCCAATCTTCACCAGTCTTTTCCTTCCAGATTAATTTACCCGTTTCTGGTTCTGGTGATGCAACAAGAGTTGAATCAAAATCGAAGATACTGATTTTGGTTATGGATTCAATTATGATTTCTGAGTTTATGTTCATCAATAGTTTTTTTAATTCTTCGTTATTCATTGTCAAATATAAAGATTATTTTTGAGATAACCTAATTCTAACTATTTTATCTATTTCCAACCAATTAACATAAGGTCTACGTTTATCCTTAATAATTATTGGACAACCAGCCGCCGCATCATCAATGATTAGTTCACCGTAAGCTTTTGGTGATGATGTCCATTGTGATTGTGTGGGATTGGTTTGAACTCCGTAAAACACAACACCATTTTCTTTACAGAAATTAACAGCATCAGCTAATTCTTTCCCACTTCTCATTGTGAATAGAATTAATAAGGCACCCTCTTTTTGCCATTGTTTCATGGTTTCAAATGCGTGTGGTACTGGTTCACCTATAGCTGGGTATGAATGCTCCGCAATCGTACCGTCGAAATCAATGACTAGTGGTATATTTTTCATGATATAAAATTTTCTTTAATTAATTTATGTATATAAATCGATTGCTCGACATTCATTTCTTTAGCTTTTTCAACACCCAATATAAAGTTTTCATCTGGAGTTAAATCAACCGCTCTACCTATTGTCATATGTAAACCAAAATAAGGTCTTTCTGATAACCCTAATTCTAATCTAATGGCATGCAGCTCACCACGATGTTCTTCTGGTATATTAAACCACCAATGATAATCACTACCAGGATTGGCTGAATCAGTTCTTGGGTCCAAACTGATGATAATCTCAATTGGCTTATTATTCCATTTTTTCTTAACTAATTCCCAGTTACCATTTGTATCGGATACCCTATCGTTTATGAATGTTATATGGGCCTTGCGTAATGGTGGTGTTAATCTAATATTGTATCTTTTCTTAATGAACCAACCATAATACTCTGAAACATCACTACCGATATTTACCATCGCTATTTTTTTCCAACTACTTTGTTTGGCGTGCTTGGAGGTAAAATCGGGTGGGTCGAATACTATTCTACCAGTAAGTTTAATTTCAGTTTGCATTATTTATTCTTTTTTATTATACATCTCTTCCTTTAAGTCTTTAATTAAATCAGAATTAAAGATACCAACTAAATTAATTATTTGGACCCAAAACATTTGATGAGTTAATTTATTCGGTAATTCATCATAAATTTCATTACTTAGATGTTTCTTTAATTTATCCTTATTAATTTCTGTATCTGGATGATTAAATTCAAACATTGTGTTTTTAACATATGGTTGAATCATTAATATTTTAAGTTCAGAATCCAATTTATCGTGGTCGAGTTTACTATTAATAGTTGTTTTACTCCACATATCCTTAAAAGCTATATTATCACTATACATAAAATTAATTTTAGTACAATCTTCAAAGATATACCCACCATCTTTAACTAATTTTTTATTTTCATCAAGACTCCAACAACACAAACCACCTAAATTAAACCCAGCACTTAAAAATTTTAGTTTACCAACACCTTTTACTTCCTTATTTTTGGTTTTAGATACCGATATATACTCACCATTTCCTTTGACTGATACTTTAAACTTAACATTAACTCCACAAATTTTAATTGATATCTCTGAATCATTGGTTAGGTAACTTGATATATTAAAACCCCCACATTTATCCCTTATTTCATCAATCATATACCCCCTAGTTAGGCTTGGTTCGATAGAGGTATAAGTTAACCCCTTTATTAAATAATTAAAGTAGTTTTCCAACTCTTTAATAGTCATTTCTTCAATAACCTTGGTAGTGGTAGTCATAACTTAATTAGCTAATTTTAAATCTCTTAAATAACTCCTTAACCACACATTCTTTGGCCCACCCACTTTTTCCGTCCAGGCAGCTAAATTCTTTGCTTCACTCTTCTCATAAGCTTCAATTTCAGACTCTTTTGGTGTATAACCCCTACCTTTATCATTCCAAGGATATGGTGCGGATTTATAGTCCTCATAAAGGGCTCTATTAAAGACCCTTTCGTCTATCAGGAAAGACACGCCACTCATAGTACTACCCAAATCTGGTTCTCTAAAAAATGAGTATCTAACCTCGTTTTCCATAAGTTTTGATAAGTGGGTTTGTAAACTTCCAGTATAAGGAATATCAACAAACCCATGTCTTACACTACTACCCTCATTGGTTGTTCCACCGTTCAAAATAATAGATGTTTTCCATTCTTGAATCCACCACACTAATTCTTCATCCATTGGTAATCCAGCTTGAATTGGTCTGACGATAAATTTATCAATATAATTAACAACTGAATGTTCATGTTGGATGCCTTTCTGAATAGGCATAATATTATATGGTACTAGGGAATACATTCGCCTCTCCAGGTATTTGTTGGCTTTCCTGGGTGTTGAATTTGGTTTAACTTTAACACCATCACCAGATAATAGAGTTTTAAATTCTTCATCTGTTATTTTTTTGGTATGATACTCATCGATATCCCAACTACCAAACTCTAAAATTCTCATTTCGTGCTCTAGGCACCAATCGTATGCTGTTTTCATAATTATTTTAATTTTATTGTAAATCTTTTTTCCATTGCATCTAACACATCCGAAGGAACTCCGTGAACCGATTTATTTCCGTGTCTATTTTCAACAATTAAGGAAATAATTTGATACCCATAGGATTCCGCTAACTTAATGTAAGGATTAAGTTCTTTTTCGGTTGTGTTAGTATTTGCCACAACGATTCTTTCAACATTGGACTTCATGGCATCTTCAACCCTAGTCTTACATTGTCCGTGTGCCGCACCTAATTTGGATGCGTCAAAATCGTATTTATCAACGTTTGGACCATTTTCATAGAAATAGTCGTCTGCCGAATGAACTTCATCAGCTAACATATTTGCTAAAGTTGATTTTCCAGACCCAAGTTACGGAAGCCCTCTTAAGAGTATTAAACTCCTAGAGGGCTTCAATGTTGTATTTGTTTTTTCCATAGAGACAAATATACTAAAAATAATTTGAATAACCAAGAAATAATGCTATAACATTACGCTAAAGTATTTTGTTGGGATGTAATCTGTACACCAAACACCATTTCTGGATTGATAGAATGAATAACCGTCATCATGCATTTGTTTGGTATCTACTCTTAGTATAGATGGTTCACCGTGTCTTTTTCCGACCTGTATCGCTGTTGATGTGTTTTCCGATAGATGAACATATATTCTCTCCATCGGACTGATGCCAGAATTGGTTAAATATAATTTATTCTCTAACGATGTTCCATGATATAATTCATCTGGTGGTGTTTTTTTCTCTAAGCCAACATCAACATCTAATGAATGACCTTGTACGGCCCTAATAAGTTTTTTATCCTTACTGTACTCAAATCTTTTTTTGTTGTTGGTATCAACAACTTCATCTAATGAGTCTATTTCAATATCTAAAGCTTCACACAGTAATTTAGTGGATGACCATCCGTTTTTATTAACTGTTAGTCCTTTCTTTTCTGGGTGATGTCTTAATAGACCAGCTATTTGTCTACCTAAATTAATGATTGTTTTAGCCATGAATTAATTTTCTAGTCAGATAATTTAGTTAAGTCAAATTCGATATTATCCCAAGTATCTAATATGTGTTTCAACTTCATTTGGTTAATTAGAAGTTTAAAATTAACATTACTTTCAATTAATAAATCAAGCTCTTCCTTGTAATAAATTAAATCTTCCGCTTGGTACCACTTAGATTCTAGCTCATCTATTTCATCATCTTTATCATATACTTCGCGCTGTAACTCAATACAGCTTTCCTTAGAATCTTTAAGTTCCTCAGTTAAATCTAAGTTCTCCGCTTTTAATTCTTCGATTAAAATAATAGCTTCTTCTAGCGTCATGCTTTATTGAATTACCGTGAATAAATTAGGGTTATTTTCAATCCAGGTTTTAAATATTTGTTGCGTGTCGGATTGTAACATCATGCCGTTTAAATATACAACACCTAGTGCTATATGAAATTCGGTACCAGCTTTAATTTCTGGTATATCTGATACACCAATTGTTGCTGATTTCTTTAGTTTTAGGAATATTGGATTTGTCATCGTATGTTTTCTAATTTAATTACGATGCCATCTTTGATTTCATCAGACGTCACAACAATTCTATTCAATTGAATATACTTGTCGATAACAATCTTAAACTTTCCGTTAATTTTATCGGTCATATAATCATAACCTTTCAACCCAGCAAGTAATTTAACGTGTAAATCCATTGATGTGTATATGGTACCAGTTTCAATTCCTAGTCTGGTGGCAGTTCCACTAATTACACTAAGGAATGTTTGGTTCCACTCGTTTTGATTTGTTATCGTTTCCGAATTCTCTTTTTTCCACCCTAAAAAATCCCAAGGAATTACATCTTTTGGTGCAGCTAAAATGTTTACTAAATTAATCATGATAATTGATTTTGTTCTTGTTCGAAGAAGTACTTACGGGCGACTTCCGATATCCCTTTGTTAATATCTTTTGGTTCTAAACCAGCATCGGTGATGACCTGAAAATCCTCCTCTAATACATCATTAATAACTAATCTAATGTAATCACCTAATTTAGCTCTTTCAATGGTACCACCATTCAATAAATCACAAGATTTGGTCAACATTTGGTCCAACCTCCATATGGGTGTTACCTTGTCCACAATATTGTTTATTAAGTTGATTTTTTCATCATCCACCCTCTTGGTGACCTTAACTTTTGATTTGCCAGCATGTAATAACCCTTTAGATTTAAAGATGTGTCTGGAACCCTTAAAATCACAAATGAATACCACCCCTTCACCCAGGCCGCTGACTCCGAAGTATTTACCAATTGGGCATTCAGCTTCGATTGCTTCGGTGATATCAATGATTTTATTTTGACTTAATTTTGGGTTATTTAAGTCCACTTCTACCTCATAAGTACCAAATGTGTTTATGTTATATATTTTATTTTCTTGGTTTTCATATCCATCGATATTAACCCAGTATGCTACACTTTCTTCATCAAAAGGACTAATCTTAATACCAAATAAATAAAAGGCTTTAGGTAATTCAGATACTGCAACATTCTTTTGGATGGACTTTCCAGCCCACTCTCCGTAAATTGTAATAGTGTTTTTGTGTAAATCGATATCATGTTTAGTGGCAACATCATGGATTATTCGCATGAAATGTTCTTTATTATTCTCAAAATAAAAGGCGCATCCCGCATTATCAACCTGTGGTGTGATTATGTTTTCTCTACTTTGGTACCAGACCCCACTTGGTGCGTTAAACGAAAAACCAGCATTCGTACCATGTAATTTTACGGTGCCACGGAACGTAATTGAACCTTTAGGGATTGTTGGGTCGTAAATAGCGTCACCATTTTCGTCTAAACCAACAAAAGTTACTTGTCTTAGGATGTTTTGAATTACATTAACAAACTGGACAATCTTAGGGAATTTAATTAATTTTTTCATATAATTTGTTTTAATTTAACGCTAAGATAATAAAAAAATATTAAACCACCAAAATTAAATGGAATATTCTAAATTATTTGCGTCTTCAATTGTAACCCAAAAAGAAACACCTTTAAATTTACCAGAAGTTATTTTAAAACTAACCCTAGTTGGTCCCCAGAATGATGTTCTATATTCGACACCATTAAAAGAGATTTTAGTTCCAGGTTCAATACCCACCGAATATGTTTTAATGTACGTTCGGTTATGAGCGGTTATCTTATAGGGATGAAAACCAATGTTTTTATCACCATCCTTCCAATACCCATAATCCTCATTACCAACATAGTTTTCAGTTGCTATACCAATGGAAATATTTTTAACACCTGGGTGAATAGTAATATTCCAGGTATTTAATACCTCTAATTTTTGTCCAATTTTTGGAATGAAAAACTTGCTCATGATAATACTTTTAATTTATTTCTTTTAATAATTTCTAATAAAATGTCTTTGTCGTTTGGTGCATCCTCAAACATAACAGTTTGTAAAGCTAATTGAATCACCTTACCAGTATCCTTTTCTTTAAATAGATTCAATGCTTTAACGTCCTCACCATTAATGGCTAAATCCTTCCTTGTTCTTGGAAAAGTAATGCCATCCAAAGTTAACATCGCTCGCCTGACCATACCAGGTATCATCATGGAATCAATAATAGATTCAGAAACCTTTATACTTTCAAACGCTATCATTCTGTGATGTGGTTCTGACATCATATTTGGACCTAATGCAGCAAAGTTATCAAAAGCAAACTTAATAGCTTTAATCCCTTTAGCTGTTGTAGCATCACCTTTTAATGTAGTTTTAAACACTTCGTGATTACTAGAACAGATTACAGCGTAAAAATCCTCTCTTGTTTTAATGTTGTTAATCATTAACTCTAGAGAATCGTCGTCTTTTTTATCTTTATTCACATGTTTAAAAATACATTTTCTTAAACCGCTTGATTCCAATAATTGTAAACCTAATTTAATGTCACCCTTAAAGAAAATTTTATCCATTTCCTCCAATATTCTTTCACCAGAAATACTTCTAATTTTCATTTGATTTTCTAAAATGGAGTTCCATGTAGTTTCCTCTATTTTAAACCCAAATCTTGATGAAAATTGTATACAACGCAACATTCTTAGAGGGTCGTCGGCAAATGCATCTGGATTAACCATTCTTATAATACCAGAATTTAAATCACCAATACCATTAAATGGGTCAATGATGTTTCCATCTAAATCACAAGCAATAGCGTTAATTGTAAAATCTCTTCTAAAAAGGTCCGTTTCAATTGGTAATTCTGGGTCCGCGACAACCTCAAATCCTTTATGTCCTTCACCAATCTTAGTTTCTGTTCTTGGAATAGCTATATCTATAGGTTCATCCATAGACCAGTTGGTTGGAGTAAATTTAACGACACCGAAAGATTCGCCAACCTCGTCAACTCGACCAAATGGTTTTAAAATTTCGGCTATATTTGATAATGGTATATTTGTAACTAATAAATCAACATCTTTTGATTCTTTACCGATAAAACTATCTCGAACCAAACCACCAACCAAGAATACTTTACCCTTAGCTAATAATGATTTAATACCATCTTCTTTTTTTAATATCTCAATTATTTCTTTCATGCCTCAAATATAATAAAAATTTTCCAATTAATAAAGTTTTTATTAATTTAATACTTATAATTCAGTTAGTTCATACGGTAAATCAACTTCTTTTAAAAATTCTTGTATTTTTTCATCAACACCTGGATTATTGTTATTATAATAAATAATATCAATATCTGCCGCTGTAATGGAATCCCACGGTAGTAAATTTTTATACTCAAATAAGTAATTAGTAACTAAACTAAAATCATTAATCATAAATGTGTTATCTACCACCATAAAACTAATACCAATATTAAGTATAATTTTAAGTAATAATCTCTCATCTTTACTTAAATTAGTATATTCTTTACGAGTATCAAATACACTAATATATAACTCCATTAATGCGTGGTTATTAGATTTTAATATTTTTTTATGATATAATTTTTTTACTACTTCAGGATATAAGTGATTAAATTCTATTACATGTGTTGAATGTAAAAGTGGCTCAGAATACCTTCGTATAGTTTCTGGATTCTTAGAAAATCTTGGTGAATGATATAATTTTGTAACTGAGTAGTTTGATACACATCCTTCTATACCAAAATAACTAATAAAAGACCTAAAACACCTCACACATCCTCGCCTATCTGATGGATTTAATGGTAAGCCATAATCCAATAAGTATTTTTTAAGATTGGATATAATATCTCTATGTGGAAAATAATTAAAAGAGAATTTTCGCTCAAATGCTTTCATAATATTTGATATAATTTTTTATTATCAAATTCTAGTATATACTCTTCAACTGATTTAACACGACCATTTTCTAAACCAAAGAATAACCCACTAAATGATTTAAATTCAGTATTTTCTATTGATTTAAAAACCTCAGAAGCAAACCTCTTTTTCTCACCAGGTGTTATGTTTTTTGGTTTAAGAACTTTAAGGTTATCCCAAACAATAGTTAAGTCATCAACTAATTTGTTATAGTTTATATGTAATTTAGTTATCTCATCAGCTCGTTCTGGAAATGTTGAGACAAATTCATCGATTTCATTGCTTTTAACAACCTCCATAATGGCGTGCTCAGATGTCTTGCTTTTTAAATGATGAACCGCAACGTATGCTGGATTCTTTATTTTAATTCGGTTGAATTTAGAATCTACCACAACATAACCTTCGTTTAACCAAGGCATACCTTCAAATGTTCTTAGTAAAACTCCAACGTTACCCTTATTTAAATCAAAACTTTTTACTACTGGAATATTTAAATTAATACCAATATCTAATAACTCACTATATTGAACTTCATCCAATGTAGTAACATCTCTTACCGCTAATAAGGTAATTGATGATGTGGCGTGTGGTTTAACAACGATGTTATACGGCGTTGTTAATTCAAACACATAAGTATAACCTTTGATTAAATTATCAACATTTAAACCGCATTTAAGTGCTGTAGACCAAAATAAGTCAGAAAAGGTAGTCCCATTTTTATTATTAACCTCTCCCTCACCGTCGGCTGTACCAGTTGTTCCAGCATACCATTTATCTTTGTAGTTATAAATTTGTAAGCAAGAACCATCTAATTTTTCTAATACATGTGCTGTATTCCAATCTATGGTGGCCGCACGACCTTCTGCGCTATTAAAGAATTTTCTAAAAGCTAAACTGATTACTTTCCATGTGCCAACCTCCAATATTAATCCTCTGGAGTCACAAACTTCTTCATGGTCCATGTTCGAATTAATTTGGTCATACTTTAAAATGATTCTATCACCATAATCCTTAGATTTTAATTTAAAATCATTTAATGTCTTTTTTAACCCGTATTTTTTTATATATTTTACTACCGCTAATTCCATTATTTTTCCGAATTAAGTTTAACATCAACACCCATACTGATTAATGAGTCATAAACCAACTGATTCCAAGTTCCAAATGTTCCAGAAATTATTTCATCAAAAGTGGTCCATTTAACCACGTGTGGTTCATCAGTATATATTTCACCACTATAATCAGCTAAATAGGTATAACCCATATACTTCTCTTTGTGCATGGCGAATATTAACCTAAGGTTAGTTATATCTAACCCAGTCTCTTCCTTAGTTTCTCTGATTGCCGCCGATATTTCATCAACATCTTCTGGGTCAATTTTGCCGCCTATCAGACCCATATTAGTGTGGTTATCTTTTCTAGATACGGCTAGAACTTCTTTGTTTTCGTTTATTAAAACTATTTGTACGCTTCTTTTCATGTAACAAATATAACTAAGTTTTTTTAAACAACCAAATATTTGTTATTTTAAATTCATATTAATTATCATCATCTTCATCTTCCTCATCATCATGTCTAAAATTACCAAGATTATCAAAGAAGTTGGCATCGTGATTCAATGATTCTTCCATGATTATTTTGGCAGAGTACATTGCATGTAAAAGATTTAATTCTTCCATCTTTTTTTCATGTGGTATCGCACCAGCAACGATACCTATAGAATTTGCGACATCAATAATTATTGGATTATTCGACGTTAACCCCTCTTTTAATAGAGTGGTGCTAAGTTTAAATAACCTATCCATTATTTCTTCTTCTCGTTTAGTTAATTTTCTCATTATAATTTATTTAAGTGTAAAGATACGAAAGG
>Ga0315288_10005178_pt1 | contig 16593 bp, 32 predicted proteins | sample YL17G11_20_MG_FD_203454 | JGI IMG/M metagenome (GOLD analysis project Ga0315288, IMG submission 203454) | Sediment microbial communities from Yellowstone Lake, YNP, Wyoming, USA - YL17G11_20 | ecosystem: Environmental > Aquatic > Freshwater > Lake > Sediment | place: USA: Wyoming | collected...
ATATTTAGAAAACATTTTATCTATCACCCATTCCGTTTCTTCCCTTCCTCCGGAAGACTTCCTTTTCTGTTGATTTTTCATTATTGTATCTTTATCCCTCTCAAATACATACGCTACCATCTCAGCGTTGTGTTTTTCTCCAATTACAACATAATCTTTACGTTCTTTACGATTGAGACTGGTAGCATCAATCATCACAGATTTACCTTGGAATAGATCACGGTCCAGGTTGTATTTTATAGTTGAAAATACCTGTCCAGATACACTTTGATCCTCTTCCGAGGTTCCAAGTATGGCTCTAAGTTTATCGCTGCTGTATACGACTACGTTTGGATTCTTTTTAAGAAAAGAATCGATGAATGTGCTTTTTCCAGCGCCGCTGACTCCTACCAACACATATACCTTGAGAGTTTCTGATTTTTCCATATTTTCAATGATACTACAGATAAATTATAACGTCAAGGAGAAACGTAGGTGGTCAATGAGTTTGTAAATAATTTTCCTGATGACGACCATACCGTATCAGATTTTACCATTTTTACAGGAGGATTGATTGAAATAGTAATAATGGTCAAATAATTTGTCATATTTAAACCCATGTCAATCGGTGGAAAATTTGAGGGGATTAATTCGTCCATCGGAGGGAGAGATAATGTAGACCATCTTCCCCCTCTAAACTGTTCCAGTCGATTCCTAGAAAAATTATGAGCCGTAGATGATTGTATAGACCATTCGGCGCGGTGGGACACTACTATATATCCAGTTATCATTGATCCAATATACATGGCAAGAATTAAAACTGAAATCATTACTTCTATTAAGGTGAATCCAGAAACAGATTTAAGGTTTATTTTCAAAACGATCTGGATTTTCTGTAACTCTCTATGTAACTGATCATATTTTGTCCTCCAATTGGATTCATAGTGTGGATAGTATATGATGGAAAATCTAAGTTTTTATCCATACAATATTCCACTAACCATTTTACACATTCTAATCCAGTTTTTTCTTTGAATGATCCAGCGGTATATAGTTTATTATAATCATTTGGGTTGTCACTATACATCGTAGGATTATAATGTTCCGCTGCCAGGTCGTGATCAAACGTGACGTTATCAGGTAAACCATTTTCTGTTATGATTTTGACAAATTCGAGATAGTTTCGAACTATTGTCCAATTGACAAGGGGCAGATTAACCCATGTCACATTTTTAGGGAGACGTACATCATCCAAGAACAGATTATATTTATTATTCATGTTTTAGTTTAAATTCCGTATTTTTTACTTTAAATGAACAGTATCGTTGTTTCATGGAATTGCTCAAAAATCCAATTTGAGGGCGAACGACAATTCCCTCAGCGATATGTCCATTCGGATATTTTAGATCATCCGCTAATTTTTGTAATTCGTTTTTGGTTTTATTGAAAAATTGTCCTATTTCAACTATATCCACCATTGGTATAGAAGTCATGTTACAAAACTTCACTATATCATCATAGTTGATGTAACTTCGGTTGTCAATATCCCATATGTTAAATAGTGAAAATGATAATTCTTTAACACCGAGTAGATTACCTTGAATTCCTGGACCATATACTTCTCCTTGAATAGCTATATTTTTTCCATTAAAAAACTCTTTTAATTTGTTTTCTATGTCGTATTTTTTTGCTATTTTCCAGAACCCATTATTTTCTTCTTCTTTCAATTCTAGGTTTCTGCTACATACTCCAAATTTTCCATCTTTTAAGAAGAAAGTACCAGATGAACCATCTACTTTAACAGTTATATAATATGGTTTCCCGTTGAGTTCAGTTAGGACATCCACGACATTTTCGACATTTTCCTCGTCTGTTTTTCGTATAAACGATGGAAGGTATCCCGCAACTTTTCCTGATAAATTGGAAGGCATAGGTTTTTCATAATGTGTTGCTCCTATTAATTCCGATACGTCAGTCCCCGATATACCTTCATCCAATATTACATTTCCTGCTCCCATTTCTTTTAGGATGCTGGTTGGAAATAGGATTCCTTCGCTTAGAATTCCCCTTAATTTAATCGGTTTAATTCTAAAATTCTTGTTTCTTAAAAATTCAAACTGAGGACAGTCTTTTAGGATGGAATCGGTTTGAACATAGATACAAACATCTCCGGGTTTATATTCTCCCTTTTTAATACAAACTTGCCACCCCAGAACTTTTGCAAGTTCCATTTTATCCGCATTTGGGTGCGTATTGACTTCTGAAACATATTCTAATGTTGCTACTTTCATTGTAAAAAGTATAACCTAAATATGTAAAATGTCAACTATTTATAACCCGTAAAAATAACATGAGGAACGTTCTTTCACGGTTAAATCTACAAACTTCATTAATTGAGGATCATAGAACAATAACTCTTTATCTCTATTACTATTCAATACTATCACAAAATTAACCGCGTGGTTTTTGTTTTTTTCGGTGATATAGTAGAACTCTCCGACAGCAATGCTACATCTTATATTTCGGTTAGACAATCGATATTCTCTTTTACAAAAAAAAGTAAAGGCTCGTGCAAAATCATCACAGTCATTAATTTCCAATTTATATCTTAACATTCCACTGTAATTTAAAAAATCATAAAACTTTTCACTCTCAACATCTCTTAACCATTTCATAGACGATAGGTTATAACACTTGTCTGCTGTCAAAGAGACGAATACGCTAACCATGTTATCCTCCATAAAACCTTTTAATTCTTCGGATGATATTTCAACCTTTGAAGACTCTGATAAATTGGGGGATTTAATATTTCGAATTATTGAACATGAGGTGAATAAAACTAATATGGATATAATAATCGGAACGATATATCTTTTAATGATCATTAATTATAAATAGTGAATATCAGTTGATAAACACCATTTCGTTACTTAACATCAATATTTGTGCATACCTTTCCCAACAATCCAACTCTTTATCTCCTTTTTTTGGAGGGGCTTTAAAATCTAAGATTGAATTCCAGGATATCGGAGTTAAAGAATGTTCATCTTTTAATTCGTTTATCTTGATAGTAATGTTATATTCCCTCTGAGATTTAGAGTTGTTCACAAGATAGAAATCAATCTTATCTTTAACATCTAGAGACTTTAAATCGAATTTAATAATATGATCTGAATAGTTAGTCACCGTTGATGATTTGATCATCTTGTCGTTTTTATAAATTATCAATTTTATAGAAGTTTGATCTGACGCTGGTTTTATTTTAAAATTAACATTTACGTTGAAATCGCCGTCCCTAGAGGAAATCCATCGTCGAGTGGAGAATAGGTTTGGATTATTTACTATTATTCCCCCCAGTTTTGATATTGATATATTTTGAATCACTTCTCCGATTCTATTTGTGGATTTATAACTGTCGTTATTGAAACTGTTAAAGTTTATGAATTCTGACATGGATTTTCCATCATACAGTCGATAACCATATTTCCAGTTATGTTCCTTTTTAACATCTGATATATCCTCGTTCATAGCATCTTCCATATATTCCATACCTATCTTAGTTTCAATGGATGATGGTTCTCTCTGAAAACATATTCGGTATAACGATTTTATTTTTTCCTTTTCGTTTGTAATCTTGACAAATTCATCTCTAGTGATCATGTTTCTCACTTGTTCTATGACCATCGAATTATTCATCAAAAATAAAGATTGTTTTGGAACTACCGTTTGAAACCTCCGGCCAGTAGTCATTTCAGGAGTAGCAAAATCGAACGTAGTGAACACTTCTGGTAAGTTCCCCCGATCAATGAACCCATAAATGGTTCTTCGGGTAGAATACCCCATCTGATCTGGGGTTACAAGGTTAACAGGTTGACCGCCCATAGTGAAATCTAGTTTTCCTCCAACATATAAAATGGTATCTCTTAAAGTTTCAAAATCTATTTTTAACATGTTCATTCTCCAATAGAATTTGTTGCTTGGGTCAATGTAAGCTTTTTTGGAATCCGACATGGTGGATTGTTTATATGTCGATGACATTAACATTAGTTTGTGAATTTTTTTAACCGACCATCCTTCTTCCATGAAATAATATGCGAGGTAGTTTAATAGATCAATTTGAGCCGGAGTTTCTGTCTGAAAACCAAAATCATCGGGAGTTTTTACCAATCCTTCACCGAAATGATATTGCCATATTCGATTCACCATGACTCTAGAAGTGAGAGGGTTTAGGGGATTTACTATGGATTGGGCTAACTCCAACCGGCCGCTCCCATTGGTAAAGTTGGATGGATTTAAATAACTAAACGTTTCTAAAAACCTATGAGGAACAATCGGTCCAGTAGTTCCAGCATTGCCTTTTATAAATACAGGAGAGTTTACAATAGATCCTTTATCCACCATCACCATAGCTCTCGGAGGAGCTGCAACGTGGGTTATTTCTAAAGTGTTGAGTCTTCTCCTTTGTTCTCTCAATTCATTGTCATACGTCATTGTTTTTCCACCGTCACCGTAAAACCCTTGGAAGTTTAATCTATTAATATCCATAGGACCAGAATTTTTAAATATTGAATCTCTAAACTCTATCGCTCCTGGGACGTTTGTGCTTGTATTTGAAAAAGAATCTAAAACTGCGCTTTGATATGCAACCGCTAAGTCTTTCATTGAATTGATGGGAGATCTTTTTATACGATGTAGAAGAAATGGATTTATATCTTCTGAATAATCCAATATTAGAGTCGCAAATTCATCTTTAAACTTATCATCTGTAACCTTAAACATTCTAGAAAATGGTAAAAATGAAGGGTGGTTTAAATTGTCTTCCTTTGGTTTGTTATTACTTCTTAAACTTCCACGCTTCGGAACAGCTAGTTTAACGTTTATCGCCAACGCCCATTTTTGGATCATTGCAGTATTAAGCTTGTTGGTTCTGATGAAATCGGATTTATTGGCATCAACCATAGTGTTGAGGATATATCCACCATATATGTGTTTAAAAGTATTGGTTCTGTAGTCACTCATAGCTGACTCAAACCTCACATCTATGAATTTTTCTATTTCTTTTTCTATGATCCCTTGTTTTTTCACGTAATCCAAATATTCTTCGGTTTGTGGAGCATCATATAAAAGAGGTTTGGTTTTATCATCCGGAACCATAGAACTATTTAAAATTCCATGCATCGAATAGTAATCCTTCGTGCTGATTGGGTCAAACTTGTGATCGTGACATCTAGCACATACTAAGGTAGTAGCCATAAACCCTTTAAAAATAACATCAATTTGGTCGTCTATAACATCATTTATATTTCCTGAATTTTTCCCTAATGTAATGAACCCCAACGCTGCCAAAGTTTCTTTATTTCCTTTCATTTTATCAGCAGCTATTTGTTCCATCACGAATAAATCGAATGGCTTATCTTTATTAAAGGAATTGATTAGATAATCTCTATAAGTATAAGAATAGGTATATCTCGTATCTGTGCCGACGTTTACGGTTCCTGTGGTATCACTATATCTGGAGGTATCCATCCAATGCCTAGCCCAACGTTCTCCATAATGGGGGGAGTTGAGTAATCCGTCTATTAATTGTTCATAAGCGATTAAGGAAGTATCGGATACGAAATCTGACACTTCTTTCTCCGTCGGCGGTAATCCTATTAAATCGTAAAAAACTCTCCTGATCAAAACTTTTCTGTCAACTTCGGACGAAGGGGAGAGTTTGTTTTCTTTCAATTTAGAGAGAATGAAGTTGTCAATCGGATTAGAAATCCACTTGTTGTTAATATCTGGAATTTTCGGAGGGTTTATGGGTTTATATGCCCAATGGTCTTGGGGGTCTTTTATTCTGACATACTTTGGGGTTTCCAAACGTGGGTCAGGTGCTCCCATTTTAACCCAAGTTTCAAAGTTTTTAATTATCTGTTCCGATAACTTTGCGTTCGGAGGCATCTGTAGATCCTTATTAGAATATCTAATTGCTTTTATTAGAAGACTTTTATCTAAATTTCCAGGAACAACTGCGGGACCAGTTTCTCCACCTTTTAGGGTTAGGGATTTTGTGTCTAATAAAAGTTTGCCTTTTACTTTTAAAGAAGTAGAACTATGACACTTATAACAACTTTCTACGAGAACGGGTCTTATTTTGGTTTCAAAAAAATCCGTCTCTGATTTTGTTAAAGCGTTAGCCTTTAGTAATGTCAATAGTAGACATAATAGTATATAATGTATTTTCATGAATCATAATTAGGCAACGATGGATTCGGCTACTTGTCCAGTGACATCCGTAAGCCTAAAATCACGGCCATTATAACGATAGGTGAGCTTCTCATGATTGAATCCTATCAATCTTAAAATAGTAGCATGTAAATCTTGTATGTTCATTGGTTTGTCTACAACGTTTGCTCCGAAGTCATCCGTAGCACCATATATAGTTCCGCCTTTTACTCCGCCTCCTACCAATACGCAGCTCATTGCTTTATTCCAATGACTTCTTCCGAATCCATTTGGGCCACCAACACCATCTCTTGTTGGAGTTCTTCCAAACTCTCCGGTCATAACAATTAATGTAGAATCCAATAGACCTTTCTGTTTTAGATCAGAAATTAAAGCAGCAATTGGTCCGTCTACTTGATCAGCAGCACTTTTCACAGATGCTCTTCCTGCATCATGTGTATCCCATCCATCAGTCCATACTTGAACAAACCTTACTCCCTTTTCTACAAGTCTCCGAGCAATCAACATCTGCTTTCCTTGTCTACCAGTTCCATATGCAGCCCTTGTTTTCTCCGATTCTTTACTAACATCAAACGCATCAGTTGCTTCAGTTTGCATTCTAAATGCTAGTTCAAAACTTTGTATTCTAGATTCCAGTATTTCATCTTTTTTAAGGTTTTGACGATGAATTTCGTTGAGTTTCATTAAGGTATCCAACTGTCTTCTCTGTTCAGAAAGAGAAGTGTATTGACTTTTGATATTTTGAATCATTTTATCAACTGATCCTAATGATGTATCAACTCCGGTTCCCTGGTAAGTTCCTGGAAGAAATGAACTTCCGTAGTTTTGAACTCCTCCAAGTGGAAGGCCACCGGCTCTCAAACTAATGAATGCTGGAAGGTTTTCATTTTCAACTCCAAGGCCATAGACTGCCCAAGAACCCAAACTTGGACGAACTGATCGTAGGTTTCCAGTGTTCATGAAAACAGTTGCAACTTCGTGGGCAGGAGTTTCGGTTGATAATCCTCTTAAAATACAAGCATCATCAATATATGCTGCAGTTTTACTGAAAACTTCACTGACTTCGATGCCGGATTTTCCATATCTGTTAAAATTAAATGGTGAACCACATGCTAATCCGCCGAGTTCTGGTATCATTTTACCGTCTAAAATTCCCAATTTTGGTTTTGGGTCCCAAGTATCAATATGAGATTGTCCCCCACCGAAGAAAATATGAATGATATGTTTTGCTTTAGCTGGATAGTTTAGTGTAGGAGTTTCCCCAGCAGTTGCATACTGTTGAAGGAGAGGAGCCATCCCCAACATCCCCATGCCCATTCCGAACCTCGATAAGAAGTTTCGTTTGGTCATTAAAAAATCGGTTTGTTTTACTGAATTTTGATTACAATATTGTTTCATAGTATTTTCTCCTTTTTGGTATGCTATATAAATATTTAACCAATGTTAATTACACCAATCTAATTTTCAGTTAAATCGGATCGTGGATTTGTTGTGCTGATGCAAAATTTGTTTTCCTAATCAATGTCAATCCATCAACATAAAGATATTCAGACAATGGATCATTCAGATCATCACGTATTTTTTTGATTCTATCATTCCCATTTTTTAATTCTTCTAAAACTCCCTCTTTAGTTTCACATGTTTTTGTGGTAGTGATCTGATGTATATCTCCATTTTCAAAAAATCGTAATATTAATGATACTTTATATTTTTTAGGTTCATATGCTACAGATTTAGGTTTTTTAAAAAAGTTTAAGTTCATATGTTTTTTTCTTTATAATAATTGTTTATTTCTTCGGTTGCTAACATTATACACTCTCTTTCGGATAACCCTCCACACTCAGGCCAAGGTTTATAATCCTCCCAAACTTTCCTAAAAAGATATTCATGTTTAAACCAATAGGATTCATTTTCGCATATGTCTATAGAAACCCGAGATCCCCTTGCCCTAAAATAGTAAAATTCACCTGTTTTTAATATTCCCTCAGATTGTCTCGGACAATATCCCTGAATATCTATTTTATATGGATTTTTAAAATTTCTCCAATACCAATCAGAAATGGTTTCTCTAGGAGATACCACCAATAAAGAAAAACCACGATATAGTCTTTTAATTTTTCGGATAAATTTCTCTATTCTTTTTATCATATATGTTTTCAGGTAAATTTTCAAATGTCTCGCTCCACGTCCCACGTTCTTTAAGTTTGGTTATAATTCTCTCTCTTGGCTGTTCGTTTTGTTTGACACATAACCACAGTAAACATCCATCATCACCCATTTTTTCATATTTTTCAAATAGATCGGGCAACTCACTCAATGTCAAACTAATCGCATCAGCGGCTGGAACGAATACATCATTACAATTATAAAACACTACTATCGTTTCTTCTTTCGGAGTTTTATCATCTAGATCAAGATATGTCCTACTGTTACAGAACAGTGGTCCTTCATCTAGAAGTTTGGCTAACATAGATTCTTCATTGGGAATTTTTTTCCCATCTATATCGAACCAATATTTTCTATCGGATACATCTATCATAAAAATTTAATAACTTTGGAACATTTTTCTTACATTCTTTCGAATTTCTTCATCCAGTTCATATTTTTCACCAACTGGTTCGGTCTGATAAACTTTCAATCTAAGATCGTTTGGCCAGATCAAATTCACAATATCACCCAATGTCATTGCTTTCAATAAATCGGTGGACATCTTACAACCACCTTTAATGATTATGTAAGCCATTAGTTCGTCGTAAAACCTCTCTTTTTCTGATAGTTCATTGTTCATATTATTTATTTTTGTATACTAAATCTGATAAGTTTTGTTGAATGTTTCTTAGAGCGTCTCCCTTACCCATTTGTCTCCCCTCATCATATCCTCTTTGATAGGCCATATTAAGTAACCCATCCAATGTTGTAACTGTATAGTGCATCGGTATATAAACATTCATTCCTCCGGGCATCATCCAGACAGAACACTCTGATATGTTACGTGTAAGAATTGCTCCAATACTTTCCATGAAGTTATTGGTCTCCCGATCTTTATGTGGTTTACATGCAAAATATGCCATATGATTTAATATCCCATTTTACGGAGAAGTTTCAAAATTGTGACACAATTTTTTTTACATTGTTTACGTTTTAACATTCGTTTTTCTAAAGATTTTTTAGAATAGTGTGCATCCCCTGCCCAATTTGAGATTTTGACAATTGTCCACAGTTTTAATTCGTTTTTCAAATCATCTATTACGATTTTACGAATTTCATCGTAAGATTTGTTTATATTCGACTGATTCATACTCTATAACTTTCTCCACCATTTACAGTTCTACATTTACAATGTGGACAGTTCAATGATTCATTTACATTACGGGGAGAATCATAGTAATAATCGCACTGAGGACATATCCAATGGATTTGAAAATCATGTTCTCTTTCCCAATTATCCAATTCTTCTCCACGAATTTCGTAACTCATAAGATGTTAATCACATGGATGGCCGGTGACAACTGACGGGTCAAACTTCATGGGCTTGGTTTCTTCTGAATCATCTGGATGAGTTCTGACAGTTTCAACTGATTCTATCTTTTTATCTTTTTCTTCCATACAATCCATTTTTACATAAGATTTATCATTTGTCAACGATTTTAAATTTAGAATAAAAGTCAAAACTTCTTCTGTGACCATTACTAGGTGGATATAACTCAATTTGTCATCCATTAACATGCCCGCGATCAGAGTTCCGTTAATGTTTTTCCATACATACGGAGCGTTCCTAAAATGTTTAATATGTTCTTCGGTTAACTCTGAAATTTTAGTAAATGTTCCAGCGATTTTAGAAGGCTTATTTTCTTCCTTCCATTTTTTGGTCATTTCTTCAAACTCTTTACCTAATTCTTCTATAGTTTTCATCTAAATCCTTCATCCCAATCATCTATCAATTGGAGTTTTTGTTTTCTACTCATTTTTTTAATTACATGTTCACGTTTCAAAGCTTGTGATTTTGTAAAGAATGATTCCCAGTGTATCATTTCAACAGGAAGTCTTGTCTTCGTGTATTTTGCACCTTTTCCAGAATTGTGCACATCTACTCTCTTTTTTAAGTCATTCGTGTAACCACAATATAACGTCCCATCGCTACATTCCAAAATATAACAAAAATATTTACCTTCATCGTTCATCTTGTTCCACGTATCAATAGTAGACTCCTTGGTTTCTGTTCCAACAGCATGACCGAAATCTTTACACTTTACAAACCAACCACCAAAGTTGTTTTGATGAAGTTCAGCTATAGATTTACAGTGAATGCACCGTCTTAGGTTATATGTCTCCGTTTTCATTAATTTTTTCATCTTCGTATCCGTTTAATCTACGTCTTATGAACTCTTGTTTTACACATTCCAAACAACCTATTAGATTATTTGCGATAGTATAAGATGGTTTTCTATCAAATATTTTCCAGATTATACTCGAAATTATAAAATTGAGTTCTCCGACGTTCAATTCCTTAATTTCTTCTAGAATTGATTCAATTTTAGGTGTTAACTTTTCTCTATTTGTTTTTGGTATGTATGGCATAATTTAACTTATTGAAAGATTTTCTCATATTTATAAAACCCTGTTCCGACCACTTCTTCGTGCAATTTTTCCATACCTCTTAGTATATTTTCTTTTTCAGATGTGGTTTTATACGTGTTACCCATAAAATCTCCAGCTTGTCTCATTTCTAATATAGTTTTGTCATCTGGGCACGGAGCCCAGAAAGAGTGATCATCTCTCATCGCCGTGGATGATAGTAGACCTCGGGGAGCTTTTACCGACACGACAACATATTCTCCACTTTCAATCAACTTTATTAAATTTTTGTCTACTGTCATAAATTTTTAGAAATTAACGTCTCTATGGGAGTATTTTCTTCTATTCCCGTTGAGAATATCGGATTTATAAGATCCGACGTGTTTTCAAACACTTCATATAATGAAGGAGACTCTATTATATCTGTAGTTTCAGTTCTAGAACTGAATTCTATTTCTTCACATTCATAACTTACAAATTTTTTCATATAATTCATCGGTTATATTGACTTTATCTTCCAATTTACCATCTTTTAATCGGTAGACTTGAACGTTTTTACCATCCGCCGGCAAAATGCTTTCCATTTCATATTTCACCGTGAAAGCGTGAGTTAGTTCTCCGTTTAAAAAGACACAGTAGATGTAAGATGATCGAGCCATTTCAATTTACTATACTTCATTATTTTATGTCCGTCAAATTCTTTTATAAGTTCCGGCGGTTGAAATAAGTGTTCAAATGGTGGCATGAAAGTATCTCCTTCATATTCTCCTTTAACATGAGTAACATAAAATTCATTTATTAACGGAAGAAACAGTTCATATATTTTTTTACCACCACATACCCACATTTCATCCAAATCAATTTGGTCATAATCTACGATCATTTCATAGTTAAACTTTCTTCCTCTACATCCGTTATTCCCCTCGACATTCTGAATCATCATTTTATTCCATATGTCATTAGTTAATACATTAACGGTTCTATTTTTTAATAGAGGTAAAGAGTCAAATGTTACACGCCCCACTATAATGATACATCCATCCGTTTTTTCCTTGAACCACTTGAAGTCCTGTTTAATAGAAGTCCAGGGGAGCCCTCCTTTGTTTCCAATCACCCCATTTTCTCCCATGGCAGCTATAGCTTTCATTTTTATTGATCGTGTGGGATTATTTTTCCGTTGACACATCTAACATTCCATTCACAAACCGCTTGCAATTGGTATTTAGAAAAAGACAATTTTCTCGCCGAGCACCGTATACATCTGATCATAAACCCTTTTTTATCATAGGGAGGAAATACCTGCGGCAAAAGTTCCGACTCTCCTCCACAAAATGGACACGATTTTAACTTTTTGTTTGCCCATTTATAGTTCATTCTTCTAATACCTTTAATGCTTCTGCTCTTTTTGTAAAAAATTCTACTCGTTCTTTGCATGCTTCACACCCACCATGATCATATGAGTGAAAACATAGTTTTTTAAAAGGAACAAGTTTTTCTAAATATTCTAAGGTAGAAGTAGTTTGATCCGGATATGCGTATGTAAAACCACTATCGGTCAAACACCCATGTAAAAATGATATGGTATGATGACATTCTTCTATAGCAGATTCTAATATGAAAATTTTGGCTTCTTCCTTTGTCATATGGTTTAATCCCACAATCCTAGAAAATGTTTTCCAAATAATTCATATCCTTCTTGAACACGTCTTTCATGTTCCCACACCGGTTCCCAATCAGATTTTCGATCATCCATAGGTTCAAATTTAACTCCTCGATCCGTTATTTCTATTACACGTTGTCGGAGATCATAATCCGGCGGATAGATTGGTTCAACGTCGTCATCTTCATGTTCCATTGACCAGATGATTTTGTCCAAAATTTCCTCCCATTTTTCATGAGCAGTTTTGTTCACTGGGACATTTTCAACAAATCCAAAAAATAATTGGCGAGTTGCCATTTGGTCATCCATTTCACTCATCATGTTACACGGATGGCCATGTAAATTTTTTCGTAGATATTTCAGTCTTGGGAGTGACCACTTGGAACAGAATCCATGAAAATTCCACGATTCCCTCAGTGGGAATCCATATTTAATTCTTTCAAACTCTCCACGAATCCAATAAAAGAAATCGTTCCAATACCATCTAGGTGAATAAATGATTTTTTCCCACCATTTTAAAGGTTCAAAATTGAATCCATAATGTTTTACAATGTCACCGACTTTATAATTTTTATAAGATATACTCATATTATTTTCCAATCCAAGGGTTAGGTTGAGGCAATGTCCACGATCTAATTCTATCTTGTTTTTGTTCTTCTGTCAATGGAATAGGATTATTTACATGTTCTATGATACATGCACATCCGTTACAAATCAAAAAAATTGACAGTATTAACGTGTTTCGTAGAAATCTCATATTACTTTTGTTTATCTGACCAATAACTTCTAAAACATTTTCTCAAAAAGGATTCCAATTTTTTAGGTTTACTTAGATCATAACCAAGTTCTTCTCTGGCGAATTCTCTAACATCAAAGCCCACTTCTACCAGAAACTTATTCTGACCATAGGTGAAATTGTTGACGGTAAACAGTTTTGATTTATGATTTAGTTTTTTAAATTTTGGGGTTTTCATAATATGTCATTCAAGACTTTCAATTACAACTTTTCCGTTCAAATCCACCAAACAGTTTAAAGTTACTTCATAGAATGGACGGTTTAATTTCTTCCAGACCGATTCCGGTAAATCTACTCCTTGATTTTTCATGTTCACGATCATTTCTTCTCGGGTGGAGTCATCATGTAAATAATATTTGAATTTTTGAACCATAAATTATGAACATTCTTCTGTTATATTTCTAAACAGAGTATATCCGGCTTCTTTTAAAATGTCAAGAGAAGTCCTTAGATTTTTTTTATACCCCTTTGGAGGATTAAATTCATAGGTACTCTCCATACATTCAGAAAAACATGAGGGAATAAATTTTTGGAACTTTTCATAAGGAATTCCGGAGTTGTAATAGAAATCTTTAAATATTTGTTTTTTCCCTTTAATGATTCCAAGTGTATACCACGGACCATATTGTGGATCTGGATCACCTCCTGCGGTAGTATCATATTCTACTGCTAATATCAGATTTTTTGATTTTGATAATTGTCGTATTTCCATTAACTCCAATTTAAAATTATCAATGAGATTTAATTGTTTTCGTCTCTTAAATTCTTCAACCAAAATCTCCGTGGGTATATCTGTTATATTATATTTCATAAATTTTGCCATCATACATTGCTTTACACCCTAAAATTCCAGAATATAACGATACTTCTATTCCAGATTCAAAAATCATCATATCACTTCTAACAGAACTCTCTGACCATTTTTCTCTTGGGTTTTTTAAAGAAAGATCATGTTCCCACGATTCGTGTAACACTAATCTTTTAATCCCTGATTGAATTATTGCTCTAGTACAATCCGCACATGGAAGACCCTGAGTATACAAAGTGGTTCCGTTCGTAGATATACCATATCTTGAGCAATGATATATACTGTTTCGTTCCGCGTGTTCTGCCCAAAAATATTTTTCTGGTCTAATGTACCTTTCTGGTCTGTCATCTATAACCCCCTTACATATACCATTATAACCTTCGCTGATAATAGAATTGTCTCTAACTATAACGGCTCCAACTTTTGTTTTTGTATCTTTACTTTTGGACGCTATCAGATAGACATGTCGCATGAAGAGTTCATCCCATGATGGTATTTTCCATTCGTCGTTCATAATTTTTTTAATATATTTTCAACTATTTCATCGACATTCTCGGGCAACCCAATGACAGTATCATATTCTATGTTATTATCTTTTAATAAATTTATAGTCTCAGCATCAATGTTCAATGCTTGATCGTAGTTGTGAATTCTTCCCGATTGAACATATGGCTTCATCCGTTTAATGTAGACGTTGTAAGTGTCAAATGCCTTAAATGCATTAACTACTACGTTTTTAAAATGGGGGTCTTTGGATTCATCGTAGATACACGATAATAAAAAAGGAGAATCCGTTAGAATGAGATCGACTTTTCCTTTAAGTCTAAAAACTCGGTGGTATTGTTTTCCAAAAATATAAAGTTGGTTTTTGAAAATATCCAGATGGTTGTCCCAGACTTTATCCTTGACCCATTCCAAGGCCATTTCACAATTTACACCTTTCCATTTCAACTGAGCAAACGTAGCAGCACAGAACGTGCTTTTCCCAGCCCCTGGGCCCGAAAAGAATGAAACCAATAAAGGATTATTAGTAGTTACTCTTGTCATCGCCCCACAACTCCTTATTTATTTCGGTTTCGAGGTCAAATCTCAAATTCATAGAATCGTGTGGATGTTCACAAGTGAATCCATAGGTTTCTAAAAGTTCCAATATTTTATCCGTAAGTCTTGTAGTAGTATCCATAATTGAATGGTAACACTTGATAACTAATTTACAACTTATTTTAGTTTATGTGATGATCACCACTTAGGAAAACGGTTTTCTTGTTCATGATTTCAATGATTTCTCCGAATTCATATGGTCGTCTATGACCGTCCCAACCAACATCCAAAATTTTCGATGTCATATTTTCACGCTTCGAAAATGGCAATCCATAATGAGAGTGTCCACATAACATGAACCCACCCTCTTTCATGTGGTTAAATACATGAATTGGATAATGAAACATGGTTACTAATCTATGATCAATTTTTGCCTCAATATAATCTCCCATGAAAATAATGTTTCTATAACGTAGAGGATAAATTTGAAATTTTTGATTTTCAATACGCAGTTCCTCGGAAGGATTAAAAATCCTAGCAACTTCTCTCTCATAAATCTTATTTACAGGATTGTTGTGATTCCCCCATAACATAAAAATGTTTTGACATAGTATTCTGGAAATATACTCCTCAAATTCTGACTCCGTGGTGTTTAAAGAGAAATCTCCAAGATAAAACAAATTATCATTTGGCCTTACACACTCATTCACGGAATTAATAACTGCGTCAGTATGTTCTTTTGAAGTTGTGAATCCTCTCGCTCCATAAACAAATTCCTTGTTATGCCCCAGGTGAAAATCGCTCGAAACCCAACTCTTCCTATCTTCCGTTGTTTTAAAATTTAACATATACAATCATAGTAACTTGTTTATTTTAAAAGTCAATAGAAATCTGTTGACTAATAAAACATCCGTGTAATGATAGTAAAGATGACATTTACTGAAAGATTCATTACATATGATGAAGAATTGGATGGAAATCTGTATACCATTGACTTTAAAGATCAAAATGGAGCCCTTGGTAGAATTGATTTTAAGAAGGATTCGTTAGATGTAGAGATAGTATTTATCTATGTTGAAAAAGACAAACGAAGAAAAGGAATTGCTACTAAAATGTTGACAAACCTATCGGAAAGATATAATGTGATTTGGGATGGTAGATTTACCAAAGAAGGAAGACAACTTTATGAAAACTGGAACAAAAAAAACTAAAAAGGTAGAAAATCAAAAATGTTTAATTGTCGCGTTAGCCGGCGATTACCTTAAAATTCAACATGAGAAGCTCGATCCGATCTTTGAAACTATTGAGAAAAGGCTTCTCTTACATTATCCAAAGTTATCAAATTATGACGCGGCCGATTGGACGTGTGATTTGGTGAGCTGTTCAAACTCGGAGGAAATAAAACTTACATTGAAAAGGTTGGAAGACTTTTATGGTTTATTATAAAACGGAGAAGTCTTCTTGTAATGTTCGGCTTGATGTTTCCAATAAACTATGGTTTCT
>Ga0315288_10005179_pt1 | contig 16593 bp, 18 predicted proteins | sample YL17G11_20_MG_FD_203454 | JGI IMG/M metagenome (GOLD analysis project Ga0315288, IMG submission 203454) | Sediment microbial communities from Yellowstone Lake, YNP, Wyoming, USA - YL17G11_20 | ecosystem: Environmental > Aquatic > Freshwater > Lake > Sediment | place: USA: Wyoming | collected...
GCAACTGGCAATCAAGGAAGATTTTACGCCGTCGCACACCTACAAGGTGTTGAAATATTGGGGTCGGTTACTACAGATTCCCGGCGCAGAAATCGCAGAGATGGCTCAAGAATTATTGCCGCAGGACGCAGGCGACAATATGGCAGATATCGTCCTTCTCGGGCCCAACGGCCCTATCAATGCCTCGCTAGTTGGTCCGATGAGCGAAGACCAAATCCGCAACGCTATCCGCAAACTATTGTCCGACCGCGACCGGGGTAAGGTGACGGAAGCGGAGGCGCAGATCTACGCGGCAAAATTGAGTGCGATGCTAGACGCAATGGGGGCGGACCCCGAACCGTTTTATCCGAAGGCGGAAGGCAGCCCTGAAGCGGTTGCCCCTACACATATGGATTTCATGTCGACCACGGACCAGAACACCCGCATCGACGAACTCATTGAGCGCGGGCGAAAAGTCCCCAAAGGTTCGCCAGAAGCTGCTCAAATCGCTGAACAACTTCTGGAGTTGACTGCCAGCGCCAAGAAAAGTGTCGTAAAAGAGGCGCGAGTCTACACAGTGCGGCATCCGGCGGCTCACGCGGGGCCCCCAAAGCACTGTCAATCTTGCGGCTGTCCGAAGTTCGCCCCTGGCCGTCAGCGCTCTTATGTCTGTTTCGAATGCGGCAGCGAGCATATCATGATTCCCGAAGACGCTGAAATGGCCTCTCAAGTTTAGTCCAGCCTTTTAGTCCAACCTGTCCTCAGACTTGACAATTCACCTGTTTTGGGATATTTTATCAATGAAGAACCGCGCCAAGGCTTTGTCTCAGGCGCGGCTTCAGTATAATGAGTCATATGAAACTGCTTATCAATGAGAACGTCTTGGTGCTGAACCGCTGCTGGCAAGCTGTCAATATTTGCGACGGCGCGCGAGCGTTTTGTCTTCTTTGCAAAACTGATGAGACTGTGGACGAGGCGACTGGCAAGCCTAGGATCGTGCCTCACGCGCGCGTGGTGCTGCCGGATTTCACCCATTACGACTTGCAGGAGTGGCAGGAATTTAGCCGAGACTACACTGGCAAAGACGTGGTTCACAGCGCACATGCGACCTATCGGATGCCGCGGGTGCTATTGTTGCAACTTTACGACCGGTTGCCGCACAAAGAGGTGAAATTTAGCCGCCACAGCATTTATGAGCGGGACCAACACACTTGCCAGTATTGCGGCACACACTTCGGCAAGCATCATGTTGAGAAGCACTTGAATCTCGACCATGTGATTCCGAAGGACTCGGGCGGCGAAAGCACTTGGGAAAACATGGTGTGCAGCTGCGTGCCGTGCAACACCCGCAAAGCCAATCGACGGCCGGAACAATGCGGCATGAAACTACTGTCGGTGCCGAAACGCCCGAGGTGGCGGCCGTTTGTAAGCGTCAAATTGGCGAAAATTATGCGGCCAGAATGGGCGCCATTTATGGATTTGGCGCATTGGCATGTCGACACCGGACAGCATGCGTCCAAAGATTTGTCGATCTTGACGCCCACGGCGTGATCCTGCCCTCCGCTCACAATTTATTTGTGACCGGAGTCGGCAGGAGACGCGAATTTGGTCTGCGAATAACCTACCAAGGTGATTTTATGACCAAACGCATTCTGCATCTCAATTCAAAACAACTGCAGCGTATCGCGCTGACGAAAATCGCCATGCCGGTGCCGCGCACGCCGGAGATTGAACGGCAGTTGTTACAGGATGGTTTGGCGTTTCACACGGAGAAGTGGAAAGAAGTGCCGGGGCTCCGCAAGGAGCCGATGCGAGCCATCGATCCCAACCTCGATCCCACCTTGCCTGGGGTTGGCCCGGTGCGACCTTGGGACATCCGCACCATTAACGGTCAACGCCATGTCATTTTGGATGTCTGGAAGAAGAAGCCCGAAAATGTGCCAACTTGGCAGTATGCCAGCCGCAACAAGGCGCTGGCTTCCTTTCGCAACTATCCACCCGAAGATCAGGATAACATCACCGAGACTGGTTTCTTTCCGGGACGGGTGCGCACCCTGAATTTGGATACCGGCGAACCACAGCGCTTTACTTGGACCGAAGTTGAACCGGTTTTGCGCGCGCACTCAGATCGCATTCGCCAAGAGACGATGGATACTTACAACCAAGTCGTCCGCGCCTATAACCAACGTATTCGCAACATCGGGCCCGCAACCACCAACTTAACTGTGTTGCCGCTGCAGTTGAATTCCTTGGAAGGCGAAGTTCGCGGCCGAGTGGACGAACTCACCGCCGCCATTGAGAACAAGCAAGGTTCGGCCGGCACCCCGACTCCACAGTCAATCCTCAACTGGGAAAAACATGTGGACGACGCCATTGCTGGCGGCGGCTTGGAGGAGGTCGATTTTATCGATTCCGTCTTGTGGCGCTACGCCTACCGTTATGAGCGTTTGTTGGCAGACCTGCGCAGCAATCGCATCCCCATGCCGCGAGGGGCTTCCGCCAATCTGCAAGCCAATCTGACACGGGTCGCTGAGGAGGCCTTGGCTGACCATCTATTCACGAATTTACGAGAACGCTACACCGAGCGAGCCGCCCCCGGCGACAATGCCATCCAGATGCTCATTGATGACTTGCAGAACAATCGGGTGGAGTTGCCCGCCACATCCGGCCCCAACTTGCGCCAATGGCTGCTCGACCGCGCCGGTGAATTCGTCGGGACTTACCGTCCGCGCCCGGGCTTTGATATCGCCCAACAGGAGATTCTAGGTGAAGTTCCCGAAGTTGGATTGGAAGATATCCCCGAGCAGCATATCATCACTATGCCCGTCAACTGGGAGCAGAATCTGTCCAGCGATCGGGCCGCCGCCGCCAACCTGACACGCAAACGCGACCAGCTCGCGCAGATCGCCGACGGCATGCGGGAAATTCGTCAGACGATTGGCAACCTGCCGAATGGGCAGCGCGGACAATTCCTGCGGTCGCCCGCAGGACAGGTCGTGTTGGACCGCATTGAGGAATTGGCCAATCAGCATTTGCGGCACTTCATGGAAAGTTACTCCCCACGCATCGTCGACCCCGAAACGCATCAGTTGGTAGCGCGCTATCTGTTTAGCCGTTCAGGCGGAGAAGGCAATGCTTTCATCGCAGTCATTTTGTCGCGGCTTTACAAGATCTTGTCCACGACGCTCAACCAATTTCGCGGCGGACCCGGCGGGGAACCCGGTGGCGGCGAAGTGCAGCCTGCCGTGCGCACCCCAGCGCCGGGCGCCCCAGCCCCGGCGCAGGCGCCCCAGCCCACGGCCAAAGCCAGCCCTGCGCTTCGACGCACCGCCAATGGCAAATTGGCAGTGCGGATGACGCGCCAGATGTGGGAAGCCATCGGCAAAATCACCGGCTGGCCGCGCGACTAAGCATCAACTCACAACATGGCTGAAGTCTATATCGCCTCTAGTCGAGGTGGGGTTTACCGCTACAACTCGACCACTCAATTGGCCACTCGGCTTTTCGACGCCTCTCAAGGCGTTGAAGATGCTCTGGTCGGCGTAGCGGGAATGACGGTAAAACATCCAGCCTTTCGCGTTGATAGTTCGGAGACGCAAATTGCGGTGTTGCAGCGCATCGCGGGCGAATCATTTTTGCGCATCTATTGGCCCGATGGGCGTTTGATCGTGAGCTACAATCTGGGAATCCAACAAACCCTCTATGGGTTGGCACAATGGCCGCGCAACGCACAGTTGTTGGTTCTAGCGGGCGCTAGCGGTTTCTATTTCGTGGACACCACTGACGGGATGGTGCGATATGCCCCCACTTCACAATCGCTGCGTAACGGCATCGCCGTCGAGGATGCGACTGTCAGCAATCCATTAACTGCTGTGTTTCTGACCGGCAATATCAATGGTGAGATTGTCCGATGGAATCTGAATCGGCTGTATCGGTCAGCGCAATTGAGCAGCGTGTTTGCACGGCGGTTGCCCAAGGAAGTGACTGGATTGGCGGGAGTTCTCGAAGCGCAGGAGTTCAGTATCTTGGCTGGTTTACCTGAAAATGGCCGCACTCAATTCTATCGTTTTACGGCGGGCGTCCCCACCACCGCTGCCAAAAAGCAACGATTCAGCCTTTGTGGCATGACCATCGCCGCTGTGGGAGCCAGCGCCGGGTTGGCAACCAACGGAGGCGCCAGCTCGAATCCAGACCCCACAACTTCAGTGGGCATCGAAACCAGACGGTATGATGCCAGCGGCAACCTGGTCGGGGGAGTGTTGGGGGTAAATTTTGGGGCCGCGGCCCCAGGGCAGATCAGCACCACCCAATGCGTCAGTTTGAAAGTCAATGGCGCGAAGGAAATTGCCAATGTGCGCTTGGGGCTGGTGACTTGCGACAATCTGCCGCCTAGCAATATTTACATGTCACAGCAACCCACTTTCGATAGCGCGACCGTGCCGGCGACGGCGTTTACCGCTACGGGGTCGGACGCGAGTGTCGCAATCGATACCCGAGTAGGTGCTGGCGGAGTCATCAGCGAATCCAATTATGTCTATTTGGCAGCGCGGGCGACGGCTGGGCAAGTGGGAGCCGGGTGCGTCCTGTTTCGCTGGTATTTTGATTACGACGTCTGAAACGGCACAAGGAAGGCGGATAGCGGCTGGAGAAATAACCATTGCCATGAAACATATCATTGCCAACAACCGTCACATTTTACAATTAACCCAATCCGAACTCCGCCGCAAAGCCAGTCACGAGATCAATTACCCAGTGACTATTGATGGCGAGGAATTTGAGGCCATAATTGAAATCGACAATATTTCAATTGGCAATGACGGCATCGGGGCCTACGAATACTGGGGCGCCCGCGGATTTGACAAGGGTCACGATTACATTGAAGATTTTAGCATCGAAGATGTAACCATCCCAGAACGACCGTTGACTCCCGAAGAGGAAAAGGCCGTGATTCTTCAACTTCGGCAGAACAAGCACTTCAATAGACATGTGGAAGAGACCATTTCGATTGAACCGGAAGAGCCGGATCCCGATCGACATCGTGACTAATCACCATGCAGATTACTCGCATTGCCGATGGCCCCTTTAAGAAACCAGAGGAGCGAGGCCCGTCCCCCGAATATCTCGCCACCTTGTTGGAGGCTATCCGTTTACAGGTGACTTCCAATCCACGCTTAGACAAAGCCACCAAAGACCGCATTGCCGACCTCCCATCCCGCCATCAGGCTTTGCATATGGGTGGAGTGGAAATTGAATTGGCGCTCAAACCTGTTAAGGAAATCTGGAAACAGCTGACTGGCAGCAACCCGCCCGCCGACCACATCGGAGCGCCGCAATCCACCAAAGACCTTGATGGCAATTTTTGGCTGTTGCCGGGCGGCATTCTTGTGCGAGGCTACAACCACTATACCGCCGCCAAAAAAAACAAGGGCATGTTCTGCAGTCTGTTGGGCATCAACCCATTTGTCTTCGAACATCGGTTGGCTTCTGCCCCCAATGGACTAATCCAGACTTTGCTCGAGCACGGCGCCGTGCGCGGACATATTGATCGCGACACCAGCCGCGTCATTTTTCAAGCGACTAGCGCTTCGTGGATAACAGCCCGCAACAAAATTATGCGGATGTATCACAAGCATCGAGTGGTTAAAGTGGTGGACACCAGCCGTCCTTATCGCGGCTGGGATTCTGGCATTCCGCTGTTAGTGCATTCCCGTAGCGATTTGGGTGACCAGTAATTCAGTCTTCCAGCCAACCTCTTCTGTATAATCTTGCCACCATGACGCGCCTCAAATCTGCCTATGAGGTGGCATTGGAGCGGTCGGTTGAAAAACAAAATGCATTCACGCCTATGCCAAAAGATCGGCCAGACCCACTCCATATCCAACGCAATTTCTTTGTCACGGACAGTCCAAGCCGCGTTCGCGGGTCACGCGACCATTACCTCCCAGAAAAAAACCCCGAACCAAGCAGGGAACCAACCCCCGAGCATAGAAAGATATATGCCATGCGATTCGACCAGTTGTTGGATGCCTTGCAAGCGGGCTGGCGATGTTGGGTGCGCAACGATCAGTTTGGTTACCTGCGCATCTCGGATTTGGGTTTGACTCTGCGTATGGGGCAGCGGTCTGATTTGAATGCATTGCCGCCGGAAGCAGTGTCCAACAGCCATGATTTGCGTGATTTGTGCGACCGGAGTTTGGTGAACATTGAATACGAGGAGCGGGTATGAGCGGACCTAAGCAAATGGCAGTCGGCAATGCGTGGCTGGTTTGCCGCGGTTGTGGCCAAGAATTGGACCCGAAATTTGGTTTCCACATGGACGATTGTTTCCCGATCTGCTGCCAGTGCTATGGTTGTGTCGATGCTTTGGTGGATCCGGAATCGATTGAACAGATTATGTCGAGGGCAAAATTATGAATGCTGTTATCCGTTGCGAGATTCGGCTGTCCAAGAAATTGGAGAAATTGGTAGAGCCGGGAGAGCCGATCGAAATTTACATCAGTCCGACCAAAGAGGGAGTCGCCACCGGTGTGATGCGGATTGTGACGGCCAATTCAGTGACGCTCAATGATCTTAATGCAGTTGGGGAAACCAGTATTATTATGCGCCAGCCCGTCGCGGAGGAAATGGCGCCGAATCTAGCGGAAAATGACCCAGTTCAGACGTTGTTTACGGATGAAGAAACGCAGGCGGGTCCTGGTCAACCTGCGGAGGCTGGCGGGTTGGACTTCCCTCAATCGCCAGTGTCGCCTGCTATTGGAGCGGTCGCTTATACTAACCCGGAATCCCACCCCGCTTTGTATCAACCCGTTCCCGGTCCACGCCCGCAACCTCCCAACCGGCAAGAAATGGCTCAGCTGCGCACCGCCGTTGCTCAACGGCACGGACAGTATCCGCCGCAGCAATATCCACCGCAGCAATATCCACCGCAGCAGCCGCCACAGGGCCGCTCTCCCCGGCCAATGCAACAGCCTGGTCGCCGTAAGGGGCATTCATTTCAGCAACCGCCGCAGCAATACCAACAGCAGCAATATCCGCCGCAGCAATACCAACCGCAGCAATACCAACAGCAGCCGCAGCAACAGCCTTTGTCGCCTTATGACATTCCAATCATGAGTTACGATGAGATGATGCATGAATTGCAACAGCTGCCAGGGGTTGAGCAGCAAGTGCCATCTTACACATTTAATGGGATGCCTGGCTCTCCTGACGAACGGCAATCGATGCTGGCCTACGAAGAGGCAATTCAACGGCTCCCGCACCTGCGGCGCCCCTGCTATGTGCGCAATGATGTCGCAGGACGCATCGACATCCAGGATCTGGGGCGCACCTTGATGCTGGATCAAGTCTTCGACCTCTCTGTGGTGCCGGCGCGGCGTATTCTGGATAGCCGCCATTTGCGCGACTTGTGCCGGAATGGGCAGCTAAACTTTGTCGGTTACAACGAGTTTGTTGACAGCTTGAATCAACCGGACAAAGAGGTTAAATCCTATCTACCCGTGGGCAGTTTGGATGGGCGGGACGGAGATCCGCCAGTAGAACCGTTCGGTATTGACGGCAGCGGAGTCTCGGATATGTATGTCGAGCGCCACAATGCCCGAACCACCAGCGCCCAACGGCGGGTCGGGATGCGCCGTGCTGGTCAAGCTGAGTTCGCTGATAACGCTGAACCAGTGATGGATCCGGAGTTTGCCGACTTAGTGCGTGAATTGCCGCGCGAACGCAGCCAATTGCCAGCCCAGACTCAGCAGCGACAGCAACGGTGGCAGCCGCCGCAAAAACCAGGAGCGGCCCGCCACACAGTGCGGCCAGACCACACCTTCGAAAACGGCACCTATTACGTTGACGACGCTAATGGCATTTACACCCCTTGAGTCGCCAACTCATGGACTTGGCGCAATTAGCCCGTAATTACTGTCTGGCGCACAATTGGCCGCTTTGGTTGCTGCCAGCGTTGGAACAAGTCTTGACGGATTTCGAGCGGCGCCTACGCGCTGAAGGACCTCCGCCCTCGCCTCTCCCGCCGCCCAGTGACCATCCCAGCGCCCCAGTGACCGCCCCTATCTGATAGCGGTTGGTCATTGCAGGACACGACAGCTTTATCTGCGAATTACTGGGCAGGAGACTTGACATGCCTATCCTTTATTACGCAGATTCGGTCTATAAGAAATACCGGCCGGTGGCTGAGCGGCTTCAAATGGAGTCCCGCATCCTTACCGCTACTGGCACAAACAACGCCACCATTTGGCATCCATCCCCCAGCTGGGAAGTGCTGTCGGTTGCTCTGCAATTCCCCAGCTCCACTGCGGACTATGCCATTTCCAAACTCACAGGGCGTGGGATTATTGTAAATCTCAACGACTCCCTGTGGTTCGACGCTGGCGCATATGTGAGAATTGTCATTCCGCCAGGCTTCTACAATGGCGCCACCTTAGCGTCGGCATTGCAGTCGGCGATGAATGCCAACGCCGTTTTGGTCGCCGCTGGCGCCGCGCCCCTCACTGTTAGTTACAGCCTGGACGACCAAGTCTTCCGTATTACTGCGGGCGCGGCATTGAAATACCTCAACGATCGGCCTTCCGGTGGCAGCCACCGCCACAGCACCGCCGGCATTGTTTTCGGGTTGACGGCCAACCAAAGCGGCACCACGATCACCAGCAACACAGCCGTGCCATCCTTGGGCACGAAAATGCAAGTTGTGGGCGGCACCGCCGCCTACAACGTCATGTTGACAGACCATCTGGCGATGGGTGTCGACGAGGCGCTGGCCATTGATGTCACCAATGCCCAAAACCCCACGGATGCTTCTTCATCGTCTTCATCGGTCAGCATATCCACTTCAGATTCGAGCCAGAGTCACAAGGTTCCGTCCGCAGCCCATTGGAGTGTCAATTATCGCGAAGCCTACTAATCATGTCACGGGCAGAGTCAATATTAAAAACCGCTCTGTATCTGGCTGTAGATTGGTTGGATGCAGATGGACACGAGGGCCTTGCTCTAGTGGAGCATGCTGCTCGCGGGCTGGACGTGGATTGGTTGGTGACCTTCACCAACAATGATTGTCCAGAACGAATTACAGTGCGGCGGTGGCTCAATGGCGAAACGATAGCGACGACAGTCTTGACCAGCAATGTTCAAGCGGTGCTGGATTGGGCGGCTACTGAACGGCTCGCGCGCGATATTCCTTTTGATAATTCATTTATTCCATCAGGCGCCGACAACGTCATCTTCATTTCAGATTATCGCGATGAGGCGTATTGGGGGGTCGCGGGGTTTGGGCGTAAACGAGCCTGGACGCCAACGGAGATTTCAGCCACGGCCGATTTAACCAAAGTCCTATGTGCTGCGGTGCGACGTCAAGAGGTCGAATCCAATTTCCGTAAAGACATCAAAGATGGCTGCTCACGCCTCCGAAACATGGTGCCCGTATGAGTGATACTGATACTATCAAAGTCTTGCTGGACACCCTGACCGTCACCCTGTCCCAGTTTTCCTCCAAATTGGATGCGGTCATGGGGGCTGAACAGCGCCAGGAACAACATTGGGAAGAAATGCGGCGCACGCTCAATGAATCTCTGGATGTCTTGAAGGTCCTCCGGCGAGACCTGGAAGGGGAAAATGTCAACGACCTAGGTCTGATCGGCGACATCACGAAGATCAAGACGGATTTGGGTCCCATTTCCAAATTTTCCGAGGTGATTCGCCAGCCAATTGGCATCATCACCATTATCATAGCCTTGCTGGGAACCATTTTAGGGCTGCGGGAGCTTTACGATAAGGTGAAGACTTGGAAGGCTCCGGCTTCACAGGTCGGGCCGACTCAGCCGGCGCAGCCAACAGCGGATTCCACTCCGCCAGAGGCTCCCGCCAATTTAACGACTCATGCTTTATCTTCCCATGTCGTGCATTTGAGTTGGTCCGCCTCCAAAGATTTCGGCGGTAATGTCGCATGGTATCGAATCTGGCGCGACGGCATGATTGTCGGACAATCGCCAACGACCGATTACGCGGACGACACAGCCTTATCCAAGAGCAAATATTGTTACAATGTTCAGGCCATGGACACCACGGGGAACCTTTCCGTCCTGAGCGCTCAAACCTGCGTTACAATGCCATAACTATGCCATAACTATGCCACTTCCACGCACCAATGGTCTTCGCGGAGAATATGTGCGGCTGTATTGCCCATTCGAGGTCAATGGCAAGCCGTCCAATCCGATCGAACCGCCCACCATCACTATTGGCGGCAACACCGCCGTCGTGGAACACGGCTCCAGTAGCACTTCTTCAACTTCAGAAGATAGCAGCCCATTTTTTGGCGGCACCTACGGACCCTATCAAGCCGCGCGGGAAGCCAACGGCTTGTGGTATTTGGATTGGTTAGTGCCGGACGACTTGCCGCTGGGGCAGTGGTATGACACCTGGAGTTACCGCTGGCGCTCGGGCGCCCCGGTCTCGGTTGAAACCTTCGCTTTCGGCGTAAGCGACGCTGACCCGTGGACGTTGTGGAAAGGTCCGGCGGGAGTTCACCTCAAGAGCGATGCGATGCGATCTTATATGACCACGCTGAGTCGCATCTTGCTGTATGAAGCCCAGCACATCCCAGTCATCTGGGAACAGGGCATCAAGGTTCCCAATCCCAAACTTCGTCATTTCCATTATGGACTGTGGAACGACGACCCGCGGCCGCTGGTCAAACTCAATACCCGCCGCATCGACGACGGCTGGCATGCAGATTGGAACGGCAATTTGTTGTTTGACCGCACCCTTGACCCCGAAGATGTTGTGCATTGTTTCTATACCTTCCGCTACTTCAGCGACTCCGAATTGATTGAGTTCTTGAATTTTGGGTTGTCTATGATGAACAGTGTGCCACCAGCCGCTGAATATTTTAGCGACATTGGTGGCGCCCCGGTTTCTTGGCGGGCGCCAATTCTAGCTGCCGCGGCTTTCACCGCGTTGCAACGATTGATCTTCGGACTGGAATTCCAAGACCGCCGCATCATCTTTGGCGAAGATCCGGCGGATTGGGATCGCGCCCTCAATCGATTCCAAACACTCTACGAAGGCTTCAAAAAAGACTTCGAAACGATGTCCAAGAACACCAAGACGCTGCGCTGGCCCGGCATCGCCCAGATCGTCCAGCCCGAATACACCTTGCCTGGCGGCCGCAGCCGCTGGTTCAGACTACTTTTCAAAGGTTCCTAACCACTTTTCTAGTCTGAACCAGATTCTGTTTATCCCTACGCCAGAGAAGCGCGGCCGTTTAGTTCGATGCACGCTGTATAATGTCCGGTATGAGCCTGACAACCGACCCCAACGATCCGCGTCTCGCAGGATTCCATCCCATCTCCTCCGTATAACAAACTATGGCACGCATCTACAAATTGACAGTCACTAACGGATCGGGTAGCGGGAAGTATAAGGATGGCACAGCCGTCTCAATTTCGGCTAATCCTGCCCCGTCCGATCAGGTTTTTGACACTTGGATCGGGTTCGCTGTGGTTTCTCCGTTGTCTCCGACAACAAGTTTGACGATGCCAAAGCGCAACATCAACATCAAAGCAACCTACAAAGCCCTATCTGTCAACTCCAGCAGTTCCTCTTCTGCTTCCAAGAGCAGTGTCAGTTCCAAGAGCAGTGTCAGTTCTAAGAGCAGTGTCAGTTCCAAGAGCAGTGTCAGTTCCAAGAGCAGTGTCAGTAGTAGCCAGTCCTTGGTTTCAATGTCCTCGAATTCATCGTCCACATCTACTCCAGTTCCACCTCCACCTGTATCGGCGTTGACAGTGGTTAAAACGGTTTCATTGCCAAGTCTGTCCAATCTCGGTGAGGTAAGGAGTCCGTTCCGCCTCAACCCCTTTATGCGCTGGAACGGTGTCTTGTGGATTGTAATTCGCAGTGATGGGCCTACTCCGATTGTGTTTTACAATCTAGCGACCGGCGAGCAGAAGACTCCGGCTCCGTTCATCTATGAGACGGTTGGCAATGGTTATCTACAAGCGACTCCTTTACCGGACGGGAAACTTGGACTATGGCTTGGCGCTCGCACCGCTCCGGCGGGCGAATACTATGTCATTGACACTAATTTCAATGTTGTTTCCAAAACGCTCGCAACTGGTAGCGGCACGCAGGGTATTGGAGTGGTGAATGGACTGCCAACCGTATGCAATTATGTAAACGAGCAGAACGCATCGCAATGCACACATGATGTGCAACTGTTTCAGGGACGGGCTGACGGAGCCGTTACCAAAGGGCCGGTGACTACGCTGCCCGAAGGTCACTCGACCTGCATTACCGTCTTTCCCCCGCAGGTTGGCATGGTCAACGGCGCAGATGGAAAGTTGTATGTGGCTGTTGTGAGAGATTCTAATGGTCACGGCTACGCTGATTTCCTGCGCGCCAACCCGACCACGCTGGTGACAGAGAAACATTGGCCGGCGTGGAAGGCGGTCGGGGCTGAAATTCCACCTGTCCATGCTTGCCGTGCTGGTGGCAACATAGTCTTCTCGACTACCAATGATGAGCCCATTACATCTTCGCCATTTAATCTGGCCAAGCATCCAAGTTTGTTCGTGGGTGCGACGCCGGATGCACTGACGGAATATGTCAACCGCAATGTTTGGGTTGGCGTGTATCACGATATGATGGTAGCGGCCAACGCTGGCGGTGAGCCGCTGGTAGCTTCTGCCGTGTATGACCCGGCGGATGGAACACAACAAAACCTGCTCAACATCTGGCGGTTGCGGGGCGGGGTCTACCAGTTAGTTTACACAGCGCGGATGGGAGTCCGCGGTAATTCCCTCGGCCTCCGTGGCATCTATATCGAAGGCAGCGACATTTGGGTAGCCTACGGACTGCCGGACAACAAATGCGTCGCCGTGCAACTGAGTGAGAGTGCAGTTCCGACTCCTGTGCCACCCACGCCAACGCCTCTGCCAATCCTGCGCCAGACGGTGACGTTCCCGGTCTCGGGCCGGTTGGTGGGTGGCGTGTGGACAGCCTCGCCTGCTTTACCGCTGGGCGGTTGCCCGCTGTTTGATCACGCCGGAGATACTTGGTGTGTGGTGGGAATGCCCTACACTTCCGAGTGGAGCGGCGACGCAATCAACCTCCGCACGAAAGATAGGTTAGCATTCCTGTATCCTGTTGGTGGTGGTCGTCCGCTCGGCAACGATGGTCAGGTATTTGTCTACCCGACACCTCTGGGCTTCGTGCTTGCCAAGGGCAACCTGCACGCCCCGACTGAAGCCGGGTTGGGGACGCATCTGTATTTCGCTGACGCAATTGGACAGGTGTTGTCCGGTGGCCGCATCAGTCCGCAACTGCTTCTCGACTCCAAACGGTATGGAAATGCCGTGTATCTATTGTCGGGGGTTTGCCGTTCTCAAGACCCGCAGCCGCGTGGGGCGGACATCTGGATAACCCGCGTGGATGTCAACACCAACGCCGTCGCCACGCAGTATTACTTGTTACCGCCCGGCGAGTCGTCGAATCTCCCACCCATTCTCGGTTCGTTGGGAATGATTGGGACAGACATCTGCGCATTTATCTGCCGAGACTCCAACCATGTCTGTGACGTTGTGCGCGCCGATGCCGCGACGCTTGTTCTGAAACAGTTTCACATGAAGTGGATGGAGGTCGGCGGCGACATGCCGACCATCCAAGCCCACAACGCGGACAACCGAATCGCGTTGACGGTGACGCGGGGACTGTTCGACGCTGAACCGTTCCAGCATTACTGGCTAGAGCAGATACCCGGCGTTCGCTGGGTGGATGGGATAACTCAACCTAGCGGCATCACCTACCTGCCGAATGCCCGTATCCCCAACACCCATGTGCTGCCGATGACGGTTGATAGCAGCGGTCGGTTACGCATCCTCGGTCACACCTATCGTGTCGAAGACCCGAAACTGAACGGGTCTGTTGATCCCACCGGTCTGACCGTCTGGTGTTGGAATGGGGTTGGATTTGACGTGGTCTATCAAGTCGCTTGTGCGGCTGTGACTTCATCGTGGTTTCTGCCGGGCGGATTGTATAAGAATTGGGTGACATATATTGGAGCCGATGGGGTCGGAATCGCCGTAGAAATCGCATAGTAAAGCCTACAAGTTGCCCGAGCGGTTTCGCCCTGCTGTATAATTGTCAGCATGAGCCTAACCACCGACCCCAACGATCCGCGCCTCTGTCACGGACCCGAAACCGGACCCACGCCACAATGCGAAGTCTACTTGGTGCTTTCCGAAGAAGAACGCGTCAAAGGTTTTGTGCGGCCGCTGCGCCGCTCTTACACTCATATGGGACCACGGCCGCCCAAATATCCACTGCGAGACTTGACAGCAGAGGAACACGAGCGATATGCCCAGTTTGGCTACGTGCGGTTCGAGGAATATCCCGAAGGCGGCAAGAGCGTTGGGAAATTCTGGACTCAATCTGAATTGGACAATCACGGCTGCGGCACAGTAACCAATATGGGTTTGGAGTTGTGTGAAACTTACGCTCGCAACCCGTCGTTCTACGGGGCCACTTACTGTTGCGGGTGTCGAAGGCACCTACCGGTGGCGGAGTTCACCTGGGTTGAGGATGGCGCGGTTGTTGGGTCGTAAATTATTGACATCCGCTGTGCCATCTGTCATATTGTCCGCATGACAAGCGAAACATTAGCCTTTACAGAAGTTTTGTTATTAGGGGTGTCCATTGGTGCATTGCTGACGCTATTGTTATCGAATTGGCCAAAAAGACCGATTTTCCGTCGCTGGTTCTCCAAAAAACCAATCGAACAAATCGACAAACAAATTGACAATGGTGCTGTAATCTCTGACGGCATCAAAGCAATGCAGCGGCTGGCGTTGCGGTTAGTCGTTTCTCAACCTCAACAGAAGCAACCTCAACAGAAGCAACCTCAACAGAAGCAACCTCAACAGAAGCAACCTCGGCAGAAGCAACCGCTTCTCGACCCTGGATATCGCTCCCTTGTCTCGTGGCCAGCGCTCCCAGGTGGCGCGCACCTACGATACCTCGGACATGAACTATATGAGCAGCGCAATGAAGACCAGTTTACCCTATATGAAGAGAAAGTAACGGTTAGCCCCTACATGCCTCCACTATGGAGCGCCATCCCCTTCGTTGAAGCACCATGGCAAGGACCTGCCAATCACATGCTATCTCCCGAGAGCATCGCGCGCGCGCGAGTGCTTGGACAGTCCTGGGCCGCCGCCTTGGCGCCTACCAATGAGGCGGTTCACCCTGTAATTCAAATGGCACCATCGATAGCAAAACCTACATCGATAGTCTGGCCAGAGCCGACGACGCCATTGCCGACGCTATTGCCGACGCTATTGCCGACGCTATTGCCGACGCCATTGCCGACGCCATTGCCGACGCCATTGCCGACGCCATTGCCGACGCCATTGGCGACGCCATTGCCGACGCCACTGCTATCTCCCGAGGAGGTCGCTTTGATGGAGGCGACCAAGAAATGCCATCCGCCGACTCGCCGCTCCGCCCGCAGTTTGTCCGATTAAGACTACCTGCGCAGGTCGCCGCGCAGGTCGCCGCGCAGGGCTTGCAAGGTGCGTAGCGCATCGTCCAATTGTTGGAGGCGCTCAGGGGTTACAGGCGGCGCTGGAGCCTTCAGCGTCTGTATCTTTCGTTGCAAATCTTGCGCTCCCCACCACTGATCCACTCCCAGTTCCTTAGCCACCCGCATTATCTCACGCGCCTTGGCGTTCTCCGATTCCAAAAGCCGGTTCTTGGTTTGCACATCCAGCACTTCCTTGTTGTAGCGTTGCCGCAAGGCTTGCCCAACCCGACGCCCAATTTCACGAGATTCTTCCTTGTTTGACAGCCAAGACTTCCAATAATCCAAGTTGGCTGGTTCCTCCTGCTGCAGAAATGCTCGCGCTTTAATGTCCGCACGACACATCAATACATAACACAACAGGATCAGCGGTGGCTCTACCTGCCGCCGCGGGGCGGCTTTCTTTGTGAGCAACCGAGTGCCTGTTGAAGCCGCTACCAATAACCCGCATTCTGGTGGGAGTTCGCTCGGGTCAATGACGCCAGGTTGGCTGGTGACAAACCAAAATTCGTTGCACAATGGCAAATACGCGTGCCATTTTTGATCTCGTAAAAAATCCGCGCGGCTACGCTTGATTTCGTAACCGTAGAAACACAAATGCGACCAAGACCGCGACATGGCCCAAGCATCCAATCGCAGATGTTCACCGCGCCAGGTTGGTCCGTCTTTACACTCGGGCACAAACACATCTTTAGCGTGCCGCTGAGCCAACATTTCCAGAATAGTCATGGGTCTCTTTTCATGATCGCAAGAGATAGTCGTTACCAAGGCGGGTGTAGCGCGCCTTGCATTCGGGGTAACGGTTGCAGCCATAAAAAACCCCATAAGCGCCTTGCCGCTCTGTTATAGCACCTTCTTTGCACGCTTGGCAGTTATGTCCGGTGAGGCGCGGCCCGATTTTCTTGACGAACTTCCCATCGTGTTCCGACAAGGTTGTCTTGCAATCCGGATAATTGCTGCAGACGAAATACAATCCAAATTTCCCATGTCGTTGGATGATTTCGCCGACCCCGCACTCCGGACATTTCTGACCGGTCGTC
>Ga0315288_10005180_pt1 | contig 16591 bp, 9 predicted proteins | sample YL17G11_20_MG_FD_203454 | JGI IMG/M metagenome (GOLD analysis project Ga0315288, IMG submission 203454) | Sediment microbial communities from Yellowstone Lake, YNP, Wyoming, USA - YL17G11_20 | ecosystem: Environmental > Aquatic > Freshwater > Lake > Sediment | place: USA: Wyoming | collected...
GCGCCACCTGGGCAGCCTCTACGAGGGGCTGCTAGAGTACACCCTTTTCGTCGTGGAAGGCGAACCGCGCGTCGTGCGCGCCGGGAAGAAACAGATCGAGTACGTCCCCTATTCCCAGGCTGGCAAGGTGCGCGCCGGCGAGACCGTGCTCCAGGTGGGTGACGTCTACGTTTCCGAGACGGCGGGTGAGCGCAAGGCGACCGGCTCCTACTATACGCCAGAGGACGTGGTGGAGTACATTGTCGGTCGCACGGTGGGCGAGAAACTGGCCGAGTTGCAGCGCGAGTTCTACGCCAAACAGCAGATCGAGCACCAGTTAGCAGATTTGGCCGATACGCCTGCCGATATCCCCGCCCACGCCCAGATTCAGCAGGCGATAGACGATCAGTTCTTGCGCTTTGTACAGGAGCAGGTGCTATCACTCAAAATCCTGGATCCAGCGATGGGGTCAGGCCATTTTCTGGTCAATGCGACCCACGCCGTCGCCAATTTCACAGTGGATTTGCTCAGTAGCACGCCGTGGGAGAACTCCGCGATTGATACAGACGTAGCGACCTGGAAGCGGCGGGTGGCGGAACGCTGCATCTTTGGAGTAGACCTCAACGAACTGGCAGTAGAACTATCCAAACTCTGCCTGTGGATGACCACCACTGCCCGCGGCAAGCCGCTCACCTTTCTGGATCACCACCTGCGTTGGGGCAACAGCCTGATGGGTGCCTGGCTCAAGGATGTGGGCATTTATCCTCTAGCGAAGGAAAAGGGTCAGCCCGCCTTTACCTTGCCGCTTGGTTCTTTCCAAGTAAACCTGGAGCACGTCCTCGCTAGCTATCGTGACCTTTACGCCAAAGATAGCGATGATGTAGAAGAGGTGCGCCAGAAAGCGCACATTTTTGAGAAAATATTCGCCGATTTGAGACCTTATCGGAACTTGTTCGACTTGCATACAGGGATTTACTTCGAAAAGGGATTGAACGAGGATACTTACACTGAACTGGGAAGTGTGGCACAGGATACCGCCGTACTAGAGTTTCTTATCGAGGCTATCGGTAGGAATCTGCTAGAGAAAACCCAGAATTGGCGGTTTTTCCATTGGGAACTTGAGTTCCCAGAGGTTTTCCTGGTCCACATCCTCGACTCCGAACGTAAGGGGGGTTTTGACGTAGTGATCGGTAATCCACCCTATCTGCGGATGGAGCGCATCAAGCCCCTAACTCCCTATCTGAAGCAGCAATATCGGCTGGCAACGCCGCGGGCGGATGTGTTCATCTATTTCTTTGAGCGCGCAGTTGACCTCTTGCGGGTGAAAGGTGCGCTGGGATTTATCTCGTCGGGCACGTTCACGCGCACGCAGGCCGGCGTTCTGCTGCGCGACTACCTGCGCGATCATACCACTTTGCAGGTTTTTGTAGATTTCGGCGACACGCCAGTGTTTGAAGGAATCACAGCATACCCGGCTATCCTGGTGTTAACCAAAGAGGAACCGCCCTCCGAGCACGTCGTACAAGGTATTGTGGCGGATACATTGGGTACGTCTGATGTGAAGGAGATTATCCGGTCACAAGGTATATTGGTTGCGCAAAAAGACCTGGATAGTTGTGCATGGCGCTTTGAAGATCGACGAATCTTGGCATTGCGTCGCAAAATCTTGGCTGCTGGAATGCCTTTAGGCGAATATTGTGGTGGGCAAATTTATCGCGGTGTCGTGACCGGATTTAATGAGGCCTTCTTAATTGACCAGAACACACACGATTTGCTGGTGGCTCAAAATCCACAGTGTGAAAAAATCCTAAGTCCTTTGCTGGAAGGTAAAGATCTTAAGCCCTGGTATTATGAGTGGCGTAAACTATGGCTTATCTACACCTATCATGGTATAGATATGGCTCCTTATCCGGCAGTTCTGGGGTATCTGTATACATTTAAGTTTGGATTGGAACAAAGATCGACGGCTGGATTACACAAGTGGTATGAATTGCAGCAGCCACAGCAAGCCTATATACCAGCATTTGAAAGCCCTAAGATCGTGTGGCCTAACCTTCAAAACAGCCCACGTTATTCTTTTGATTTCGACCATTTTTATGTTAGATCACCAGCCTGCTTATTGCCTACCACGGACTGGATGATTTTGGCAATCCTGAATTCGACTGTAGGTTGGTACTGGATGCGGTCAACAGCTATTGTTAGGCAAAGTGGATGGATAGAAGCACAGACCCAGTACGTTGCTAATGTTCCCGTTCCGTTTGTTTCTGGTGAAGACCGCAGAATCATCACTAAGTTAGCCCAGTCTCTCTCCGAGAGAGATTGCCTGAATCGCCTAGCATTGGAAGCAGAACTAAATGAGCGTGTGATGTTGCTTTATGGATTGACTAGTCCCGAGGAGAAACGCATTTTGGAGGGTCTATCTCTCCCTCAGAAAGAGGAGGAGGAGCAATGAAAATCCGGCGGATTATAGCCTATCGGTTCAAGAGCATTATCAATCTGGATCATTCGCTGTATGACGACTGGCAGGACAAGATTGTGGATGGGCTGATGCTGATTGGCCCCAACGGTTCCGGCAAATCTACTTTACTGGAAGGCATTGCCTCGTTGTGGGATGAATGGGGGTATTGGCTAGATGCTGTGGAACGCAATCAGATAATCCCTGTCAGGTCAAATCGTAAACGTGGCGAACCGTTTCCGCTGCCTGGCCGCCATCCGGTTTTCAACCAACCAAACTTCGGTTTACTGGCACTGGAACTGGTTGATCTGGATCCAAAATCACCTGTTTGGCTGGCCATTGGCGGCAGAAATGAAATAGCCGACCTCAAGGGGAAAATAGGGATTGATGAATCCGGTACCTACTTGATCGCAGCCGTTGGACAATCGCGGAATGAGCAACGATGCCTAGAGGAATGGGGACTAGATTGGCCGGGCGGCCCTAAAGATACAAGTTGGCTGAGTCGCTGGGCTGGTCAACGCCGCAGCAGTCTGCTGGGTAGGCCTGAACTCCCGAATGTTCTATATTTCGAGCCTGATAATCGCCAGTTGTTGGCTCCGCGCGGCACACTGGAATTGACGCAGGATTTGCAGGACCCGCCGCTATTCAACTGGATTGCTCGCTACGCGCCAGCGACCCGGCGCGCCGGGCATCTGAGTAGCATGCTCTACCGGATGCAAGTCACCGATCCGAAGGGTCTCAAAGTCATTCTGGATGACATCAACACTTACCTCCGCGCCAAACGAGTTGGAGGGTTCGCTCCTACAGGCGACCTGGAGGTAACAATTGGCGTGGACGGTGAGCAAGCTATTAAACACCTTGTCTATGGACTGAGTTCTGGCGAACGGCAAGTCTTTATCTTTGTAGCGATGTTGCGCCGCTGGTTACACAAAGGAGGACTTGTGCTGATTGATGAGCCGGAATTGCACTTGCATCCCTCATTGCGAGGGGCATTGATGGCGAAATTGCAGCGTATCGTGACAGAACAAGAAGGACAACTGGTGATTACCTGCCAGTCAGAACGGATGTGGCGCGACTACTACCGTCGGGCGCCAGAACGGATTGAACTGGGTGAACAGGCGGGGGTGCAGGAAGAATGAAACCTCGCGATTGGATCAGCGAACTGTTGAGCAACTATAGAACTAAACCCGTGATCTTGGTTGAGGGGCAAGATGACGTCATTCTTTGCGAGAGGTTGTTGACATTGAGCGATCCGGACTGGCGCGTTCGTTTTGGAATCGAACCGGCGGACGGCAGACGGCGGGTATTTCAGGGATGTAAAAAGGTCAACACATGGCGTGGACTGGTGGATCGCGACGAATGGGATGAGGCCAGGATCAGCAGGGAACAGGAAGAGGCCACCAATGTGCAGGTCTTGCCCCGTTTCACCGCAGAGAATTATTTGGTCAACCCCGCCGAACTCTGGAGCCTGATTCCGGCAGGAGCGCGCGCTGCTCACCCTGACGCGCAAGCGCAGATTACTACCGCTATGGAGGCCCAACGCGCCGATTGGACGGCTCACGGGGCGATGTGGCGAGTGATGTTGAGACGCCAGGTTGGTCTGGGTGATCTGGGCTTTCCCCAAGAATTGACCAATGCGCCCGTGACCGATGAGGAGCAGATTATGGCTATTCTGACCTGTTGGCACGATCACTTCAAACCGGAAGACGTGATGGCCGAGTATCGGACTGAGCGAGATGCGGCGCTGGCGCGTTCGCCGGACGAACAGTACGCGCACGTTATTCACGGCAAGCGGTTCTTCCGGCGAGTTGTGACATTAGCGCTCAACCAAGCGTTTTCAACGCCGCGCAAAACTGCTGAGGAGTGGGCCGAGGACCTGGTTATGGGCATCACCACTGTCCCTGCGGATCTGATGCCGCTGATGGGAGTGTTGTTGGCATAACCCGGTGAGATGTGCATACTTATTGAGGTTTGTTGTTGGGCGTTTTCTTGAGGAATGTGTATGGCACAATCTATCAGCGGTAAAATCCATGAGACATTTTTCGCCAACCTGGCCCAATCTGGGGACGTACGTTCCGAGACGGTCGAAAGGTTGAAGGCCATGCATCAGATCGGCAAACTGGCCGACAAGAAGCACTTGGCAAAGTTAGCCCAGGAGATGGAGAGCCGCCATGCCCAGGATCAAAACGCTGACCGTTAAAGACTTCCGGGGCATCCGGGAGGCGACTCTGCCATTCGATGGTCGCTGCATCGTGCTGCTGGGAGAAAACGGTGCCGGCAAGAGTTCGTTTGTGGATGCGCTAGAGTTCTTCTTCGCCAGCAGGGTCAGCCATCTGGAGGGGGCGCAGGGTGTGTCAACTTCCCGGCACGCGCCGCACATACGCGCTACGCCAGAAGACACCTTGGTGGAAGTGGAGTTTGACCCAGGAGGCAAGGCTACCAGAACGTTCGCTGGCCTTTCATCTGTCCCGGAGGCGATCAAGGATTACCTTGCTTTGGGAGCAAACAGCGCCTTTATTCTGCGTCGGAAGAACCTCTTGGATTTTATCCTGGCTCAACCAGCGCCTCGTTACGAGCAGTTGGCTGCAATCATCGGCGTCAGCGATCTGGACAAAACCGAACGCGCCCTGATGCAAGCCCGAGATGATCTTCTAGCGCAAAAGGAAGCCATAGAGCGCCAGATACAAGTGGAAGAGGAAAAGTTGCGCGCCCTGCTGGGGAGCGTCGTCAAGGATGATGAACAAATCCTGGTTGCGCTGAATCTGAAACTGTCGACGCTCCAGCAGCCGCCCCTTGGTTCCCTGGATGAAGCAGAGACCAGAAAGGTGGCCGCCGTCACCAGAAGCCGGTCGCCGGAGGACACTCAGCGCGCCGTCAGAGTTCAGAGCATGGCGACTCTAGCAAGCGGCTTGCGCAATATGAGTGGATTGTCTGAAGAATATCGTAGACTCTGGACTGCGGTCGAGCAACTCCAACAGAGCACTGCCCAAATGCGCGAAATCCTGTTCCAGGAAGTGTTGGCGTCTGGTTGCCGCTTGATCAAGGATTACAGCCTGGATTATTGTCCATTATGTCTCCACGAGATAGATCGGAATGCTCTGTTGGTCTCGTTGGAAAAGCGTATCCGTGATGCCGAAGTGATCGTGCGCAAGGCTGCGGACATCAGACGCCTGCGGATACAAGTGACAGAACGGATTCGGGAGCAGATAACCCAAGCCGAACGTCTCGCGACACAGGCTTCAGAATCACAAATCGCCCTGGATGGACAGCCATTGAGTCAGTATATTAGATGGATGAGCGGTATGTTGACTATCCTCCAGCCAGAACCCATAGACATGCGCCTTGTCCTGCCAGATGATCTCGCTCAGTCACCAGAATCCGCCGCTTTCGCCGCATCTATGGACAAACTACTCGCGACGCTGCAATCCGAAAAAGAACGCCTGGGGCCTACTGAGTTAGATCAACAGGCTGTTGCTGTGATTGATTTGTTGACGCGAGTGATGGATAGTCGCCAGGTGTTGCTGAATCTGCGGCCCCGATGGGCGGCAAAAGCCGATACCTGCAAAGAGATGGCAGCAATCTACGACTGTTTCGTGAACACTAAACGCACTGAAGTCCAGGCTATCTACAGTGAACTGGAGAGCGACATAGAACGTTTCTTCAAGTACCTGCATACCAATGAGGGTTATGGCGGTGTAAGGCTAGCGGTTCAAGAAGATCGCCGGGCCAGCACTGAAATCAAGGTGGATTTTCATGAGCGACAGCAGGAGGATCCGCGTGCCTTCAATAGCGAGGGACATTTAGATTCGCTGGGCCTGTGTGTATTTCTGGCCTTTGTCAAGCGTTTTAACGCGGGCTTCCCTTTGATAGCCCTGGACGATGTGATCAGTTCAATTGACTCGGGCCACCGTCAGCGTGTCTGTGGGCTCTTGTTCCAGGAGTTTGGCGATTATCAGTTTCTCATCACCACTCACGATTACGTGTGGTTTGAGGAGTTGTGCGCGCATCAGCGGGCTTACAACAAAACAAGCCACTTTGTCAACATCCAAATTCTTGGTTGGTCACTGGATACAGGGCCACGCTTGGACAACTACAGGCCGCGTTGGGAGCGCACTGCAGATAAGTTAGCCAACGGCGACAAAGATGGTGCAGCCGCTGACGCGCGCAAGGCATTAGAAGCGTTCTTGTACGAAATGGTGATTGCGACTCTGACTCCAATCGCTTTGAGGCATGATGGTAGATATGTAGTAGGCGACTTACATGGTCCCTTTGTCAGTAGAATCAAAAAACTGGTTCCCGATGTTCACCAAGCCAATCTGGTAGCATTCCAGGCACTGGAGACGAATGTCATTTTTGGGAATTTGTTGGTGCACAATAATCCCAAGGCAGCCAATGCTTCTTTAGAGGAAGTGCAAGGCCTTGTCAGTGCTGTACAGGGGATTGAAGCCCTATTCACTTGCCCTCAGTGCGGGCGGCATGTAGCTTACTATCGCGATGCAAAGGTCATGAAATGCCATTGTGGGAACATCTTGTGGCAGACAAAGGGGTGAGCCAGTGGATAAACCACCCTACAAACTCCAACTGACCAACGGCTTCTTCCTGGAATTCGCCCAGATCGCCCGGATGGTGTCCTTTGCCATTCAGCAGCCGCAGAAGCGCGTTCCGACCGAAGCATACACTGCTAGGATCGGCCTTTCTGTCAGGCGAGTGGAGAATATCGGCAGCATGGCCGCCGCGATGGGGCTGTTGCGTCCTGTCGTGCTGACTGCGACTGAATTAGGCCACCTGGTTCAACGGCACGATCCTTTTTTCGACGACTTGGGCACTTTATGGCTGCTCCATCATAGCATTAGCAGCAACGATCGTTACGTCATTTGGAACCGCTTGGTCAATCAAGTCATCCCCGAGAATCAACGCCTGTCTACGGCCATCGCTCGGCCCTACTTTGATGACCTGAGGCAGTTCTACTCAGAGCGGAGTCTGGATCATCACGTACGCACCGAAATGGGTGCGGTTTGGAACGCCTACACCGAGCAGGCCTTTGCCCATTTGGATTACCTGCGGGCCGAAAGCGACCAGATTTATGTCCGTGGATATGGGGTAGCGGTCCCGCCCTTGATTTTCCTGGCCGCCGTGCTGATTTACCGGGAACGCTATGCCCCCAACGCAGCCACGATTGACATCCCGACGCTGGCCGGCGCGCCCAATAGCCCCGGCCGTGTATTTGGCCTGACCCAGCGCCAGGTGCGCGATCTTTTGGACAACGTGCAAGGGCGGGGAAGCGTCTACGTCGAATCCCGCGCCGACCTGGATCAGGTGCGCTTCCGGGATGACCTGGGCTTCATAGATGCTGTAGGCCGCTATTACGAAGAACGGTAAGAGATGGCGCTCATTCACCCTGACGACCTGATTCGGCGTCTGCGCCTGGATCGGCACCGCTGTTTCGTGATCAGCGGGAAGCCGCGCGCCGGCAAAACACGCCTGGCCCAGGCAATGGCTACTCGTTACAACGGCAAGTATGTGGATTTGCTGGCCCTGTTCGCCGCAGATCCGGTTCTCTGCGCTGATCTGGACATCTTTACACCAAAGAAATTCAAAGAGTACCTGATGCCCTATGCCACCGGCGACCTGGTGCTGGTAGATGAGATGGAGTTTTTGTGGCACCGCTGGGACAGTGCCGAGAAGGAACAGTTCCTCAGCATACTCGACAAGTGGGAGAAGCCGGCCTTTTTCGGTGTCTTCCTGCCGCCCGATCCGGTGCTGGACAACTTTGTGTTGAAGGACCAGGATAGGCTGCCGCGAAAGTTTGCACTGCACGAACTGCAGGCTTTGGGGTGAGGCCATTTCACCTTTTCGAGCATTAGACGTTAAGCAAGCGAGGTTCCTATGGACACGTCTGCTACCAGAATCGCTGAACTGATCAAAACCAATCCTGGTTACTCTGCACAGGTAGACCTCAACCAGTGGTTCCCCGACAGCGTGAAGAACCTGGCGACGATGCGCCGCTATAGCCCCATGGTTTCTCATCGCCAGGCCTTTGAGCGGATCGCGGGCGCCTTAGACAGCAAAGACAAGCGGGTCTACCTGATCACCGGTAACTATGGCTCGGGCAAATCGCACCTCTGCTTGATGCTGGCGAATTACTTTGCCTATCCGTCCGATCAGGCCGATGTAGCCCAATTCCTGAACAACTATGCCCAGGAAGACTCGCCTGCTGCAAACAAGTTGCGCGCCCGCCGGAAGAAGGGTCGTTACCTGGTAGCGCTGTGCGATTACGACAGCACCGACGATTTCGGCGAGGTCGTGCTGCGGGCTGTGCTCAATGCGCTGCAAGAGATTGGCCTGGCTGACACCCTGGAGACTCCCTACGCCGAGGCCCGCCGCAAGTTGGAGCAGTTGGAAGCCGATCGCGAATCAGGTCAGGCTTTGGTGGATTACTATGGCCTCTTTGAGCAACACCTGCCGCATCATTTGGCCGGCACGAATATGAAAGCCTTCAAACAGAAACTTGATCCAGGTTTGGATCATACCGCTCTTGAGGTTTTCAAACGACTGCACCGGGAGATTCTGCGTTCTCCGTTCACTTACGAAGCTGGCAACCTGAGCGCCATCCTGCGTTCTACGCTTGCCAGCCCGGCCTTCCGCGAACAATTCGAGGGGATTGTGGTCTTCTGGGACGAATTCGGCTATACACTGGGGAATCCCAATCGCTTAAGCCTTAACGTGTTCCAGCAATTCGCTCAACTGTGCACCGAGTTTGATCCCAAGCGCGGCAAACTGGTCTTTATCGCCACGGCCCACCGGGACTTTTCGGCCTACGCTCCGGCCTGGGCGGCCGCTGACTATAGCAAGATCCGTGACCGGGTGGAACAAGTCAACCTGTTGCCTGAAGGTCTGGAAGACGTTATCGGGGCAATCGTTGCGCCAGACAAGGCCCATCCGTTGTGGCAACAGGAGGTGTTCCCCAAGGCTAACCCGGTTTGGAGTCAATGGGTGCCGGCTTCGAAAAGCAGCGGCATCTTCAAGTGGCTTGTGAGCAAGCCGCCGGTTTTCCACGACAAGATTCTTGAAGGCGTTTATCCTCTTCACCCAATGGCGACCTATGCTGTGATTGAGCTGGCTCGTGAGGTTGCTTCGCAGAATCGGACGGTCTTTACCTTCTTCTCCAGCGAGAAAGAGGACGTGTACGAAGATGGCTCCTACCTCTGGTATATTCACGAATTCCCATTGACCGCTGCGGATGGGCAGTTGCATTTCTACACGGTAGATCGGCTCTTTGATTATTTCCGTCCTCGCTTGCGCACTGACAATCCCGACCTCACTCCCAGAGCGAAGGAGCGCATCGCCAACTATGAGGCCTCCCTGACGCAACTGCTGCGCGCGCGCAATCAGAATCCGCTTGAGCTCTCCCAGGCTGACCTGATCGAGCGCATCCTGCGCACAATGCTGATCTATGACCTGATTGATGTGCACAACTCGGCAGAGAATTTGCTCTTTGGCCTTAATCTGCAGCCTGGTGGGAAGGCTGCTCTTGAATGGCAACTGGTAGAACTCGCCAAGTTTGGCGTTGTGCATCGCAATCCGACCACGCGCCTTTACGAGTTCCGCCGCTCCGACCTCTTTGACGCAGATCGAGCCATTGAGGAGTACGAACGTAACCCTGAGCACCTATTGGGCAACCTGGCAGCCGAATTAGAGAGTCTGGCTCCGCTGGCCAAAAAAGACCAACACCTGTCTGCCAAGGCTTACAACGCGCAGTACAATGAAGATAAGCGCATGGAACGCTGCATCGTCACGCTGGCCGATCTGGCCACCGCCCCAGTCGTAGATGGCGCCACTGCCACTTACTTCGACCTGCTTGAAGCACAAATAGAGCGGGAAGTGAGTCGCGCGGGCGATTTCGAGGGCATTGCACTGTACGTCATTTGTGAAGCACAGGCTGACATCAGCAAGGCGCGGGATTGGGCTGCCAAGAACGAGTCGAAGCGGATCGTGGTCGCCCTGCCCACATCGCCGATTGCGTTTCAGGACGCCCTGTTGAATCTGAAGGCCATCATCGAGATCGAAAAATCTCCCGAGGCGGCGCATTTCACCACACAAGACAAGGCACTGGTGGCCCAGCGAAGAAAAATGTCCTTTGAAGCAGTTGAAGGACTGCGCAATCAACTCCTGGATTCCCATAACCTGACCTGGCTGGGAGCCCACGGCAAGGTTCTCCAGGTAAATGCGAACAAGCCTGACGATGCTGCGACAAGCGTCATGCAACAACTCTACACGCGCCGCGCAACTTTCAGTCACGATGACTTTAATCTGACGCACGATATACGGAACTTTACCAAGCCCCATCTGTCTTTACAGGAGGCAGTCAACGCACTGCTCAAACTCGGTTCTGAGGTAACCATTGACCCCAAGCAGCCAGACAATCGGGGTGAAATCCGCTACTTGCAGCGTTGCCTTTATCAGCGTGGCGCCCTGACGACCACCCATCATCGAGGGGCTGTGAGTGTAGTCGAGGTCGAGCACAGCCTGGAGAAGTTTGAGTCGGCTCTGCCGGCCTTAGCGGATATGATCCGTGATGTGCAGCAATTGAAGGAAGGCGCAAGACTGTCTTTGCCCGCCTTCATTAACAAGTATCGCCAGCCGCCTTATGGTCAGGGGAGCATCGCTCTGTCGCTGCTGTTCGCCACGCTTCTGCGCTTCTTTGGCGACACGATCAAGATCAAAAAGGACGACACTGCCATTGGCGACATGCACATTGCAGACTTTGAGATTGTCGCAGATATCATCAAAGGCAACTATCCTAACGCCTTCATTCAGTATCGAGAAATCCAACCGGGTGAGCGCAAGTTGATCAATGGCACGTTCGGCGTGTTCAGCGAGTCGGTCAGCGCCGCACAGGCCAACGTGACCGCCACCAATGCTTACGATGCTGTGGTTGCCTGGTTCGAGGACATACCGCCGGTAGCCCCGGTGGCAGACTTTTATCAAGAACCCGAATATGCTGGCGCAGTTCGTTTCCTGGCTGCGCTGGACAAAGTCTACGCCGTGGATCCCCACGCCTTCGTTCTGGGAGAGTTACAGACCGTTGCAGGGTACGAAGCCGACGAATTGGTTACTCCAGAACGTGCGGATGAAATCCTGAGTGCGCTCAAAGTCGCTAAAGGTCAGATTGAGGGCACTCTGGAACGGGTGCAGAGTCTCATCTTCAATGGCCTGTGTGAGATTTTTTATGTCGAGGGAAATACCTGGGACGACGTCGCCGATGGCATACGCGCATGGTACAACGGCCTGGACTCTAATCAACGCGCTCCGAACGCATCCTGGCACAATGAGGCCAGCAAGCCCCTGGTGCAACTCTGTGTAGATTTGAGCAATCCGCGCGACATCCTTCTGGACAAACTGCCCGAGCGTCCAAGTTACAATTTCAGACGAGTGCGTGATTGGAACGCCAATCTGGTCAAGAATTACCTGAGCAAAATACACGAGGGTGTGGAGCATATCGAATTCAACCGGATCAAAGTGACACCACCTAAACGCGAGTTAGTAGGTGAGTATAGGGAGGAGCAAGGGACAGTCTATTTTGCTGAAGCGCTTACGTTGCGCCTGAGCCATCCTGAACCCAGCGTACGAGTGCTTGTGACTGATACGGGAGTGGACCCACGTCAGGCTGTCGAAGAGCGCGACGAGTTTCAGGGGAGTAAGGAGTTTGACATTGCGCGATTAGTCAAAGCAGGACGAGGCAGTATCACCATCAAGTATGTTGCTCAAGACGAAGAAGGGAACTGGGGTGTTACAGAGACGCTGCTCTTTTTTGATGAGGCACGGGAGAACGAGATTCACAGGCCACCTCAGCTAGCGTTGCTCAAGGAAGGTAAAGCACCGGTACATTTCGTTTTCCCCACTACTGAGGTTGGGTTTGTGAGGGCTTGCCAGACGTTTTTCGCCAGTGTGCTGGAAACTGGCGTGGTGGATCAGGCGCGACTACGTCAACTGGTGCAGGAGATTCTGGAGAAGTTGCCTTCCACAGACAAGGGATAACATTATGGCGGTCGAGATCATTGCCGACACAGCCAACTTGCTCAAAGTACCTGCGAGTGGATGTCTGGTTGCAGCAGTGCCGGATTATGTCCCGGCAGTTCAGCGTATCAAGCAGGCAGTCAAGGCAGACCAGTCACTGCAAGTAGTCGTACGCGATTCCACTTGTGCGGTATGGCTACATCAACTTGCCGATTCATACCCCGATTCACAGGTCCGCTATACAGCCGTATCGGCTCGGGCACTCTTGGCCGAACGTTGGCGGACGTCCATTCCAGACTCAGTCACCGATGAGGCTATCTTGGCTTCCGGCTTTCTGCAGGCCGACATCGTCCCCAAGAGTGACCAGTCTTATACGGACATTGTACTGACTCATTATTGGAGCGAGTTCTTTACCTTTGTGACCTTTCCTTCCACAAAGGCCGCCGAATTGGTAGAGAGCCTGGATCCGACTCGGTGGGAAGCCAATCGCAGGCTGCCGTTGGTGATGCAGGCGTTGGAAGAGTGTAAGCAGCGGTGGCTCAAACAGGCCAAGCGACGCGAGCAGCGAGAATTCATCGCCGCCATATTTGACGATCCACAGGTGTTGAAAGTGCGGATAGGGTCCTACAAACTGGTGCGCCGTTACCCTGCTGATGTGGGGCAGGTGGTGTTGGGTAAATGGCATGCGCTCTTCAAGAATCTGAATCTTGACCCAACCCCCGTCAGTCTGGGCAGCCTTGATCTGAAGCAAGCTGTTCAGCAGATTGTCTACTATCTCAACAATCTGTCATCGCAGATAAAAGGCTTGGATGATCTGGAGACCACGCTTGATCAGATGAGCGGGTGCCTGCCGGAGGAGTTCGTATGGGTCAAGGAACAACTGCAAACAAAGAGTGAAATACTGCCCGTGACTGAGATGCTACTGCAACATATCGCCGATCGTTTCCGGCCTATCCAGGCGCAAATTCGTGGTGCAATGGAGTCGCTGCAGGCCACTATTCCACCAGCCTATCCCACTGTCCCGGTCGAAACCTGGGAGGCAGATGAGTGGCTGTGCTGGGCTGTTCACGAGTATCTACCCTATCGCTTCTGGCTGGAGGAAAATGACCGCTGGGACGAGACTGTTGCCGGCTATGCGTCGGCTTATGCAGATTGGTTCTACGAGCATTACACAATGCTCAAGTATCAACACCAGAGCCGCTGGGTTTTTGATGTGTTGAATCAGATCGGGATTGAAGTGGGACGGGACTGCAAAGTCCTGCTGGTTGTGATTGACAACTTCAATTTCAAATATGTCGGCACATTGGTAGACCGTTTTGCTGGTCATGGTTTCCGTGTAGTAGGGAACACAGAACCAGTCTGGGCCGTGATCCCTACTACCACTGAGGTATCCAAATATTGTCTAGTTGCCGGCGAGCCAGACCTGCAGGAGATTCAGGGCCATGGCTATGAGGATATCTTGGAGAAAGACTGGCGCGATCGTTTTGAGGGCTACCGGCTCGTCTATCTGCCGAAATTAGGTGACCTGCAAAAGCGCCAGCAGTTTGATGCCGATCTGATTTTACTCAACTACTTGCCAATTGACGACGTTCTGCACAAGGATGAGAAGCAAATCGGTACCACCCACACTGGCGAAATTCGTATCCGCCTGGAGGCTCTTGTGGAAGCAGTTTGCCAGTTTGCCCAACGCACCAAAGTGGAGCAAGAGTTGGTTATTGCTATTGCTTCCGACCATGGTTCCACAAAGATGCTCCCTGAGGCAGAAAGTCCTCTGGACGACAAGTTCTATCAGAGACAGGCAGTAGATCGGCATCATCGGTACATCTCGGTGCCACAAGCACGAGCTGACACGCCAACCTCTTATGACCAAGAACACTGCTATGTTCTGCCTGCCAAGTCGTTTGGCACCATCGAGTCGTACTTTGTACCCAAGGGGTATGGTGTCTTTGTAAAGACTGATGAGAGTATCTACGTCCACGGTGGCCTAACACCAGAGGAGACCATTGTACCATTCCTGCGTTTGATGAAAACTGAAATCCAGGTGTTGCAGCCTACTTTCCACCTGCCAGTTAACGTCATTCGCTATGGCGTCAAAGCTGGTCTCGTTTTTAGTGTTGGCAATCCTAACGATTATGACTTGACGAGTGTGGAATTGGAAGTGAATGAATCGGATCTGCCAGGTGTGCGGATAGATGCTATTCCCGCCGGCAGGAGTATTGAAGTAACCATTCCTGTGCGTATCAGGCGACAGCCAGGCGCTCCCGATCTTACGGCGATTACGATTCAGGGCGACTTTGACCTTCAAGGACGCCGATATGACATTCAGCCGGTGGGTATACCGGTGGAGATTCGCTCTCTGATGGAGAGTAAAACAGGATTTGACTTCGATTTTTGAGGAGCCATCTGATGTTGGAGCCTTTTGAACAAAAAGCGTTGGATTACTACGGCGAGGTCATCATAAACAAGCACCTCATCCACGAGGCTGGGTTTGGGGCACGGGCTATCCCTACCTACGTTGGCGAGTGGATACTCTCGCACTTTGCTCAGGATGGTGACCTTACCGAAAGTAACCGTGAGCGTATCGCGGCCTTTCTGGGAAAGTACCTACCCGCCAAAGGTCAGAAGGACGAGATTAAGAACCGCCTGCTCAAGATGGAAGCCGTACAACTGTTGGATGACTTTAGCGTCACGGTCAATCTCAAGACGGGGCAGCGCCACTTGCGCATCCCGCTATTGGACATCAGTGACGCCGCTATCAGCGAGCAGATTGTGGACCAGAATCCTCTGTTGATCGCAAGTGGAGTGTGGGGGATAGGATCACTGTTCTATGCTCCACCGGATAGTGCTGGCGACAAGGGGCAGGTCTGGATGCAAGAGTTTAAGCCTTTTCAGGTAAGCCGGGTGGACTTGGATTACTTCCGCGAGTGTCGCCAGCACTTCTCCTTCGAGGAATGGCTAGACCTGATGGTCTCCAGTATCGGCTTTAATCCCCGCGTCCAGGGTCTTTCTCAAAAACTTGTGCTCATTGCCCGGATTGTCTCTCTGGTTGAGCCTCGCGTCAACCTTGTTGAACTGGCACCTAAGGGAACAGGCAAGTCCTTTGTTTATGACAACCTTTCTCGTTACGCCCGCGTTATTGCAGGTGGCAAGGTCTCGCCAGCAGTGCTATTCCACAATCTGGTAACACAGACCTCCGGTCTAATCACCCGTTACGATGTGATTGTGCTGGATGAGGCCCAGAGTATTCAGGGTGACAGCACCGGGGAACTGATTGCTGGTCTCAAGGTCTATCTGGAATCGGGAAGGTTCAGCCGGGGTAGCACAATGGGCACGTCAGAAGCCGGTTTCGTGATGCTGGGAAACATCACGCTAGATGAGCGACACCGGCCAGTATATGCCAGCGATGGACTGTTCCGGGAGATTCCTAACTTTCTGCAGGAGACTGCATTCCTTGATCGCATTCACGGGCTGATTGCCGGGTGGGAAATGGGACGTGTGACAAAGGATACCCCATCCCGTAGTATGGGGTTCAAAGGTGATTTCTTCTCCGAGATTCTGCATATACTGCGACGCGAGGCTCAATACGCCGAGTATGTCTCTCAAAACATGCGTTTGATAGGCTGTGACGATCTCCGTGATCGCAAGGCAATCACTCGATCGGCCACCGGGTTCCTGAAGCTGCTTTTCCCCGACCTCAAACCGACGGAAGAGGAGTTCCGTGATCACTGCGTTCGTCCTGCAGTGGCTCTGCGTCAGCGCATACGGGACGAGCTGCACAAGATGGATCCTGAGTATGCCCAAGTGGATACCCAGGTTGGATGATAGGAAGGGATACACTTACGTCTCTTCCACACAGACTGGGATGAACCGTCTCGCTGAAGAATAACTGGGCCAGTTGTGTTGTATCTCACAAATTCAAACGGGGTTACCTCATTCGAGGTTGCCTCGTTGATTTGCCTGAGCAGTCACGAGACAAGTACCATGTTGAAAGGACTTTTTCTGCTCGACCCACAGCCATACGACTGGATCTATGGTGCAGAGGTGCGCCAGCAGATCCACGAGTTGGTGGACGTTTATGCGCCGCTGCAAACCCGGCCGACCGTCGCGGAAAACCCGGCGCTCCTCGGCGAAGCCGAGGTG
>Ga0315288_10005181_pt1 | contig 16590 bp, 9 predicted proteins | sample YL17G11_20_MG_FD_203454 | JGI IMG/M metagenome (GOLD analysis project Ga0315288, IMG submission 203454) | Sediment microbial communities from Yellowstone Lake, YNP, Wyoming, USA - YL17G11_20 | ecosystem: Environmental > Aquatic > Freshwater > Lake > Sediment | place: USA: Wyoming | collected...
TCGAGCCGGCAGGGACGGTGTCCGGTTCTCCGCCCGTGCGGATGACGATCACAGGAACCGTCGCCTACGCCGACGGGGCGCCGGCTGCGGGTGTGCAGGTAAGCCTCCCCGACGCCGATCGCGTCGGCCTCTCGCCCACGGTATTGGCCGATGGGATGGGCCGCTTTCGGCTGACAGTCTTCCAGGGGCAGTGGCCTACGGGAATCGCGGCTTGGGCGCCGGGCTATGCGGAGTCGTGGCTCGAGCTCTACCAGGTGGCGAAGCCTGACCACGAGGGGCCGGTGGAGGGCGTCGAGCTGAAGCTTGGCCGGGGCGGTTCGGTAACGGGCAGCATCATCCTACCGGATGACGATCCGGCGGAAGGGGACCTGGTCGCCGCGGTGGCGCGCAAGATGCCCGTTTCCATGATGGGCGCCGCTGGGATGCCGGGGCCGGGGAGCGGCCCTCCGCTGCAGCCACGCACCCCGGGTACGGCGAGTCGCCCGAGCTACATCGGCGCACAGGTGACGATGGAAGCGGACGGCTCGTTCCGGGCCGACCATCTGACACCGGGGGACTACGTTCTCAACGTGACGTGGGGGAAGCTGGGGCGCTGTGAGCCCGTGGAGTTCGAGGTGCAGGAAGGGGTGCCCACTGATGCGGGCACGCTGGTGGCGTCCGCCCTTGTCCCACTCGCCTCCGGGCTGGTCGTGAACACGGACGGAGTTACGCCGGCCCCGTGCGCCGCCGTGGAACTGTCCGGCACGGCAGGCTCCGTTCCCGCGGAGGGATTGAGGACCGATCCGGGCGGGGCCTTCCGGTTGCACTGCCTTCCCGAGGGCGCCTACAAGGTCAATGTGCGGTGGCCGGGCGCCACCGGGTACGCCTGGGCCGTACCTACCTCCGAGTTGACCGTGTCGCCGGACGCCGGAGAGGACCTCCTTATGGTGAAGGAGATGATCACCATCAGGGGCAAGGTCCTCACTGCGCCAGGCCTGACGCTCCCTCCCGGTCTCCGCGTCGCGCTAACCTCCGGTGGGCCCAGCCCCACCTGGGCGGTCGTGACCGCTCCCGTTGCTCCCGACGGCGCTTACGTCATCAACTTCCCCAAGCCGATGGACTTCGAACAGTCCCTCGTGATGGGCCATTGCACGAGGATCGCCAGTCAGAAGCTGACCCTCGCGCCGGGCGCCGAGACCGTAGCGCCGGACCTCGTGTGGACGGGCGTCGTGTCGGAGCAGTAGCGGGCCCAGGCCGGATACCTGATCCTCGCAAGCCTGTGCCGGCGGGTCCGCGCTAGCGGAGTAGCGTCGGGATCCGCCCGTAGCTACCGTCTGTGGTATCGTACGCCCGGAAGGGGGTGCGAGCCATGTGGCGCTCTATCTGCTTCGCCGGGCTGTACCTCTGCATCGCGTCCTCGTTCGCTGCCGCTCTCACGCTTCACGTCTCGCCGGATGGCAACAACGGGTGGTCGGGCCGCATCGAGCGCCCGAATGCCGAGGGGACTGACGGTCCTCTCGCTTCGCTTGCCGGAGCACGCGATGCGATCCGGCGGCTGAAAGCAGCGGGGCCGCTGGCCGAGGCCGCTCACGTCCTCATCGCAGATGGTGAGTACCCCCTGACGGAACCGCTCGTCCTGACCCCGCAAGACAGCGGGACGGCGGACTGCCCCATCACCTACGAGGCCGCCGCGGGCGCACATCCGGTGTTCTCCGGCGGGCGGGAGATCGGCGGGTGGCGGGACGCAGGTGACGGGCTCTGGGTGACCGAGGTGCCCGAGGTGGCCGCGGGGCAGTGGTACTTCGAGCAGCTCTTCGTGAACGGGCGGCGTGCGGTACGGGCGCGAACACCGAACGGCGTCCGCCAGGGCGAGACATACGTGCCCCGGTACCTCTATGTCGCGCGGAAGGTCGGGTACGGTCTCGACCCAGCGACCGGCCAAGTCGTGGACCTCTCATCCCGAGCCTTCTTCGCGCGGCCCGACGACGGAACGCTGCTGCAGGCATTGCCGCAGGATGAGCTGAACGACGTGACCCTGGTCGCTTACCACGCATGGGAGTCGTCGCGCCATCGGCTGCAGTCAGCGGATCCGGCCTCCGGGCAGGTCGTGACGACCGGCCCGGCGCCATGGCCGTTCGGCTGGCTTGGCCCGAGCCAGCGCTACCACCTGGAGAACTACCTCGCGGCGCTGGACGAGCCGGGCGAGTGGTTCCTCAGTCGCGCCGGCACGCTCCACTACCGGCCGTTGCCGGACGAGGACATGGCGACCGCGCGAGTCGTCGCCCCGGTGGCGACGAGCTTCGTCGAGATCACCGGCGACCCGGCGCTCGGGACGTACGTGGAGCACGTCGCACTAAGGGGCCTGACATTCGAGTACAGCGGCTACATCCTGCCGCCCGAAGGACATGGCGACGGGCAGGCCGCCGTGGGCATCCCCGCCGTCATCATGGTCGACGATGCCCGCAGCGTGGCGATTGAGGACTGCCGCGTCGCCCATACCGGGACCTACGGCGTGTGGTTCCGGCGCGGGTGCGCGGATTGTCGCATCGAGCGTTCAGAGCTGTTCGACCTCGGTGCGGGCGGGGTGCGGATCGGGGAGATCCTCATCGCCCCCAATGAATCCGAGCGCACGCAGAGGATCGTGTGCGACAACAACATCATCCACGGTGGCGGACGGCTCTTCACCGGCGCCGTCGGCGTGTGGGTCGGCCAGAGCGGAGACAACCAAGTCACCCACAACGACATCTCCGACCTCTTCTACACCGGCATCTCGGTCGGCTGGAGTTGGGGCTACGCCGACACCCTCTCGAAGCGCAACACCATCGACTACAACCACATCCACCACCTGGGCTGGGGCGTCATGAGCGACATGGGCGGCGTCTACACGCTCGGGATCTCGGACGGCACGACGGTGAGCCACAACGTCATCCACGACATCTACTCATACAACCGCTACGGCTACGGCGGTCTCGGGCTCTACAACGACGAGGGCACGACGCATATCACCATGGAGGACAACCTCGTCTACGACACCCTCGACATGACCTACCACCAGCACTACGGCCGCGAGAACGTTGTGCGGAACAACATCCTCGTGGACGGGCGCAACTTCCAGATCTCCGTGCATCGTCCCGAGGAGCACCTCTCGGCAACGTTTGAGCACAACATCGTCTACTTCCACACCGGCAAGCTCTTCTGGCAGGCGGCCAGGGAGGGGCGGCAGCTCGAGTTCCGCGACAACGTCTACTGGAACGCCGCGGGCGAGCCGTTCGACTTCATGGGCATGAGCCTCGCCGAGTGGCAGGCGAGTGGCCTCGATGCGGGTTCGGTGATCGCCGATCCGCTCTTCGCCGACCCCGCGAACCTGGACTTCACGCTCTCGCCCGACTCGCCCGCGCCGGCGCTCGGTTTCGTGCCCTTCGACTGGCGAGAGGCCGGCGTCTACGGGGATGCCGACCGGGTGGCCCTCGCGCACAGCCTGACGTATCCGCCGGTCGAGCCCACGCCCGACCCGCCCCCGGCGCCGCCGTTGGTGGTGGATGACGGCTTCGAGGACTATCCCCTGGGGGCGAGGCCGCCCGACGTGGAGCTGCACGTCGAGGGCAAGGGTGATGAGGTGGCCGTCACCAGTGAGGCCGCCGCGGGGGGCACGCAGTCGCTGAAGCTTACCGATGCCGAGGGCCTCCAGTTCAGCTTCGACCCCCACATTGTCTACCGCCCGGACTACACGCGCGATAGCGTGGTCTGCGGCTTCGACATCCGTGTGAACGAGGGCGCCCAGGTCTGGCACGAGTACCGGGACTGGACTGCGCCCAACTACATCACCGGGCCGAGCCTTCAGATCATCGACGGCAAGCTGATGAGCCGGGACCGCGAGCTGATGGATGTTCCCACCGGGGAATGGTTCCGCATCGACGTTCTCGCCCCCCTGGGCGATCAGGCGACCGGACAGTGGCAGCTCACCGTCACAGTGCCCGGCCAGGGGCGTCGCGAGTTCACGGACCTGGCTGTCGCGGATCCGGGCTGGAACCGGGTGAACTGGATCGGCTTCGTGAGCAACGCGGAGCGCGACACGGCGTTCTTCATCGACAACGTCCGCATCGCGAACGCCGCTCTCGCGCCCCTCCCGTAGGAGCGACTTCAGTCGCGATGTCCCCGCGCATGCACCGGCCAAGCGCTATGATGTTGGGGGCGCCGCGATCGTTGCCGGCCGAGACGGATCGGGCCCAGGCCAGGCATCCCTTTGCGGGTGCCGCAGAACTCGACCGGCCGCGACTGACTGGGAGTCGGGCTGTGACGGCGGCAGATGATCGGCGGCGCCCCACACGGCCCGCGAGCCCAGGTGTACCAACGCTTTGCGGGTGTTCGCGCCGATGTGGAGAGGAAGCGTGTGTCCGAAGTGGCCGCTGAGAGGGACGCATGGAAGGCACAGGCCCACCAGCTCGCACGCGCTCTTCCACCTGTGACCTTGCAGGAGCCGTTTGGGTAACGGTCCCGGCACCGAGAGAGGTCACCTGGCCGCAGGAGGGGCTTCCGGGCACGGCTGTGGGGACGGTAGCGCGGCGCCGTTCTGAGCCGCGATCGCTGCGAGCCTGGCTGCAGTCCCGCCGTCACTGGCCGCGGAGGATAACGTCTACCGGGCGAGGGGCTGAACCACCATGGCCCGCCCTGTAGATCCGAGCGACCGAGCGCCCGGGTGGCGCGCGTAAGCCGTGTCACGACGGGTTTCCCGACGTTTTCTGGTTCGTGCCTGGACGGACGAGCACGCTGGACAAGGGTTGGAGGGGTTGACCCTTCTCGTCCACCTCAACCAACTTGCCTTCGCTGAGCTTGTACCTCTCCATCACGAGGCCGCTCTCCTTCTTCCACATCGCCAAGATGCTATACACGTCGTCGGTCTTCGACTTCACCCACCTGTAGGTGGTAATCTGGACGCCGTTGACGGTGAAGTCCCGACCAGGCCAGTCCAGAGCGCCCCCGCGTTTGAACTCCACCGTCTCGCTCTTCACCCAGCCGGCCCCGGAATTCGCGCCGCTCTGAGGCCCCCGACCCACGTTGTAGTTCTGGTTCCACACCTCCCACTTCCCCACAACTGGATCGCTCTTGAGTGCAGCACAGCCAGCCACCACCGCGACCAGCGCGAGCAGGACAGTCCCTGTGGCCAGACGGTTCACGAGATCACTCCTCTCCGAATAGCCCCGGTATCGAGCAAGGCCTCTGCAGAGTAACGCCCGTCCGCCTCATGAAGTAACACAACCGTGTAGACCATGGCGCTACCTCCATCCTCTGGGTTCGCAGTTCGCCGGGCAGCCTCCTACAGACCATACGCCGCATGCGCGCCATTCTGCGGACTGGTGGGTCCGGCGCTCCGCCGGCACGGGTCGCCTGCTCGGCGGAACCAAGGTGCCTGTCCCTCCGTCCTAGAACCGGATACGCGGAGTGGACGACATTCCGCGGGCGGGGGGGTTGAGGGCAGCGACACTGTAGAATACGTAGTAGGTGTCGCCGAAAGGGGGTCGTGATCCATGTTCCGCACACGTGCTCCTATTATCGCGGCGGTTCTGTTCCTACTTGCGGGCCCGGTCTTCGCCCAGAGCGATGGCTACTACGACTCCGGATACGAGTATGTGCCGGTCCAGGACGACGCCGAACTCGGAGAGATCCTCCTGTTCGACATCGCCGCGCAGGGCTTCGGACTTCCGCTCCGTGATGTGCTGGCGATCCACAACGACTATGACCTTTACCCGGAAGAGGTCGCCATGGTCCTCTACCTCTCTCGGGAGTCGCACGAGGACTACCGCAATATCGCGGAGCAGCGGGCCGACGAGCGGTACTCGTGGAAGGATCTGGCTCGTCGGCTGGATATCGATCCCGACCGGCTGGGCCAGCCTTCGACCTGGTATCGCATGGGCGACCGGGACGGCTGGTGGCGTGAGGATCCGGATGTCGAGCGCGAGGTCGTCACGGACATGCTCGCCGGAGCGTTCGGGGTGGATCGCCGGGTCATCTGGGACTGGGCGACCGACGGGCTCGGCTACGGCGACGCGGCGCTCGCGCTCGAGTTCGAGCGCCGGTCCGGTGAGTCGGCGAGCAGCATCCTGAAGACGAAGATGGACCGCTGGCAGCGCTGGGATGAGGTCGCCGACGATCTCCGCATCAGCATCGACGACCTCTACGCGAAGCGCTCCATGCACTATCACGATCGGAGCTTCAAGGCGTACCTGGACGATGACCATCGGGACTATCATCCGTACCGGAGCCATCGGGAGCACCGATCGCGGCGTGAGTACCACTTCTACGGCACGTGGGTGCGTCCTCACGACTCGTACTTCCGCTTCGATTACGGCGTGGACTACGATCCCTGTTTCGGGTTTGGTCGGGTGCCCTATGCCTACTGGTACCCCTCGGGCTGGGACTACAGTTGCGTCTACCCGAGCTGGCACTGGACAGACTCGTTCTTCCATCCGATCCCTCGGCCGTTGCCGATCTACATGCCGCCGACTCGACCGGTGAGGCCGCCTTGCTCGCCGACCTGGTCGTCGCTATCGCCGGTGCGGGATGCTCGGCGATACGCGGTCCAGCTGCTAGATACGGGGTCCCGCTCGGTGGCGGTCCCCGGTCGCGGCTCATCGCGAGCGGGGAGCACCAGTGGCCGTGTGCCTTCGGAGCGGTCCAGTAGCCTGGGGCCGACGGCGCCGGCCGACACGGCCCGGCAGGCGTCTCGAGACCGTCAGCGCGATGCCGAGCGGTCCGCCACGCGCAAGGGCGGTGGCTCCTCGAGCAGCAGCGCCTCGTCGACCTCTCGCGGAAGCTCGTCGGGCAGCAGCACGGGCACTCCCCGGGGAGGGGTTTCCCGCAGCCAGGGCTCCCGGGGCGGCACTCCGCGTGAGAGCGCGTCACCGCCCCCGTCCCGAGGTGAGTCGGGCGTGCGGCGTGGGAACCCGCCGAAGTCCTCGGACTCGTCTTCCAGCGAGCGGCGGTCATCGCCACCCCGTGATGAGTCCAGGAGCGTGCGGGATTCGGGGTCCAGCTCTCGTCCCAGCTCGCCGCCCAGTTCGCCACCCAGCTCCCCGAGCGGGCGCGGGGGATCGAGGAAGGGCGGCCGGTAGGCCGAGGATCATTGGGCCTAAGTAGCGAACCGCAGGAGGACGCTTCCACAGGAAGCGTCCTCCTCTGCTTTCGACGGCAGGGAGATGCCTCACTCCGGAGGGATCCCCATGGGCCGAGCCGCTCAGCTTACCGCATCCCTGATGGCTGCCCTTGGCACTGTACTCCTCGCCGCGCCCGCCTGGCCGGCGACGATCGTGAAGCACACGCTCGATACGGCGGCGCGCGGGCGAGTCGAGCGACTCGCCAACGGGGGCTTCAGCCAGGCACAGAACGGCGTGGCGACCTCGTGGCAAGCGTGGCAGATCGGCTACGCCCATGAGGCCGAAGGCGGTCGCCAGGGCGGCGGCGTAATGATGCACTGCGATGACGCCGCCTCAGGCGAGCAGCGCGGAGCCTCTCAGACAGTGCGGCTCGGCCAGACCCGGCCGCTCCCCATCGTCGCCTCCGGCTGGAGCAAGGCCGAGGACGTCTCCGGAGCGCCGGGCTCCGGCTACTCCATCTACCTTGACATCACCTTCACCGATGGGACCCCGCTGTGGGGGCAGGTTGCCATGTTCGCGACGGGCACCCATGGCTGGCAGCGTCGGCAGGTGCTGGTGGTGCCACAGAAGCCCATCGAGAGCGTGATGGTCCATGCGCTGTTTCGCGGCTACTCCGGCACGGTCTGGTTCGACGATCTGTCCCTGACGGAGCTCGCCGGCGAAGGCGCGGGGCTGTTCGATACTGTGCCCGTGGCCGCGTCCGAGGAAGGCCCCGCGCCGGAGGGCGAAGTGCTCTCCCTGAAGGCCGACGCCCTGGTGCTGTCGTGGGATGCGGCGACTGGCGCCATGGTTGATGCCAACGGCCGGGCGCGCGGCGGGATGTTCGTCCGCGATGTGATTGCCGAAGGCGAGTTCGTTCGCATTGACGCACCCGTCGCACGCCAGGCCGACGGCAGCCTGTCGATGGATGGGCGCGATGACGCCCTCGGGCTGGCGATACACGCCGAGGCGCGAGCCGAACGCGCGTCGGTCCTCATCCACGGCCGCGTCGAGGACACCACCGGCCGCGACCGGGCCGTCACCGCCTACTATGCCCTGCCCATCGATGCCCTGGGCTGGACTTGGGGCGACGACATGCGTACCGACCGGACCGTCGAGCCCGGACTGACCTACCACAACGGGGTCAACGTCGGGGCGGGCCTGTCGGGTTACGCGTCGCGCTACCCGTTGGCGGAGGTCAGCAGCGGTGGCTCCGGTGTGGCACTGGGTGTGCCGATGGCGGCCGCCCGGCTGTGCCGCCTGGCCTACGACTCGTCTTCGAAGGAGCTGTACGCCGCCTTCGACTTCGGGCTCACGCCGCAGACGACCCGCCACCCCTCCTCGGCCGACTTTGGTCTCATCGCCTACCCGTTCGATGGCGCATGGGGCTTCCGGGCGGCGCTCCAGGGGTTCTATGACCGCTTCCCCGACGACTTCCTTCGCCGTGCGACGCATGAGGGGATCTGGATGCCCTTCACCGACATCGCCACCGTGCAGAACCCGGATGACTTCTGCTTCGCCTACAAGGAGGGCAATGACAACGTCGCCTGGGACGACGCGCACGACATACTCTCCTTCGTCTACATCGAGCCGATGACATACTGGATGTCCATGCCCGCCGGCACGGAGCGGACGCGCGATTCGGCGATGGCCCAGGTCCGCGAGGAGGCGGCGCAGGGCAACCGGCACGCGCGGGCGACGCTCACCTCTGTGGCCTACGATGCCGAGGGGCAGCCGGACGTAGTATGCCTGGACGCCCCCTGGTGCAACGGTGCGGTGTTCACACTCAATGATGACCCGGATGTGCCGGCGCCCGAAGGCGGCGACAGCCGCTGGACGCAAGGTTGGGACGGCATCATGCAGGCATTCTCCGCCGGTGGGGGCACCATCCCGGGTTGGACGCTGGCGTCTGGGGCAGAGGTGACCGAGGCCGAGGGGCATGGGCAGGTACTCCGGCTGACGAATGCCGCAGTCGGCGGCGAAGCGCGAGCGACCCAGGCGGTGCAGGTGAACCAGACACAGCCGCGCCCCCTCATCGCAAGGGCATCCGCGCGGGCGCTTGGCGTCACCGGCGTCGCGGACCCGCAGTATTCCCTCTACCTGGACCTGACCTACACGGACGGGGAGCGGCTGTTCGGCCAGTCGGCGCCTTTCGATCCGGGCAAGCCCGACTGGCAGACCGTTGAGTTGCGCATCGATCCCGAGAAGCCCGTCGCCGTCGCCTTCGTGCACCTCCTGCTTCGGCAGGGCCACACGGGTACGTCGCTGTTCGACGACGCGTTCCTTGGCGATGCGGCGTCGAACGAGAACCTGCTCATCGGTGGCGACTTCGAGGCAGCGCCCGCCAACGCGACGGCGGTCCTCGATGGTACCTACATCGACTCGCTCGAGGGTTGGGCCGATCGGCCGAACTACCGCGTGGAGCACTTCGCCGCTGCGGACGTCCCGCTGACCTTCGGCACGATGGACCGGCGCCCGGTCATCCTGACCTACTTCTCGACCTACGAAGCCACCGTCGAGCTGTCACTCCGCATGCACGCCATGGGAAAGCTACTCATGGCCAATGCCACGCCCTGGCGTTTCCCGTGGGCTGCCTACGCCCTCGACGCCATGGGCACCGAGACCAACTGGGCGCCCGAGGGCAAGTGGCAGCCGGACCCCGACGACATCTTCAACTACCGACGCGCCCTCTGCTATCACAAGCCCTATCTGCTGCTGCAGAACACCGTCTTCGACCAGTTCCCGCCGGATATGGTCGAACGGTACCTGGCGCGGTCGGTCCTCTACGGTGTGTTCCCGAGCTTCTTCAGCCACAACGCAGCGGACGACCCGTATTGGCAGGACCCCGCGCTCTACAACGCCCACCGACCGCTCTTCCGCAAGTACCTGCCGGTCTGCCAGCGCATCAGCCGGGCCGGCTGGGAGCCGATCACCCATGCGCGCACCAATGACCCGGATGTGTACGTCGAGCGGTTCGGCACTGCGGATAACGGCAGCCTTCACTTCACCGTTCTGAACGTCAGCAGCCAGGCGAAGACGGTGAAGCTGTCCCTCGACGGGGAAGGCCTGGGCCTTCAGGCGGCACCCGCGGTCACCGAGTTGGTCGCCGGTCGGCCCGCGTCTGCGGTCGACGGGCAGGTCACGTTCGAGCTAGGTTCGGAGGAACTGGCGGTACTGTCGGTCGGCGGCGAGTAGCGATCCGCCGCTCCTGCCGGCAAGGGATCAACGACTCGGGCGGCCGATACCCGTGCCCGTGCCTGGCTTGCGGGGCTCCCCGCCCTTCTCGTAGTTGCCGCCCCAGTCCTTGTCGCGCGGATCGGGGTTACGGTGGGGCTGGGGTGCCTCCATCTTGTCGACGGCGCGCTTGCGGAGTTGCTCGATGACGTCGCGGAGCCTGAGCAACTCGAAGGGGGCGTACATGCCGGGGAACCGGTCGAGAGCCTTCTCCAATTCCTGCTCCGCGCCATCCGGATCGCCCTTCTGGATGTAGCACATCACCAGCAGCACGGCTGCGTTGATGTTCGCCGGCTCGAGCTCGATGGACCTTTGCAGGACCAGGATGGCCTCGTCGGGCTTACCAAGCTCGTAGTGGGACCGCCCAACACCTTCCAGCACTCGTGACTTGAGCGCGGGACGGTCCTCGGGCACATATTGCGCCGCGCGCTGGTAGGCGCTCTGCGCCTGATCCCAGGACTTGAGCTTCACATAGGTCTCACCGAGCTCGAACCATGCCTCGAAGCTGTCCGGAGCCAGCGCGGTCGCCTTGATGAGCAGATTGGACGACTTGCTCAGGCTGTCTGGGAGCTCGTCACTCAGGCGGTAGAAGCGCCCGATCTCGATCAGGAACTGCACGTTCTGCGGATCGAGCTCCAGCGCTTTCTCCAGGTACCCGGCCGCCCGCCCCAGGTAGTCGGTGCGCTCTTTGACCACGGGGGGGTTTGCGCCGTCTTCCGGCTTGAGGTCTCTCGGCACACGCGGGGCCTTGAGCGCGTAGATCTGCCCGAGCAGGAACCAACTCTCGGGCGCCATGCGGTCCGCGCGGATCTTGTCGATCGCAGAGAGCGCCTCGAGCAACGCCTCAGGTGAGCCGTTAGCGAGAAGCGCGCGGATGGCGTTGTGGTAGCACTTGACCTCGTTGGCGCTGTCGCCCTTCCCCGCGTAGGTCTCCGCCGCCCGGGCCTGCGCCCGTGCGTAGGCGCGGCTCTCCCCGATCTCGGCGAAGGCGAGCGATGCGCCCCCCAGCTCCTGCAGACACCCGTCCACATCGCCCTGGGCCTTGAGCAACTCGGCCTTGCGCACACGCACCTCGCCGAGGCCCGCCCGAGCTTCGCGGAACTTGCCGTCGATGTTGAGGGCTTCCTGGTACTTCGCCGCCGCTTGGTCGCACTGCTCGATTGAACGGCCCTGCAAGAGCGCCTTCCCCGTGTAGTAGGCCATGAGTGCGCCCTGGCTGTCCGAGAGGTCCGCCTGGCGCATGCGATCGAACGCGCCATCGGTGTCCACGAGCAGAAGCTCCTTGGCTACCTGCAGCACGGCCGCGTCGAAGAGCCCGATGAGGTCCGAGGTGCTGCCGGGCACCCGGAACGTGGTAACAGCGGATGTCTGCCCGTCTTTCAACTTGAGTAACGTGATGCTCGCGTCGACGGGACCGCCCTGGTTCGACACGGTCCCAATCAGCGCACATGGGATGTCGAGTTGCACCATCGCCGTCCGAACGTCTTCAGGGGACCCGAGTGGCAAGCTCTTGGTCCGTGCGCGCTCGCGGAAGTCGCTCAGGTCGACGGTATAGCACAGCCGGCTGTAGCGCAGCTTCATTGCCAGGCTGTCCTCCAGCGCCAACGCGACGGCCTGGTACTCGATCGAAGGGTTCTCGGTCGTGAATGGGCCGATGGCCACTGTGGGCTTCGCGCCGGAGGTCTCGTCCTGTGCCCAGGAGCCCCCACCCAGCGCGATGAAGGTCGCTGCAGCGACCAAGAGGGGTGTCACACGCTTCATGAGACGGCCTCCCCGGGCTCGACGATCCGTCAGTCGCGCCCTCGTGTCAACGACAGTCCGTGCATGGGCAGTTCGAAGGGCGCAATGCGAGCGCGCACCGGCACGGAGGGTGTTATCGGTTGCAAGCAGGCCTCTAGTCTACCGTCGCTACGCGCTTTCCGCAAGGCTTCCGCCCCGAGCGCTTCCCCGCGGCGGCCCAACGGTGTACCCTCAGTCCAGACGGGCGTCACACGGCCGAGCCAGCCCGAGACTCCCCGCCGGAGCGGCGCGTCATGCTTATGGTAGGACGCACGGCCGGCCGAGCAGGTTCCGGCGGACGGGGAGACCGACGCATTGGAGCACCGAGGAGCATCCGTGGTGGCGCGACGACGGTGTGGCGTTGTCGCCGGCGCGTTGGCGGTAGCACTGTGCCTCGCGACTCTCGCGGCGCAGGGCTGCGGCATCGGAGCTTCCTCGGGCGCGGAGGGCCCGGGGACAGCGGCGCGCCCCCTATTCTCCAACATTGTGAACGAGCCGTTCGCCACCATCGCCTCCGGTCCCATGGACGCCCTGTTCGTCGACGATGGTGCGACACGGGTTGGGGCGCGAGCCGCGATCGGTGAGAAGCATCCGGGGGTCGAGTCGCTTTACAACCGGCTCGTTTCCTACGGCGTGAAGTGGGCAGACTTCCCGCCGATGCTGGCCCGGCGCATCATCCACGTGAACGACGGCGAGCTGGTGCTGCCCAACCGCGCTGAGGTACGCCAGAGCAACGCGCCCGTGGGCAACGGCACCTTGACCTTCACCTACGAGAACTGGTCCGCCGACCAGCAGTCCGGCCTCGAGGGCTTCGTCGAGGCGATCTACCCGATCTGCGTGGAGGTCTACGGCGCCCCGGCTTTCACGAACACCGTGAAGATCATCTACGACGAGACGGTGGCCGGCCTGACGGGCGGCGTCTACGACTCCACTCTGAACGAGATCCGGATTCCGGCGCTCACGGACAACACCCAGGCTAACGAGGTCATGGTCATCCGCCAGATGCTCCACGCATTCCATGACGACGCGGCGTTCTACTACGAGCAGTGGGAGCAGGGCTTCGCCATCGCGGCCGCCGACATCATCCTCCGGCAGTTCGATGACACCTACGACCCCAGCTACGGTCCCCTCTACGTGACGAACCTCTACGAGCTGCTGAACCGCCCGGGCCTTGGGCATGACCGGATCTTCGGCACAGGCTATGACGGCATGTTGACATGGCGCCTCGGGATGGCGTCGGGCGCCTGGTCGAAATGCGTGGTCGAAGACCCGCGGTTCTTCTCGAAGTTCAATGCAGCCTACTACGCCCAGTGGGCCGCCGACCCGGATGTGGCGGGCCGGATCCCGGCCCTCACCTCCATCGCCGCCGGCGCGCTGCCATCGGTCGAGGGAACCACTTTCCCCGACTGGTTCCGCCGGCAATACGCGCTGGACACGAGCGTCAGCCTGGGCGACCGCCTCTATGTCTACAATCTGCCCCAGGAGAACTCCGTCATCCTGATCCTGGACTACTTCACCGTCTCTGCGGACGGCACAGAACGACCGCGCGGCGGAACCGCGGCGTTGGAGTTCTGGGACTACACCTACCAGTTCTCATTGTTCGTCCAGGAGGGCTATGAGTGCATCATCCCGGGCGTTGGTACGGATGCCGGGCAGGGCTTCTACATTGGTTCGCTCTACAACATCGGCGGCGCTCAGCGGCTGACCGTGACACTTCAGCTTGGCGCGATCCTCCAGTCGGTCACATTCCCGTACATGGTGCGCGGAGCCGAGGAGGGGGGCAACTCGTTCCTGGGTGCGATGCTCGGCCGGGACGACGGCACCGTTCGCGTCCGCATCGACGGCGCGGAGGCCGAGGAGATGCCGGTCAGCCAGGGGGCCTTCGGCGCCCTTGTGGGTGGGGGAGAGTCCCATCCGGCGAAGGTCGTCTTCGAGTTCGAGGATGCCGACGGCAAGCTCGTCACACAGCAGGTGAACACTGGGTTCTTTTTCTACGCCATCACCCCCCGGATGCTGCAGCGGCAGTCGTTGGAGCACACATTTGCCTTGGGTTCGAATGGGCTCCACTTGGTCTCGGTCCCCGCCTACCCCGTGCCCAGCGACGATGCCACTGTCATCGGGCTCCCCCCGAGTGAGCTGCTCATGGCGACCTGGGACCCATCGCGCGAGGGCGACAACAAGTACGAGATCCACCCAGCCATGCCGCCCATCATTCCGGGCCGCGGGTTCTGGCTGAAGACCAACACCTCCCAACGGGCGCAGTTCGAGGCCGATGTGCTGCCGGATGACTCGGAGTACGACGTTCTCCTTCTACCCGGTTGGAACATGCTCGGGAACCCTTCGACCCATCCTGTGCCGCTCAGCCAACTGGGGTTCGACGACGGGTCGGGTGCTGTCGGGTTCGCTCAGGCGGTACAGAACGGACTCGTGCGCTCCGCGGTCTACGGGTACGACCAGTTCAACGGCTACCAGGAGACGACGGCCCTGCAGCCGTGGGAGGCCGTTTGGGTCCGGTGTATCAAGGCGAGCGGGAGTCGCGTCATCGTCCCTATCGCGGGTACGGGGGAAACGCAGACGGCTGCGGCGCAAAGCCTACTGCCGCATCCGAACTGGACGGTCCGCCTCGTGGCGTCGGCCGACGAAGGGCCGCGCTCCGCAGTGACCCTGGGCGTGGCCGATGACGCAACAGACGGCTTCGACGCCCTCTTCGATGGCGAGGTGCCCCCCTATGCGCCGGGCCAGGCGGTGTCCCTCGCCGTCGCTGCACCGGACGGCACATGGCTGGCGCGGGACGTCCGTCGCACGGGCCAGGGGGCTTACGACTTCGCGGTGCGCCCAGCGGGGCTGTCCGGTGGCACTTCCATCAACCTGACGTTGGAGCCGGGCCCGAGCAGCCCTACGGGCCTTCGCGGCCTGCTCGTCGATACGGAGACAGGCCGGACTTGGGTCATGGTGCCGGGCGAGCCAGTGGTCGTGCCCATCGCGAGCACGGCCCGGTACCGGCTCGACCTCGAAGTGGGGGCTCCATGAGACCGCCCACGGGACGAGTCCTGGCATGGACGCTGTCGGCTCTGGCGGGGCTGTGCGTGCTCACAGGGTGCGGCCCGCGTGAGTTCGAACCCTATGCCATCGCAGTGGGCAAGGTCATCGTGGAGGGCAGCGACCCGGCCGAGCCGGTGGCCGGGGCCGACGTGGTGCTGGCAGGCGTTCGGGCCACACCGGAGATGCGAGGGGAGGCCGTCGGGACCGGGCTGGCCGCCGGCACGGCAGACGATGGATCGTTCGTCATCAACCCCATCCCCCTAACGCGCCTGGACGTGTTCATCTCGGTCTCGCGCGATGGGTACCGCACTTTCGACACGGACCTGAACCTTCAGAAGAGCGGCGACCTCACCATCGAGCTGACGGTGGTCGAGGATGAGCTCCAGGCCGGCACCATCAACGGCAGCACCGTTGACTTCGAAACGGGTGAGCCGCTGGCGCAGATCGAGGTCAAGGCCATCGTTGAGAGCGGCGGGTTGGTCGTCGACGAGCAGAAGGCACACACGGCGCTCGACGGGCTTTTCCAGATCAGCGGGATCCCAGTAGGAGAGGCAGTCATCCAGGCGTCTATCGAGGGGTACATCCCGGCTCGCGAGACGGTTCTCGTGTTGCCCAGTCAGGCGTCGAACCGGTTCGTGGAGCTGCAGCTCGCGCCGGGCACGCTGCGCGTGACTCTGGCCGGCCGCGTGTTCGACATCGAGACCCAAGAGCCCGTCGAGGGCGCGATCATCGGGACCGATGAGTCGACGGACACCACGGTGTCGAGCGCGGACGGCACCTTCGAGCTGCCGGGCGTGCTCGTGGGAGACCGCATCATCAACGCCTCGCGACCGGGCTACGACCCGCTCTTCCTCACCATTGTCGTGCTGGCCGAGAATGCGCCGCTGGAGCTGGGCATGGCGCCGGCATCGGATGACCCGCCCGTGCCGGTGTTCACCATCGGCGGCACCATCACCGTCCAGAGCACCACGGATGCGTCCGGCGTCAGCGTCGTGCTGGTGAACAGCGGCGGCGATGTGGTCGGGCGGTTGACGACGGAGAGCAACGGCCGGTATGGTTTCTTCGTTCCGGCCGGGACCTACACCGTCCGTGCCACACTCCCGGGGTTTGGCGCACAGGAGGCGACGGTCTCAATCCTGCCCGGCGAGTCGCGAGACGGAGTGGACTTCACGCTCGTCCCATAGTTGGAGACAAGGGGGACGGCGCGCGATGGCGAATATGCCCTGCGTGCCAGATGCGCAGGTGATCCGGGCCGGGTGGCGAATACCTGGCTGGGGAGGTAATCATGATGAACACTCGTGGACCCGCGTGGAGCAGGGCCTTTGTGGTCTCCTGCCTTGTGTTGCTAGCGATCGCCATGGTGGGTTGTGGTGGGGGGGGCATTGACACCGGCGGTGGCAACGACGGCGGCGGGAACGGGGGCGAT
>Ga0315288_10005182_pt1 | contig 16589 bp, 19 predicted proteins | sample YL17G11_20_MG_FD_203454 | JGI IMG/M metagenome (GOLD analysis project Ga0315288, IMG submission 203454) | Sediment microbial communities from Yellowstone Lake, YNP, Wyoming, USA - YL17G11_20 | ecosystem: Environmental > Aquatic > Freshwater > Lake > Sediment | place: USA: Wyoming | collected...
GCCTCCTGCGAGAATACAATATTAGGGACAGCGATTATCAACGCAACCGCTATAACCGCGAATATGATCTTTTTCATCTTCCCTTCTCCTATTTTTGAACTTACATAAAATAATCGTGCGGTCAGATATGGTCGTGTCTAACCGGTCACCTTAAATACTTTGTCGTTCGGATGGACCTTTTGAGCGACTTTTATGCCGACGACCTCTCCGGACTTTGCCTCCGGGACGACTACGTGTTCGATCTGCATTGACTCGACTTGCTGAGTGAAATCCGTTGTGTGGCCCTTGACGTGTATGTTGTCGCCGGGCCTCAAACCATCAACAAGTTGAATAAGCCCTACACTGATTTTGCTAAAATAATGCGTTATAGTCCCAATCTCTTTCTCCTCCATATCCACCTCCCTTTTTAACGTGCGGCTACAATTACATTATAGGCAGCGCTGCCTATTTATTTTACGAGCTTATTACCTTTTTCCTGCCACTCTTTTAGGCCACCTTTATAGTCGAGCACATTGTAGCCGAGGTCTGCGAGTTTCTTTGCCGCGATCGTGCTTGCGTGACAATCAAAGCTGGCGCAGTAGACTATGATCTTCGAATCTTTATGCAGTCTTTTTTCCGCGTTCTCTTTAGCGATAGTGTCTACGGGAAAAGATGCCGCGCTCTCTATGTGCCCCGACTTATAGCTTTCTTCGGGAAGCACATCCAAAAGAGTGTACCTCTCTCCGGAATGTTTTATCTTTAGAAATTGGCCATAGCTTATCTGCTTTACGCCATTTCTTACCGCCGCGGTCTGGTAGGTTTCGTCGAAGGTATTTATTCTCATAGTTAGTCCCTCCTATTTACGTGATGCATTTACAGGATTCATTCACCTCGCTTTCTATCCAAGATATGATCTCTTACTTCAATTTTTTCCGGCCGTAGACAGATCCAGGCCCCTTGCTTTAAACAATTTGATATTTTGCTGTCTGCACAGTTCTTCCAATTTCTTTTCCGCCGCCTTGTCTTCTTCTGTATAGGCGTCGAGATTCGTCACGAGCAGCCAGATGCCGTTATTCTGCACCTCTTTATCTTGTTGCGAGAAGAACCGTATCAATTCTTCAGGCGTTTTAAAAAAAGTAATTTTGCCTTTCCCTGTCACAATGAATCCTTGCGGGTAGGCAGGGTTCTCTGCCGCCACCGCCTTGATGATAAAATGCACCGATAGGCCCTTTTCCCTGGAAGGTGTGGCCTTCGGCTCCGCCATCTTTAGCCGAAGCGTCTCTAAAAATTTTTGGTTCACTACCTCCGGATTTAGGATTTGCGCTTTTTTTATATCATCCCAAGCCTTGCCATACTCTGCCTTATTATAATAAGCGACTCCGCGGTTGTAGTGGGCATTCGGCTCCCTCGGGTTTATATCGATCGCTTTATCGTAGTCACTGATGGCCTTGTCGTATTGGTTTTTATATGAATACGCCATGCCCCTGCTTATATATGCGTCTATAAAATCCGGCTCTATATCGATAGCCTTCGTGAAATCAGCTATTGCCTTGTCGTATTTTCCTCTGTATTTGGCGTATAACAGTCCTCGGTTGTTATACGCATTGGCATTCGTATTATTTATCTTGATCGCCTTGGTGTAATTTGACATAGCTTGGCTGAACTTGTCCATCATCATATAGGCTATGCCGCGGTTGTCATAAGCCTCGTCATTTGTCGGATCTATCTTAATGACTTTATTGAACTCAGATATCGCCTTGTCGTACTGTCCATTTTTGGCATATGTGAAACCTTTATACATGTATTGTTGTACATCATCCGGCCCGGGATAGAGTAATGCCTCATTCTCGCTTTTCCGGCCACACCCGCAAACTACCGCTATGGCCAAAAGCAAGGTCACGATACCTAGCGCATATGTCGGCCTGATATGCAATTTCTTATTTTGCCTTTTTGTGTTCATTATGCGAATGCCCATTTCGGTAGATCGGGTTCAAAAATAAAAAAAGCAATCCCCTATCCTAGAGGATCGCTTTAGGAAATCTCTTATAAATAAAAATCTCAATTTCAGATAACGCCGTTGCCGTTCTCATAAAGTTGTAAAATATTCATGAAATACTTACCAGGGACACCCGAGGCGCCCCTGGTAAGCATGTCAAATTTTACTAGATATCACTGCCCGAGCAGCGTCTTCCCGGAATTATCGGTTTGAGTGGACACCGTATTCCCAATGACATCGGTCTTGTGTGATAATTTCGGCGCAGGCTGGGAGAGCATCTCTTTTATCGATGGTGTCTCATTGATCTTTGCGGTAGTTGGCTTTGATAGCCGAGCGAATTTTCCCCACAGCGTGACCGTATACTCTGGCACCATTATGCCGCGGGCATCTCTTTTGCATTCTATTTCGCTTGCGAAAACCGAAGCTGCGAAGAACACTATAGCGATGATGGCTAACGATGACAATAAATAATATTTTGTTCTTTTGCTCATCAATGTCACCTCCCCTCGCGATAATTTTTTAAAAACTTATGTATGTTATGATAATACTACCGGTTCAATAAAGCAAGAATTTTCACTGTCATTTATCCTGTATCCTTAAGGCCTTGCCGGATGCCTCCAGCTCCTTCCTGAACGCGTCATTAGCCATTTTAAATATATCCGCATTTGTCTGCCACCCTTTATATTCCCGATGAGCATTAGCCCACTCCTCAAAGATGGCCCATCTAAGCTGCGCTATCGCTGCCTGCTCATCGGAGAGGCCGACCTTGCCTGTTTGTTGCGGTGCTGCAGTAGGCAGGTTGCCCTTCCCCTTATAATTTTTTATAGGCTTGACCGTTCCGGTGAGGATATTATATCTGGATGGTATTTTAACGCCTGCTATCTCGTAATTCACCACCCTGATGAATAATAGCTTGTAAATTATTAATAGGCCTATGATTATCAATATGCCCACAAGCCACGCCTTTAGATTTTTATTCATACCAGCCTCTCATTTTTATTATGGACGACAGGATAGCGAGAAGCTATCCCAATGACATCCGCAGTATTTATTTCTGCTCATCCTTTTTCGCTTTTTCGCATCCGCATCCACAGCCGCGATTTTTCATAACTATAAACGCGACGACGGCTAAGATAATGGCCAACAGCACGATCTTCCACATCTTACTACCCTCCCTTTCGGTCCTCTATCTCCGCCTTCACATCGATCACGTTGTCGTATGTTGGCATGTGAGGACGTTTGTATCCATAAGAGCCCATCCTGATAGTTATCCCGGGGCTCAGCAAAACATTCAGTAAAAAACTGATAACGCTGAATAATAATGCTGCCCAGAAAGCGTTCCAGAAATTTATGACGTTGAAACCCTTGACAAATTTCGATGTTAAATAGAACATGAGTCCGTTAATGACGAGCGTAAAAGATCCCAGCGTGAGAACGTTAAGGGGCAGCGTCAACAGGATGATGGCAGGCCGCAAGAAGGCATTGAGTAGCCCCAGGACTAGCGCGGCTATAATCACAGATCGCCAGCTGTCTACGCTGACCCCGCCTAATACGTAAATTACTATGAACAATGCCGCGAGATTTACGAACAATTTTATCAGAAAATTTTTCACTAAATGCTCCCGTTAAGTCAGCTGTGATCCGGACTGGTTACTCGCCTATGATCTTTATGAGAACGCGTTTTTTGCGCTGGCCGTCAAACTCGCCGTAGAAAATCTGCTCCCATGGTCCAAAATCAAGCTTGCCGCTGCTGATTGCTACCACTACTTCCCTGCCCATGATGGTCCTTTTTAAATGCGCGTCACCGTTATCTTCACCAGTCAGATTATGGTGATATTTGTCTTTTCCGTAAGGCGCAAGCCGCTCCAACCAATCGCCGAAATCTTCATGGAGGCCTTTCTCGTCGTCATTGATGAATACGCTTGCGGTTATGTGCATGGCATTTACAAGGCAGAAGCCTTCGGATACCCTGCTTTTTCGGACCGCCGCCTCTACCTGGGGCGTTATATTTATGAACTCCTGCCGCTTCCTTGTGTTAAACCATAAATATTCAGTATAAGATTTCATATCATATCCTCAAGGTCCTGTTAATTCATCGATCAATTTTATCATTTCCTCATATCTCTTTACAATAGATATCTTTTGCCGGATCCTGGTGGCTTTTGGGAATCCCCTCAGATACCACATTGCAACTTTACACATAAAGCCTGCCTTGTTGGACGGGCTCATAGCCTTGTATCTTTCTACATAAAAAAGGTGCTTCTTTAATACGGCTTTTTTTACTGAAAAATTTACCGGCGGCATAGTCCGGCCGTTATTTAGATATTCTTCTATTTGAGAAAATATCCACGGGTTACCCAGGGCTCCTCTCGCTACCAGGATCCCGTCGCAGCCTGTTTGGTCAAGCATCTTTTTGGCAAGTTCCGGAGACAGTATATTGCCTGCCCCGAACACAGGTATCTCCACAGAATCCTTTATCGCTTTTATAGACCCGTAGTCAATTTCACCCATATAGCCCTGCGATCTCGTTCTGCCGTGTACAAAAATAGCTTGAGCGCCGCTTGACTCACAAGTCTTTGCGAACTTCAAAATGTCTTTCAGGGTTTCCTTCTCATATCCAAGACGCATCTTTACCGTGACCGGGACAGGTAAGGCCGAAGAAAGCTTTTTTACTATTTTGGAGAGGGTTCTTTGATCGTATAATAAATACGAACCCGCCTTCTTCTTGATTATCTTTTTTGCAGGACAGGCGGCATTTATATCCAGAAATGAGATGTTGGCACAGCCCATTACTTCTCTTGCTGCCCTGAGCATCACCGAAGGGTCGTTTCCCAAAAGCTGTGCCGCTATAGGGGTATCTGGCTCTACGGTATTTAATATTGAAAATGTCTTATGCCGGGGCCCGCGAACGAGGCAGTTGGAATCCACCATCTCAAAAAAGCAGAACTTTGCGCCGTGCTCGCGAGATATGAGGCGGAAGGCTAAATCAGAGCATCCGGATAGCGGCGCGAGGAATATATTTGTATCGATTTTTTTTGGACCTATCTTTATCATGATATTTATGAGGTTAGAAATTCTGATATCGGCTTATCCAAAGGCTATCTGTAGTTACAGAAGGTCAGCGCCAGCGGAAAATCTATTGCCCTGATGTGGGTGATCACGGCCTGCAGGTCGTCTTTTTTAGGCGAAAAGACCCTTATCTTCTCGCCCTCTATCTGGGCCTGCACTTTCAGGCCCAGGTCTTTTATTATCTTTACCAGGTCCTTGGCCTTGTCCTTTGGTATGCCGGTGGCCAGTTCGATCACTTGTTGAATATTGCCGCCGAAGACCTTCTCGGGAGTTTTAAATACAAGCGATTTCAGCGAGACTCCGCGCTTGGTCAGTTTCGTGGCCAGGATATCGGTAAGCGAGCGCAATTTAAAGTCGTCGTCAGCGATCAATGTCAGCGTTTTTTTCTCCCGGTTGTAATCTATCGAGGACTTGCTGTTCTTGAAGTCGTAGCGTTGGGCAACTTCTTTTTTGGACTGATTTACAGCATTGTCAACTTCCTGTAAGTCCACCTCTGACACAATGTCGAATGAAAAAGTCTCTTTTGCCATGTCCTCTCCTTATTCGGCAGGCGATACCGCCCTACCTATGTATCGTAAGTGGAATAATAGTATGGGGTGTGCGCCCGGAATTCCGCCGCGCAAGTATCGACGAGTTTAAAGTCCGGTTTCAATTTATGGAATTTGCGCAAAGAGCATATATCGTCTTCCGTGCTATTTGTGAGGACGGCGAGCTGTTTATCGCTGAAGCCGAATTGTTTTGCGGTCATGAGGAGCTTGGCCGTCAATCCGCCCTTCTTCTTTAATAGCTCTCGTTCCATCTCTATTATCTCTTTTATATTGTGCAAGAACCATCTGTCAATATGGGTCAGTTCGTATATTTTTTCTATACTGATATTCGCCCGTAAAGCGTCGGCGATGTAAAATATGCGTTCCGCGTTAGGCGTTCGCAATTTTTCGTAAATGACAGCCAGCATATCGATATCGGCTTTTATGTCCAGCGGGTAGCCTTTGAACAATACGCTTTCCAGGCCGGACTTTTTTATCTCCAGGGAGCGCAAGCCCTTCTGGAGGGCTTCTTTAAAGGTCCTGCCTATGGACATCGCCTCTCCGACGGATTTCATCGAGATGGTGAGCGTGGGGTCTGCCGCAGGGAATTTTTCAAAGGTGAATCGAGGGATCTTTACGACGCAGTAATCTATTGCCGGCTCGAAACACGCAGGCGTCTCTTTTGTGATATCGTTCGGTATTTCGTCGAGCGTGTAGCCCACCGCAAGCTTTGCCGCGATCTTGGCTATCGGGAAACCGGTGGCCTTGGAGGCCAGGGCAGAGCTTCGCGAGACCCTTGGATTCATCTCGATCACCACCATCCTGCCTGTATCCGGATGGATCGCAAATTGTATATTTGAGCCGCCAGTCTCCACCCCTATTTCCCTTATGCAGGCAATGGCCGCATCTCTCATCTTCTGGTATTCTTTGTCGGTAAGGGTCTGGACAGGCGCGACCGTTATGCTGTCTCCTGTATGAACGCCCATTGGGTCGAAGTTCTCTATAGAGCATATGATGACCACGTTATCCTTTAGATCCCGCATCACCTCTAATTCGAATTCTTTCCATCCAATGACGGATTCCTCTATCAGTATCTCGCTTATCATGCTCGACTCGAGCCCTATCTTTGCCAGATCCTTAAATTCCTGCAGATTATACGCGACGCTGCCTCCGGTCCCGCCCAGCGTGAAACTCGGCCTGATTATGACCGGGAACCCTATGCGATCGGCGATTTTGCAGGCGGTCTTTAAGTCATAGGCCTTATCGCTCTTCGGAAGGTCTAAGCCGATCTTTTGCATAGCCTTTTTGAATAGGTGCCTGTCCTCGGCTTTTTTTATCGAAGTTATATTGGCGCCGATAGTCTCAACTTTGTATTTTTTCAATATGCCTTTTTTATCAAGTCCCACCGTCGTGTTAAGTGCCGTCTGGCCGCCGAGAGTCGGCAGCAGCGCGTCAGGCCTCTCTCGCTCTATGATCTTAGCTACGACGTCTACGGTTATGGGCTCAATGTATGTCTTGTCTGCAAGGTCCGGATCGGTCATTATGGTGGCGGGATTTGAATTGACGAGTATTACTGTATATCCCTCCTGCCTCAATACCTTACATGCCTGTGAGCCGGAATAGTCAAATTCACATGCCTGGCCTATCACTATCGGGCCCGATCCTATTATCAATATTTTTTTGATGTCTTTTCGCTTCGGCATTATTAATTTCTCTTCATTATATCTATGAATCTTCCAAAAAGATATTCGGCGTCGTGCGGGCCGGGGGCTGCCTCAGGGTGGAATTGAACAGAGAATATAGGTAGCTTTTTATGTCTCATGCCTTCCAGCGTTCCGTCGTTAAGGTTCATATGGGTCAATTCGATCTCTTTCTTGTTCAGGCTTTCTATATCTACGCAGAATCCGTGATTCTGGACAGTGATAGCGACTTTTCCGGTCTTCAGGTCTTTAACGGGATGGTTTCCCCCGTGGTGTCCGAATTTAAGCTTGAAGGTCTTTCCTCCGAAAGCTTGGCCGAGTATCTGATGGCCTAGGCATATGCCGAAGATCGGCAGCTTGCCGATAAGCTGCTGCACGGTATTGACTATGTACGGAAGGGCTGCCGGGTCGCCTGGCCCGTTCGATAAGAGCAGGCCGTCGGGTTTTAGTGCCAGGATCTCCTTGCTCGTTGTGTTGGCCGGCATTACAATGACCTTGCAATTGTTTCTGGCAAGTTCCCGCAGGCTATTGAATTTCACGCCGCAATCTAATACGACTACCTTATATCTGCCCTTACTATTCCATTCGTATGTTTTATCCGAGGTAACCCTCTTCACCAGGTCTATCCCCAAAAGCCCTTGTGACTCTCCGGCCTTTTTAACAAGACGATTTTCGTCAGGATCTACCGTAGATAGGACCGCCTTCATCGCCCCGGCCTGCCGGATATGGAGCGTCAGATCGCGCGTGTCTATGCCTTCTATGCCTACGATGCTGTTTTCCGCAAGGTAATCTCCCAGCGATTTTTTACTGCGCCAGTTGCTCGCTATCTTTGAGTATTCTTTTACCACAAAGCCTTCCACGAACGGCTTTCGCGATTCGGCATCTTCTTCGTTTACGCCGTAATTGCCTATGAGAGGATATGTCATAGTAACTATCTGGCCTTTATAGGAAGGGTCGGTGAGTATCTCTTGGTAACCCGCCATGCTGGTATTGAATACCACTTCGCCGTAACTTTCGCCTTTTGAGCCGAAAGATATGCCTTTATAGATCTTGCCGTCTTCTAATGCGAGTATCGCATTCATACATCAATCTTTACTGAATTTTAATGCTGCGCTGATAAATTCTCTGAATAGCGGATGGGCCTTGTCCGGCTTCGACTTGAATTCAGGGTGAAATTGCACAGCGATAAAATACGGATTGTCCTTTAATTCTATTATCTCCACAAGGCCCTTATTTGGATAAACGCCGGAGAATAGCATACCATTTTTCTCTAACAATTTTCTATATTTATTATTAAATTCATATCTATGCCTGTGACGCTCCGATATGAGGTCTTTCTTATATATTCTATGGGCCAGCGTTTTCTTTTTTATCTTGCATGGGTATGTCCCGAGGCGCATGGTGCCGCCCATATCCTTGATATGCCTCTGTTCTTCTAATAAACTTATGACCGGAAATTTTGTTTTACGGTCAAATTCTGTGGAATTGGCGCGTTTTAAGCCGCATACATTTCTTGCGAACTCGATCACGGCGCATTGCATCCCAAGGCACAGACCTAAGAACGGAATCTGATTTTCCCTGGCGAATCTGATAGCCGCTATCTTGCCTTCGATACCGCGGTATCCGAAACCACCTGGTATCAGTATGCCCGAGACATCTGCTAAAAATTTTTCCGCTCCGGACTTTTCGATATCCTCGGAATCGATCTTCCTGACCACTACCCTGGCATCATTGTAAATGCCGGAGTGGTTCAGGGATTCATATATGGATTTGTACGCGTCCTGAAGGCCTATGTATTTGCCGACCAATGCGATGGTGACCTTGTGCTTGGGGCGCAGGGCCTTCTCGACCACATCTTTATACCAGTCTTTCAAGTCAGTAGATTTGCACTTTAGATTGAAGTGGCTCAGTACGATCTTATCCAGTCCCTGTTCCTTAAAAATCAACGGTATCTGGTATATGGATTCCGCGTCCCTTGCCTCGATGACAGCATCCTTAGCTACATTGCAGAATAACGAGATCTTCTCTTTTATATCATCGCTGAGTGGTTTTTCCGTACGGCATATCAAGACATCGGGCTGTATCCCTATCTCGCGTAATTTACCTACGCTATGCTGCGTTGGTTTTGTTTTGATCTCGTCCGCGGTTCGGACATACGGTATAAGGGTGAGGTGGATATACAGAACATTGTTATGTCCTACATCCAGCCTGAATTGTCTGGCAGCCTCAAGGAACGGCAGGCTCTCGATATCGCCCACGGTTCCCCCTATCTCCACTATCACGATGTCGGCCTTTGACGCGTGGGCGGCGCTCTTTATCCTCTCTTTTATCTCATTTGTTATGTGCGGGATGACCTGTATGGTCTTGCCAAGATAGTCTCCGCGCCTTTCCTTGGATATCACGGCGTTATAAACCTGGCCCGTTGTGACATTGCTGAACTTCGTCGTCGATGCCGACGTGAAACGTTCATAGTGTCCTAAATCCAAGTCCGTTTCCGCGCCGTCATCTGTTACGTATACCTCTCCGTGTTGATAAGGATTCATTGTGCCCGGGTCGACGTTTATATATGGGTCCAGCTTTACCAAAGAGACCTTGATCCCCCTGGACTCCATTATCCTGCCTATCGAAGCGGACGCAATTCCCTTACCGAGGCTTGAAATCACGCCTCCTGTTGTAAAGATATATTTTGTCATATAAAAATCCTCATTGGCTAATACTCCCGCTTGCGCCGTTTTTGGCAATAAGTCATGCGCGCATTAAAAAAGGCGCTTTGTAAGCCGATAATCTTGCTTTCAAAACGCCTTTGTTTGTAAAGTAGGTCTGCTTTGAGCTACTTATAAAGTATAGCACTATTCTTTTTACACGTCAAACACTTGTTATCTTTTAGCTTTTTTGATCTTTGAAACAGGTCTATCTCGCTTATGATCGCTGAACTCTTCGCATTGCACGACGGGGAAATTTCTTGGAAATACACACGTCTTGTCACTGGAACACGTAGAGCACAAACCTTTGTTTTCCATAAATACCCCCTATTTTTTGCCGTCCAGGATTTTCTCTGCTTCCTTGCGGTAGGCATCCATGACATACGGTAGGCCCGAGATCTTAGCGGCCTCTTCAGTCAGGGCCATTATGTCTTTTCTGGAGATGGTGTTGAGACGAAAGTTTCGCGATCCGGCCATAAGTTGCTGCAGTCCTACCTTTAACCTCTGCGAAAAAGTATATACGCCAACTGCGCCTAGCGGAATGCTTTTCATTTCCTTTCCGTATCTGTCGGCCAGCTCTTCGTAGCATACGAATATCTCTTCCGGGTTTTTCCCGAATTCCGATACCGTTGGGGGCAGTTTGTTCGTTTTTATCCATTCGTCTATATTCTTGCCCACGAAGGCGGGTATCATAAGGGCCCGGCCCATACATACGGCCTTGACGTACGGAGCGCCCATGGCCATGACTTTAAATATATGGTCCTCAAGCGAGAAACCGCCTGCGATCGCGATGTCCGGGACCCTGATCTTTTTTCTTGCCAGCTTTTCGCAGAATTCATACGCAAGCGCCTGTAGATAGAATGTCGGTATCCCCCACTCCTGCATCATTCTCCACGGGCTCATGCCGGTTCCGCCCGGCGCTCCATCTATGGTCAGTAGGTCTATCTTGGCAATCGAGGAATATTTTATCGCCTGCGCAAGCTCAGTCATCGAATAGGCGCCGGTCTTCAGCGTGATTCTATTAAAACCAAGATCGCGTAAACGTTTTATCTCCTTTAAAAAGCCGTCTTCGCTTACGAACCCGAGCCGCGAATGGCGCTCAAACTCCTTTATTTCTCCTACCCTGAATGCTTCCTCGCTTGAGTGGATGTTGGGATCGGGCGTTACTATATAACCGCGGCGTTTTAACTCTTTTGCCCTGTCGAGTGAATTTACTTTTATCTCGCCCCCTATGCATTTTGCACCCTGTCCCCATTTCAGCTCTATCGTTTCGAGCTTGTGTTTTTTTCTGACATACTCGGCAACCCCCAGACGAGTGTCCTCCACGTTCATTTGCACTAATATCTCGCCACAGCCGTTATGGAATCGCTTGTAAATTTCAATTCGGCGGTCCATGTCGGGAGAGGACGCGATCTTCCCCTTCGAATCGAGTTCAAGTTCCGGGTCAATGCCGCAGACGTTTTCACCGCAGACGATCGTGATGCCCGATATCGCGGCCCCGACAGCGACTGATTCCCAGTTCTTCCTGGCGATTTCGGTTGAGCCGAGCGCGCCGGTAAATACAGGCAACTGCATTTTTACTTTCTTGTTCCAGCCGTATTCTGTATCCACGTTGACGGTCGGGAATGTCGCCGTATCAGGATTTCCTTCGACGCCGTTAGGCAGGCCGCTCGCTCCTTGCGCATACCCCTGGATGTTCAGATGCGAGTAATCGACCGGATAATCCTTATCGCCTCCTGCCGTCATTTCGCCAAATGGACCTGGGTATATGACTTCCCTGCCTCTAAAGGATGATTTGAAGACTTCGCAATTTCCACGGCATGCCTCTAGGCATCTCGAGCATAAGCCCGAACATGGGACTACATTTTTTGACCTATTGAATGTCCTTGTTGCATCGTTTCCGCCTGGACTGCGCAAATTCATGGTACCCTCCTATTTTTTGATATCCGCTGCTAATATAATAGCCTCAGCTACTTCGCGTAGGCTTTTGCGGTTATTCATGCTGTACCTTTGTAATTTTAGATACGCCGCTTCTTCCGTTAACCCCTCCTCCTTCATTAAAATGCCTTTGGCACGTTCGATCTTTTTTCTGGCCTCCAGCTCCCCTTCGATTATTTTACTTTTTATCGATAATTCGGCGTTTTCTATGGCGACAGCCGCCTGATTAGAGATCGTCGTCAAGACATTGACTTCCGTCTCCGAGAAATGGTGCGGTTTTGAGGTATAGCAGTTGAAAACCCCTATGACCTTGCCTCTTACCGCCATCGGCACACAGAGGAGCGAACACAACCCCTCGCTCTTCGCTATATCCTTGTGTCTGTACTCCTTTTCCTTGGTAACGTCCATGACGATCATCGGCTTGTTGTTTTTGACAACCTTGCCTGCGATCCCTTCCCCTATCCGTAAAGGAGACTTTTTATTGTATTCCTCGCTCATACTTTGCGTGGCCCTGATGACGAGCTCTTTTGTATTCTCGTCGATCAACATTAGCGAGCAAATGCGGGAACCCATCATTTCTGCCGTCACGGTGACTATCAAACGAAGGATGTCCTCGAGATAAAAGTCGGAGACTATGGCATTGCTTATCCTCGAGAGAGTCTTTAGCTGTTTTTCAATAGAAGGGTTTTTCATATTTGCCTTTTGAAAAGGTTTTTTAAAATAAAAAACGATGCCTCCTGCCATCCATTGGCATGAAACATCGTTGTCTCGTAAAGAATCGCTCTTTACCTGGAAAGAAAGGGGTTAAAAAAAATAGGGCGTCCCTTTGAACGCCCTCGTCCCTTCCTTTAAATAAGCACTAACTTTGTGCTTATTCTGCCTAATTTCTATTCATTTTAAATATAGCATACCCCTTAGTATTTGTCAAGACTATTTTACACCAATCCCTGATCGATCATCGCGTCAGCCACCTTAACGAATCCGGCAATATTAGCGCCGTTAACATAGTTGACGTAATGTCCCTCTTTTCCGTACTTGACGCAACTCTCGTGGATAGATATCATTATCTCGCGAAGTTTCTTGTTAACCTCTTCGCGTGTCCATGACAACCGTATGCTGTTTTGCGACATTTCGAGTCCCGAAGTCGCGACTCCGCCGGCATTGGCTGCCTTGCCTGGGGCATATAGGATTTCCGCTTTCTGGAATACGCGAATCGCCTCCGGCGTGCTGGGCATGTTTGCACCTTCTCCTACGGCGATGCACCCATTTTTTACCAGCATCTTCGCGTCTTCGCCGGTTATCTCGTTCTGGGTGGCGCTCGGGAAGGCTATGTCGCACTTTATGCCCCAAGGACGCTTTCCCTCGTAGTAGTTGCAATTAAATTCTTTGGCGCACTCTTTTATTCTAGACCGCTTTATGTTCTTCAAATGCATAACGCAGGCAAGCTCTTTCTTGTCGATGCCGCCCTCATCATGTATGAAACCGTTGGAATCGGAAAGCGTCACGACCTTCGCGCCCAACTCAAGTAATTTCTCCACCGTATACTGGGCAACGTTTCCGGCGCCGGATACCGTGCAGATCTTGCCCTTTATCGTCTCTCCCCTCGTCTTAAGCATCTCCTCGACGAAATAGACGCAGCCATAACCGGTTGCCTCAGGTCTCATCAGGCTTCCGCCCCAATTCAAACCCTTGCCGGTGAGCACTCCGGTGAATTCGTTTCTCAGTCTCTTATACTGGCCGAACATATAGCCTATTTCCCGGCCGCCGACGCCTATGTCTCCGGCGGGTACGTCCGTGTCGGGACCGATGTGACGGGACAGTTCGGTCATGAAGCTCTGGCAGAATCGCATAACTTCATTATCCGACTTTCCTTTCGGGTCGAAATCGGAGCCGCCTTTTCCGCCCCCCATAGGCAGCGTTGTCAAGCTGTTCTTAAATACCTGCTCGAAAGCCAGAAATTTCAAAATGCCGAGATTGACGCTTGGGTGAAATCGCAGGCCGCCCTTGTATGGGCCTATGGCGCTGTTCATCTCCACCCGGTATCCCCTGTTTATCTGGACTTCGCCCTTGTCGTCGAACCAAGGGACGCGGAAAATGATGACCCTCTCCGGTTCGACGATCCTTTCGAGTATCTTTGTATCGTGGTATTTAGGATATTTCTCTATGAATGGAGTTACGGATTCAGCGACCTCACGTACCGCCTGATGGAACTCATGCTCGCCGGGATTCTTCGCAACAACCCTAGCCATAAATTCTTCCGTCTTCTTTGACATGTTTCTCCTTTTTCTGACGTTGAACCTTCCTTGGGACATCATTGTCCTAAAAGATAATCACTGATTGCCCGCAGACCTCATCGTCATGCCTATTTTTTAGGCAATCTTTTAAAAAAAAATAAAAACGTCCCTTTTATTTAGGACGTCTTTGTCCATAATTTATAACTACCTGCGCCATTGCAGGATTAAAAAGTTTCCAAAATTGTTGCGCTAAATATAACATGGTGAGATATGGTTGTCAAGAAATTTTTAAATTGCAGATTGGAAAGGCCTACTATAATATGGATGGAAGCATTGGAGATTACACGATATCGATAATTTTATTTCGGCTTTTGTGACCTTTAATAATTGAAATATTGCTTTTAGGCGTGCGGAAATGCTCGCTAAGTAATTGGATGACCGCGTAGTTTGCCTTGCCTTCCTTTGCGGGCGCCTTCACATGTACGACGTATTCTGTTTCGCTAAGTTTTTCTACCTTCTCCTGTTTTGAATTTGGCTTAACCTTTACCATTATTTTCATACGGTCAGATATGGGAGCTTACTTTATCGCGGCGCACCTATGTGCGAACCGCTCCACGATTCTCCCGATGAGTCGTTCCATGTCATTACGATCGTTTGGCCGATGACCGAGGCAGAAGCCTTTTTAGATGTCCTCGACGACGTGACGCTGAAACCGGTTTCAGAAGCCCCTGAGACAGAATATGTCCAATAGGTAGCGGCACCTGAAGTCGGCACTGTTATTGTCAGGTCGGCGACGTTCGGACTATAGGTCCCGTTCTCAAGCTTATATAGATTTTCAGCGGTCCTGAGAGCGCCTATCGTGGTCATCGCTTCCGCAGCCCGGGCCTTTTCTACAAAGCTCATATATTGTGGCAGCGCAATGGTCGCAAGTATCCCTATTATTATAACGACCATCAGAAGCTCCAGCATCGTGAAGCCGTTCTTTTTCTTGATAAACAAACAAATCTTTTTCATTGCCTCTCCTTTCTGTTTTAAGAAATTTGACTGCCGCCTATCCGAGGCTCGCAAATTTGAATATCGGCAGAAACATCGCTATTATCAAAGCGCCTATCACAAACGCCATAAATATAAGTACGATCGGCCCTATTAATGTGGTGAACCTCGTCACTGCCACGTCGATTATATCGTTATAATATTTAGAGATCTCTTCCAGCATGCCGCTAAAGTTGCCAGTCTTCTCCGCCACTAGCACGAGCTGTACCGCTAGCGGCGGGAAGATGCTTGTCTGCAGCAATGCCTCCGAAAAAGGCAACCCGCCCATAACCTTCACCTTCGCCTCTTCCACGCGTTCGGAAAATATCAAACTCTGAGAAGTTTTAACAGCGACTTCCAGCGCCCTGATGATGGGGATGCCGCTTTTTAAAAGGACCCCTAATGTCGACGCGAACTTTTCGATCGATAATGCCAAAAATAGATTTCCCGCAACCGGCGTATTCAAAAGCATGGTCTCGTATAGCCGCCTGCCGGGTTTGGTCGACAGGGCCCTCTTTACTATGAACCCAAGTATGCCGGCCACAATGGCCACAACGATGAAATATCTTCTTGCAAAGTTGCTGCCTGAAATGATGACCGATGTAAAAACCGGCAATTTGCCCCCAAAGGTAGAGAACAATTCCTCAAATATCGGAACGACCCGGAAGACGAATACAAGTATGGTGAATAACGCAAGCGTTAATAATAGCGCCGGGTATAAAAAAGCGTTTATAGTCTTTTTTTTGAGGTCTTCCCTTGATTGCAGGAACACCACTATTTGCCTCATCACAAAAGGAAGCTGGCCGGAGATCTCTCCCGCGTCTATCATGTCGTGCCAGAAACTGCCGAATATTCGCGGGTGTTTTGCTATCGCGTCGCGTAGCGTGTCGCCGCCCTCAACGTCTTTTTTGATCTCCCGCAGGGCGTTGATCAGGTCTGAGCTCTCCATCTGTTTTAACATGACGTCGAACGCATCTATCATCGCAACACCATTCTCCAGCAGTATCGCGAATTGCTTAGCAAGGAGCACAAGGTCGCCTGTCGTTGCCCGGCGATGAAGCCTCTTCCTGTATTTCTCTTCTATGGCCGTCGCTTCTTTTGCGGAAATTATGAGCAACCCTTGGCCATGCAGCAGTTTTATCAGCTCTTGCTTATTTAAGGCAAAGGCCTGGCTCTTTATAAGCTTGCCGGTCTTCTCTCTTCCCTCGTAATCATAATATGGCATCTTAAGTTATGTCCATAGTGGCTGCGATTACCTCATCTAGCGAAGTCAGGCCTTTTCTGACCTTTTCGAGGCCGTCCCCCCTTAGCGTCTTCATGCCTTTTTTTGTCAGGATATTTTTTACAGCGCTCATATCCTCCCGTTTCTCGATAAAGGCCTGAATTTCCTTATCTATGCACAGTATTTCGAA
>Ga0315288_10005187_pt1 | contig 16580 bp, 17 predicted proteins | sample YL17G11_20_MG_FD_203454 | JGI IMG/M metagenome (GOLD analysis project Ga0315288, IMG submission 203454) | Sediment microbial communities from Yellowstone Lake, YNP, Wyoming, USA - YL17G11_20 | ecosystem: Environmental > Aquatic > Freshwater > Lake > Sediment | place: USA: Wyoming | collected...
TCGCCGCGTCAGGCGCATCATCGGTGAGGCTCGACGCCGTCCCGAAGGCCATCCCCCTGTACAGGCGCCTCGGATTCGAGGCCGAGTATGACTCGTTGAGGTTCATAGGGGAAGCCACCAAGCACGGCCACGCTGGGATAATGCCGATAACGCCGGGTGACATCCCGGGAATCAGGGCGCTGGACACCCGCTTCACAGGCCTCGACAGGGAGAAGATCCTCAGACGGACCCTCCACGAGTTCCCGGGCCTCTGCTTCAAGGCCGAAACCGGGGGCAGACTGGTCGGGTACATCATGGGAAGGGAGGGCTCCGACTCGTTCAAGGCTGGGCCATGGATCTGTGAGCCGGGCCGCGGCGAGGCTGTGGACCTTCTGAACGCCCTGATGGGTGAGGTCGCCGACGAGGGGCTATGGGTCGGCGTCCCCGAGGGGAACGTCCACTCAGTACGAATATTACATGGGCTGGGCTTCAGGCAGAACCCTTCGAGCCTCAGGATGTGCTACGGCGACTGCAGGATAATAGAAGACGTTATGGGAATCTACGGTCTTGGGGCCCCGGACAAGGGCTAGGGGTGCCTTATGAGGACCCTGCCCCCGACCCCCATCTCAGGCTCCTCTACGCTCCGAGTCTTCACCAAGACTCCCATGTGGTTGGGCATGTGGGTCAGGTCGTAGCCTGCGAGTGTGCCCAAGGGTCTCCCCGATGTGGTTACTTCGTCCCCTACGACGGCGAGTCCACCCACCTCGACCTCGAAGAAGGCGACGGCTCGTACCCTGTTAACGCCGCCGCCGGGGACCGCCCCCTGCTCGTCGGTTATCATGAGCTCGTGGATCTCGCCCCTCTGCATCGCCCTGCTCTTCGCCTCGATCAGCTTGAGGCCCCTGTCCTCGAAGTAGACGTGGAGGAGGGCTACGACCTCCCCGGAGACCGGTCTCCTGTCGCCGTAGACGTCGGGGGTTATCCTCCTGAGGTCGTAGGGGGGCTTCGTCAAAGTGCTTCTACTCCTTGACCCAGACGCCTTTTCGTTCCTCTGGCTCTGTCATATCGACGTCCATGTAGTGGTGGATGCTCTCACGGTTGACTGATGCGCTCATCGTGTTGCCCTTATTGTCCATGGCGACGCAGTTCATGCTCCCCTTATCGTGGAGGGCGTTGACGTTCCTCATCGCCCTCACGCAGGCGTCTTTCAGGCTCATCCCGGCTTCCAGGTAGGAGACGATGCTCCTAGCCGTGCTCAGCCTTATGGCGAGCTCGCCGCGTCCGGTACAGGTGGCGGCGCCGTACCGGTTGTCGCAGTAGTTGCCTGCGCCGATGATGGGGCTGTCTCCGAGGCGACCCGGGAACTTGTACGCCGTGCCGCTCGTCGAGACGCCTGTGCAGATGTCCCCTCCCGCGTCGATGGCTATCACGTTGACGGTGCCGTGCTGCTTGTCGGTCAGCTTATCGTACCAGTTCCTGAGGCCGAAGTCGAGGTCGTAGCTCGCATACCATTGCCTTGTACCCACCCCCGGCTCCTTATGGTAGGATTGCTCGAGGAAGGCCTTGTAGGCCGCCCTGCTCTCAGGCGTGGAGAGGTCCTGCTTCTTGAACCCCATCTTCTCGGCGAAGAGCCCCGCCCCCTCGCCGACGAGCATCACGTGCGGCGTCACCTCCATCACCTTACGGGCTATCGAGATGACATGGAGGTATCCCTTCACGGCGCCTACGGCGCCGGTCCTCAGGGTCTTACCGTCCATGATGGAGGCGTCTAGCTCCACCTCGCCCAGTATGTTCGGTATACCGCCGAGGCCGACACTAGTGTCATTCGGGTTGGCCTCGACTAGGCGTATCGCCGCTTCGACAGCGTCTATCGCAGATCCGCCTTTCCTGAGGATCTCAACCCCGGCATGGAGCATGTCCCTGGAATTGGCGGTCCCGATCATGAACGGTTTGACCAAAGCGATCCTAGATCGGTGGGCGGACAGGGTATAAAAGTTGCTTCAGGATTTCAAGGCGTGGCCGCCGTCTCCGAGCATCTCCATGACCTCGTCGACGAACCTGAAGTATACAGGCTCCCGCCTATGTTCGAACCTCGGCCTCGGTATCTCTATCTTCACCTCTCCGACGATCCTACCTGGGCGCGGCGACATCACTATGACGCGGTCCGCCATGTAGACGGCCTCCTCCACGTTGTGGCTCACCATAACGATGCTGTTCGGCGGCTCGTCCCTCTTCCTCCAGATGTTGAGAACAAGATCACGTAGGGTCTTCGCGGTCAGCTCGTCGAGGCTGGAGAAGGGTTCGTCCATCAACAGGATCTCGGGCTTCAGCGCGAGGGCTCTGGCGATGCCGACGCGCTGCTTCATGCCGCCCGAGAGGTCGTGGGGATAGGTGTTCTCGAAGCCCTCGAGGTTCACCATCTTGATGTACTCCATGCCGACCGCTACGCGCTCCTTCTTCGGCACCCCGAGGACCTCGAGTGGGACCTCAACGTTCTCGATCGCCGTCTTCCACGGGAGGAGACCGAACAGCTGGAAGACCATCGCGATCTTAGGCGTCGGCTTTATGATCGGCTTCCCCTCGAATATCACTTCGCCGGAGTCCGCCTTCTCCAAGCCGGCTATTACCCTGAGCATCGTCGACTTGCCGCAGCCAGAGGGGCCGACCAGGCAGACGAACTCGTCGTCCTCAACGGTGAACGAGACGTCGTCGAGGGCGGCGACCTTATTCTTGTCCTCGACGAAGGTCTTGCTAACATTCTTTACATCAAGCGCAGGCATCGTTAAACCTCCACTCTGTATTTCTCGAATCGTCTTAGTAAGCGGCGCCAGATGAGCGCCTCCATGGAGAGGACTATCGCCGATATGATCATGAGGATGAAGACGAGGAGCACCGTGTTCCCGTAGACGTAGCCCGAGATGTCTAGGAAGGAGCCTATTCCGGGCACCGAGACGGCTGGCACCGCGGGGTCCGTCTGGGGCAGGTACTCCGAGAAGATAATGGTGTTCCACCCCGTACCCCAGGAGAGGATGCTGCCCGTCACTATAGCAGGCAGGATCGCGGGGATGATAAGGTGGGTGACCCTCTTCAGCCCCTTGAAGCCGAAGAGCTGCCCCACCTCCCTCAGCTCGGAGGGGATGTTCTTCACCGCGCTCGTGATATTGATGAACATATACCAGATCATGTCCAGGACGAGCATGACGATGCAGGTGACCTCTAGGGCAACCCTCTGGGAACCTACCAAGTTCGTCAGCCCGAGGTAGAGCACAGGAAAGAGGGCGAGGATTGGGACCCCCTGCCCGATGTCGTATATAGGGTAGATGATCGCCGCCATGAGCTTGCTCTCCGCGGCTAGGACGCCGAGCCCTATGGCCACCGCCAGCGAGATCAGGTACGCTACACCTAGGCGCCCCATCGTCAATAGGATGTAGAGGGGCAGCTGGGGAAGCAGGTCAGCGGGGGGCGAGCTGAACCCGACCTGGATGGCTGAGAGGGAGGGGAGGCGATGCGCCTCCGAGAACATGAGGAAGAGGGTGAGGGCGAGGACGGCGGAGTAGGCGATGAGCTTCTCCGCCCTTGAATACCTCCTGAGCCTCTGAACGCCGGCCGAGAACGACTTCGGGAGGTGTAGGTCCTCGAGGTCGAAGCTGCTCATGGCCCTCGCCTCAAGCTTCCCTATTCCTGAGAGGTCGATGCTGATGATCGGCTTAAACGTACCCTTGTCCGCCCTCTCCATCAGCTTGTGCCATGTGAGGCTGTTGATGACTATGACGAGGGTCGTGATGAAGACGAGGAGGACGACGGCGAGGTTCATGTCCTCGTAATAGTAAGCGGCCCGGGCCAGGAGGACGCCGAGGCCGCCCGAGGGCGGTACTACGACCTCCCCCTTGTACTGAATGTACTCGGCCGCGATCATGAAGAACCAGCCATCGCTCCAAGCAAGGTTGGCGCCTGAGACGATGGCGGGGGCGATAGCGGGGAGCACTATGTGCCTCACGTACCTCCAACCCGTCAATCCGAAGCTCTTTGAGGACTCGACGACGTTCGTGGGTATCCCCTTGACGGCGCCGAGGACGCCGAAGAAGATGGCCCAAGCCATGGAGGTGAAGAGGAGGAGCATGACGCTGAGCTCGATGCCCAGCGAGCCGTAGGCGAAGAGGAAGCCTATCACCAGCGGGAAGTAGCCGAGGATGGGTATCGACTGGAGCAGGTCGATTATCGGCGTTACGACGATAGAAGCCGTCCTGTTGGTGCTGGCTAGGATACCGAATGAGACGCCCCAGGCGATGGAGATGACGAGGGTGATGAATATCCTTGTTACGGTGCTGATGGTGAAGAGGGGCAGGCTCCCCATCTCTGGGTACGGCGAAAAGGTGCCGATTAGGTAAGCCATGAAGCTCAGGAGGGCGAGACCCACCACTGCCTTCAGCAGGTACCTTCTCACAATCCCTGGTCCCTTCTCAAGTTACATTAACCATGAAGCCCATTGAGGGGCGATTTAAAGCTATGTGAGCACGGAGTATACTCCTTTTTCCATTTTCACCTATCTGTTACCACTAAAAAGGTTTTAGAAGGATTAAAAAACGCGCCCCGGCTAATCTAGGTGATTCGAATGAGCGGCGGAATGTGGGCGGAGAAGTACAGGCCGAAGACACTCGATGAGATCACTGACCAGACCGAGATCGTCTCAAGGATGAAGAACTTCGTCAAGGAGAGGAACTTGCCGCATCTCCTCCTTGTCGGCCCAGCCGGCGTCGGGAAGACGACGAGCATCCTCTGCCTCGCTCGAGACCTCTACGGCTCAGGGTACCAGAACTTCATCTTGGAGCTGAACGCCAGCGACGAGCGCGGCATCGACATCGTCAGGGAGAAGGTGAAGAACTTCGCCCGCACCGCCGCGATAGCGAGCGAGGTGCCATTTAAGATACTGATCCTCGACGAGGCGGACAGCCTGACGTCCGCCGCCCAGCACGCCCTACGCCGCACCATGGAGATCTACACGAGAACCTGCCGCTTCTGCCTGATAGGCAACTACAGCGAAAACATCATCGACCCCATCCAGAGCAGGTGCAGCGTCTTCAGGTTCAGCCCACTGCCGGAGCAGGAGACGAAGAACTGGCTGAGCAACATCGCCAATAAGGAGGGCGTTAAACTCCTCCCGGAGGGGCTCGACGCCGTCTACGAGGCGAGCCAAGGCGATTTGAGGAAGGCGACGAACCTCCTGCAGGCGGCCGCGGCCACAGAGGGCGGCGAGGTGGATGACGTCGTCATCTACAGCGTCCTCGGCAAGGTGAGCCCGGAGCGGATACGCGAGATGATCAAGCTGGGCCTCAAAGGCGACTTCCTTGAGGCGAGGGAGGTCCTCCGCAGCCTCCTGATAGATGAGGGACTCGCCGCGGAGGACATCCTCAGGATGCTCTACTCGGAGCTTATGAGGATGAACATGCCAGAGGAGTGGAAGGTCAAGCTCAGCGACTCAGTCGGCGAGGTCGACTTCAGGCTCACACAGGGGTCCAGGCCCGAGATACAGCTGAGCACCCTCCTCGCCAAGCTCACGCTGGCTGGGAGGGAGATGGGTGGGCGCTGAGAGCCAGCCCTGGAGCAGCAGGTTCAGGCCCAAGAGGGTCGCCGAGGTCTCCGGTAACAGGGAAGCCATCCTCGAGCTCAGGCGTTGGCTGCAGTCCTGGGAGAAGGGGATACCGAGGGAGCGTGCCGTGTTCCTGCACGGGCCCCCCGGCGTGGGTAAGACTGCGAGCGTCCAGGCCCTAGCCGCGGATATGGGCTTCGACCTCCTCGAGGTGAACGCCAGCGACTACAGGACGAGGACGAGGATGGAGGAGCTCGTGGGGCGAGCAGCGACCCAGAGCCTCACCGTCTTCGGTCGCCGCAGGCTCATCCTCTTCGACGAGATGGAGGGGATAAGCGGACGCGAGGACCTCGGCGGGATCGCCGCCATCACGGACATCATCAAGAACACGAGGAGCCCGATAGTCCTGATCGCGACGAGCGTAGGCGAGGAGAATGAGGAGAAGTTCAGGCCCCTCCGTGACAAGGCTCTGATAATCGAGTACAAGCCGGTCCCATTCCTAGAGGTCTACGGTAGGCTCGCCTCCATAGTGAAGGAGATGAAGATAAACGCGTCGGAGGAGGCCCTCGAGGCTCTTGCTATGCGCGCTGAGGGTGATGTCAGGTCGGCGATAAACGACCTCGAGTCCCTCGCCTGGGGGAAGGGAAAGGTAGCCGTCGAGGACGTGGAGTCCCTCGGCCGCCGGGACAGGCAGGAGTATACTCCGGACGTGATCAGGAAGATCTTCTCGTCTCGCAACCTGAGGGAGGCGAGGAGAGCGGTCAGCCAGGCCTACATCGGCCACGAGGAACTCTTCGACTGGATATATGAGAACCTGCCCCTCATCCTCGACGACCCAAGGGACCTCGACGAGGGGCTCGAGGCGCTGGCCAGGGCGGACATCTACGACCACAGGGCGAGGAACTCCAACTACAGGCTCCAGAAGTACATGTTCAACATGATGTCAGGCGGCGTCTCCTTCGCCAGGAGGCGATCTGAGGGACTCGGGCTGAGGAAACAGATCCTCGCAACCACGGCCAGGCTCGGATACCCGCAGAACGCGTTCACGTTCCACGAGACGGCTGATGGACTCCTCGTGAAGCCGGTGAGGTACCTCGAAGATAACTGGAGGAGGGTGAACGAGGCCCTGAGGGGGCTCGGCGCCTCCTGGGTCCGCGGCGGCAACGGGTGGTCGATCCCCTACCTCAGGCCGCCTCAGCTTAAGTGGCGCTACATCCGCACGTACCAGAGCCGTCAGAGGCTGAGGAGCGTCTCCGAGAAGGTGTCGGCCAGGTGCCGGGTCTCCCGGAAGGAGGCGGTTTCTGATGTCATACCTCTGATGAGGGTGATGTTCAAAGGAAGCAGGGAGATGGGCGACGAGATCGCGGGCTGGCTCGACCTCGAGGACGATGAGGCGGCCTGGCTCAGGGGCTAGAAGACGTCTGAGCCCGTGATGTACCAGTTCCCGATGTCTGTGAGCTCAAGCCCCTTCCTGTATAGATTGTTCCCCTCAGCCTCGAGGTCCTCTATCGCCTTGATGATCATGCTGTAGCTCACATCAGGGTCCGGGCTGAACCCTAGGCCGGAGAGCGTTGACCCCAAGGCCGAGCCGCTCGGCGTTAGGGCGCTCACCTCGCTTAGATTGGGATATAGGTGGAGGATGTGCCCCAGTACGGCGGAGGCTACCGGCTCCCTGGAGATCATGGGGGTGTAGTCGTCTATGGAGAGCTCGAGGGAGCCCTGGTCGTCCGTGTCGGTGCTGACGGCGACGTAGCCCTCCTCGCCTCCGGCCTCTATGGCGAATAGCTTGAAACTACGCCTAGAAGAGCCCAAGAACCTCCACCTGAGGTATTCTGAGCTCCTGAGAACGTGCAGCTTCGAGTTCGAGGAAGCCCACTCCTCGTATGGCGCCTGAACCTTGTCGACGCCCACAGGCTTAACCGAGATATCGCCGATCCCAAGCTTTTGTTTGGATATTTCTCCTGGTTTAGCTCGCCACCTCTGGACGTCGCAGCTGACCGCCGAGCCCGCCTTCTTGGCGGCGCCGGCCGAGCCCGCGAAGTTGAATCCCATCAGGAACTCCGGACCCCTTCCCTTCAGCTCCCTGGCCATGAATTTGAGGGTCTCCTGGAAGAGGCCGGCGCCCCTGTGCCCCCTGGAGACGAAGCCGACGCAGCCCTCGACGACTGTGAAGTTTTCGCCTCCGATCCTCACTCTGAGGGGGAGGAAGGAGTTGAAGGCGACTGGTTCGCCGCCGGGGGCCTCCGCGACGGCTATCGAGACGAAGCCGAGGCTGCTGGGGTTATCTTGGAACTTCCACCTGAATCGGCGCTCGTCGTAGAAGTCGTAGAGGTTCTCGTTGAGTCCGGAGATGTATGTCTCTAGGTCTCCGTCCTCGAACCACCTCAGCCTGTAGGATCCCGACAACTCAGAGGATTATGGCGCCAATGTTGGAGATAAACTTGTGCGGAGGCAGAATAAGCAGATATATTCTCGGGGCGGATGATCAGGCGTGGTTCGAGCATGAAGTTAGCTTCTATCCCACGCGTCAGGCTCGCAAATCTCCCGACGCCGATACAGGAGCTGCCCAACCTCTCAAAGGCCCTCAGGGGGCCTAAGATATGGGTCAAGAGGGACGACCTCACGGGCCTCGCCTTCGGGGGCAACAAGGCGAGGAAGCTAGAGTACCTGATGGGCGACGCCCTGGCGAAGGGCTCCGACTACATAGTGACCCACGCGGGTTTCCAATCGAACTGGTGCACACAAGCCGCCTCAGCAGCCAGGAAACTTGGCCTCGGAATAGTCCTCATCAAGAACGGCCCAAAGGACGGCTACGACCCATTCGACTGGGACGGCAACCACCTCCTCCACAGGCTCATGGGAGCCGAGATCGACGTGGTCCGCCCAGAGAACATGAAGACCACCATCGACGCACACATGGAGCGGCTGAGGAGGGAGGGGCACAGGCCCTACTACATGCCAGTTGGAGGCTCCGTCGCCATGGGAGCCGCGGGCTACATCAACGCGATGCTCGAGATTATGCAGCAGTCCACGGAGATGGGGGTCCACTTCGACTACCTGATCCACTGCACGGGCTCAGGGGGCACCCACGCTGGCCTCGTCATGGGGGCGAAGGCCCTGAACAGCGGGGTTAAGATCATCAGCGTCGCCGACGACTCCAGTCCCAAGGAGGAGCACATAGGTAAGGCCAGGCGGATCATAGAGGAGGCGCGGAGCGTGCTCGACTTCGACGTACAAGTCCCAGACGAAGACCTGATAGTGTACAACGACTTTGGCGGAGGCGGCTACGGCTTCATCTCCAAGGAGAAGGCGGAGGCCGTGAAGCTCTTCGCCGAGACAGAGGGCCTCATGATCGACCCCGTCTACACGGCGCCCGCCGTCGCCACCCTGACCGACCTCTGCAGGAAGAGGTTCTTCAAGAGGGGCGAGAACGTCCTCTTCCTCCACACCGGAGGAGCCGTCGCCCTCTTCCCGTACAAGGCGCCTCTGAGGGCGTGCATCGAGGGAAAGCCGCTTCCCTGGACGATCCCAGATTGGAGCCCCCGGGCGCCCTGATCTCCCCTAAGGCTTGAATAAGGGGCCCGGAGCCTTCTCTGGTGATGTCCGCCGTCGGGGACCTCGACCTTGAACTGCCCTACATTACCCCCAAGCTTCTGGGGATAGGCGGCAGGGTGAGGGCGAGGCCGGACCTCTTCGTCGTAGAGGAGATACCCGCCTACGAGCCCCTCGGTTACGGCGGCCACCTCTACGTAAACCTGACGAAGGAGCTCATGACGACGAGGGAGACGCAGCTCAGTATAGCCGGCCTCCTCGGCCTGAGGCCTGAGGACGTGGGGCACGCAGGGCTCAAGGACAAGTACGCTAGGGCGACCCAGACCTTCAGCATCCTCCTTGAAGACCAGAAGCCGGACATCAAGGCGATCACCGATCTCATAGAGTCTAGCCTGGGCGTCGAGGTGAAATGGGCCCGTCTCCACCCGAGGAAGCTCAGGTCCGGTCACCTAAGGGGGAACAGGTTCGTGGTGACGGTCACAGACCTCGACATGGCGACGGAGGAGGCTGGGAAGAGGGCCGGACTCATCGCAGAGGCCATACACGGAACAGGTGCGCCGAACTACTACGGCTCCCAGAGGATCGGCGCCAGAGGCAACAACGTCTACATGGGCCTCGGAATACTCTCAGGGGAGCACCGCGAGCAGAACAGGTGGCTGAGACGTTATTTGATCTCCAGCTACCTGAGCCACCTCTGCAACAGGTACATCGCCGAGAGGGTGAGGAGGAGCCTCTTCACGACGATTCTCGCAGGCGACTTGGCCAAGAAGCACGACACCGGCGGCGTCTTCTGGGTCGAGGACCAAGCCGCCGAGCAGCCACGCTGCGACAGGAAGGAGATCAGCTGGACAGCCCCAATGTTCGGAGCCAAGATGAGGGCCGCGAAGGCGGAGGCAGCCCTCCTCGAGGAGGAGATATTCGTGGAGTCAGGGCTGACGATGGATCAGCTGAGGCGGCACGCCGTCGAGGGGACGAGGAGGATCGGGAGGCTGGTCCCCGAGGTCGAGTTCAGCCCCCACCCGGAGGGTTTAACGCTCTCCTTCGACCTACCTGCGGGCGGGTTCGCGACGACCATCCTGAGGGAGTTCATGAAGGACGACGTCGAAGACGCGGAGCGCACCGAGGAAGACGCGTGAGAGTAGAGCTCGGCCGGGCTCAGGCTTCTACTCCTCGTCAAGGAACTGGATCTCGAAGAAGTTGAGAAACTCGTCCACGCATTCATCGTCATTCTCCGCGCTGAGACGCCCCCCGAACTCGCGGAGCCTCTCAAGGGTCTCATCGGAGACGCCAGCGGGCTCCAACATGAGGCTCATGAGCCACTTCTTGTACCTCTTCTCCTCCTCTACGATCTCCTTCGCGGTGAGCTCCATGAGCCGGAGGTAGGTGCCTATCTCCTCGAAGCTCTTCTTGTCGGCGGCATCCGTGTTCTCCATGCGCTCGTTGAGGGCCTTGAGCTCCTTGTTGAACTTCCTCTGCCTCCTCGTGAGGTAGGCGTCGAGCTCCTTTAGCTCCTCAAGAACCTTTTCGTTTATGGGTAGAGGAGAGCGCCCTGAGTACACCTTACTCCCACCGGCATCGAGGTTCCTAACGGATTTGCGAGTCTACGGGGTTTAACCCTTTGTTAGTAACCCCAATTACACATAATGATTATCAAGAAAATTGGTGACCTTCACGAAAAACTGGGCGCTAAGGGTAAGCGGGGGGCGGCACCGGCATCTCCTTCATGGCGACGGTGTTGGCGTAGAATTTTTTGTTACAGCTCTTGCATTGGATGGCGGTCGCCCAGACGTACGTCGACTCGTCGTCCTGGACCAACCAAGTAGGCTCCTCGACCTTCACGAGACTCCGCTTCTTCCCGCAGGACGGGCACGGCTTATCCGTGAAAACCTTGTCAGATTCTCCGCTAGGCATACTTAAGTATATGAAAATTCCGTTTAAAATAGCTTTTTGTCAGATATTATTATGATAGGAATAGTTCATTCCTTTTCCACGCCGTTCGCTTGGACGGGGGTCTAACGAGGACTCGGCTTCGGACATCTACCCAGGCTAGGTCTAATAAGCCCATAGCAACCCAGAGGGTGTGAGGTTGATCTGCAGTTGGAGCTTGAGGTTCTCCTCAACGTTGGGACCGCAATAGGTTTCTTCAGCTTCATCCCCCAGATGTACAGGACCGTTAAGAACAGGAATACCCTGAGGGACATATCTCTCATGGCCCAGCTGCTAACGCTTACAGCGATCAGCTGCTTTACAGTCTTCGCCTTCGCCAACGGTGTCTGGCTGACCTTCGTGATGGACTTCGTACAAGTGCTTTACTGCCTGATCACTATCTCACTCATACTGAGGGCGAGGGGGCTTGTGGCGGAGGCGGCGGGTAGGGTCACCTAGGCTCTTCTACGCCTTCCACCACTTGAACTCGAGGTACTCTACCTCGCCGTCCTCGACCACGGCCACGATGAACGTCTTCCTAACCGTCGAGGCAAGGCGCCCGGCCTTCACTATCTCAGCCGCCGACAGCTCGTCCCCCCTCTGCCTGACCTGGATTATGTAGGGGGCGTGGTCGACTCCTGGCCCGTGCTCGTAGACGGCGAAGTCGCAGCCGTACTTGATCCCGGGCGCGACGACGAACCCCTTTCCGCGGAGGTCCCTATAGACGGTGTACTTATCGTCGAACCGTTCAAGCGTCCTCCTCGAGGTCTCGAGGAGCTCCTCGGGGCTCACCTGCCTCCTCTCCGCGCCCGAGTAGACGGTGATGAGCCCCCTCTCGAGGAGGTAGACGCCCTCTACGGGGTCGAGGATGAGGGGCTCCTCGAAGTCCTCCTTCGGCCTGGGGTTACCCAGTGGTTTCCCGTAGAAGCCGCTCCCGTACAGCCTCCGGCCCTCCTCCACTGACCAGACTATGAGCCGGCTGTCCCTCAGCGCCTCGACCTCGACGGGGGGCCCTTCCAAAGGTCTCCACACCTATAGGGTTATGATCCTCACGAGGTCGGAGGCGCCCTGGGCCTTGTCGACGAGGGTCTCGAGCTTGCTCGCTATCTCCCTGAGGATGAGTATCGTCGGGAGGTCCGAGTGGCTCGATATTATGTCGAGGTCGACCTTGGCGTAGAGGGCGTCGAGGCTCTTCTCTATGCCGTCGACGTCCCCCGCGTAGCTGATGGCCCTCTCAGAGTTGAAGCCTAGGCTCATGACGCCGTCCTTCAGCTTGAGGAGGGAGTCGAAGGCGAGGTCGGCCATCTTGGCGACGCCCTCCGCGTCTTCCTTCTGCACCTTGATGTTCCTAGTCTTCATCTCGACGAGGAGGAAGCTCAGGGACTCTATACCATCCATCATGTCGCCGAAGAGGCCTATCAGCCTGAAGAAGTCGTCCCTCGTGACCAGGATGCCACCGACGTCGTTCAGCTCCCCTATCAGGGTGCCCCTTACCCTCGCCGCCTCCTCCATTATCCTGCGGAGGTCACCGAGGACGCCTGGGGGGGCGCCCCCCTCCTTTGAGAGGGAGTCGAAGAGAACGAGTGCCTTCCTGAACGACTCGACGACGAGCCTCACGTTGTCCTGGCAGAGCATCAGGAGGTTCCGCATCGTTCTGTCTTCGCTCTCGATAGGGAAAACCATGCAAAGCACCTGGTCGCCGGGGTCGCTACTAAGTATTAATGAAACGCTCTTTTAAAAGTATGATATTTCTCAGGGAGAGCAGCATAAGCATAGTATATACTTCTCCAGGTGGCGGTTAACTACTGGATTTAGTTAAGCTCGGTGGCTGCCACTGAGTTCGAGGGCTAAAAATAGTAGGGGCCTCAGCTCAGCCTCGTTTCTTCTGCTTGTCGGAGAGCCACCACTCGAGGTAGTCCTGGTGCCTCTGCTGCTTCTTCTCATCGTCGGTCTCCCACGTCACGTACCGCTCCTCGAGGGCCTTGGATAGCTCAGCCTCGTTGTAGGTGACGCCGCAGCTCTGGCAGCTGTAGTGCTTCAGCTTCGGGTCGAACTTGAGCTTGCCGCCGCACTCCGGACAGTATGGGGGCATCAACGGTCACCTATCTATCCCACTCACGCCCTATTGAATTTGTTTCTCTGGGCTTCATGGTCCGCCTCGTAGACGGCGAGCTCCGTCTTAAACCTTTACTGCCAGAAGCTGTAGTGCAGCATCAGACGGGCGGGTTCTGCCCTCCCCATTTTTCGTCAGCTTCATTGTCATCATTCAGCGGTCACCAGGCCGTCGCAGGGCGCAGCTGGGTCAGCCTTTTTAGGCTCGGAGCCGTCTCTCCAACCCATGCTGGTCAGGGTGAGGCTCCTGGGTCTGCTCAGGGACGCGGCTGGCGCCAGTGAAGCCTCCATGAGCCTAGAAGATGGCTCGAGCTTAGGCGGCGTCCTCGACGGTCTCGTGGAGATGTTTCCGGGGCTCAGGGACGCACTAGGTGACCTCGCAGCGGTGAATCCCCCGCAGGGCATCTTAGTCCTCCTAGACGGCGTCGAGGCCGGCAACCTCAGTGGGCTCGGCACACCGGTCCGTGACGGCTCCGAGGTCGTCCTCGTCCCCGTGACCCACGGCGGCTGAGACCACATTTATAGGCTGGCTGGCGGATTCACGGTTGATCCATTGGAGCCGCCAATCTGCACCAAGTGTCGAGCTAGGCCTTCAGTCTACCACAGGGCGTACTCAGGGGAGCGGCTCTGCCCCGACTGCTTCAGGGAGTCGCTCAAGGAGCGTGTGAAGAGAACCATAAACAGGTTCCACATGTTCGAGCACGGGAGCAGGATAGCCGTCGGAGTCAGCGGCGGCAAGGACAGTCTCGGCCTGCGTAGGCTGCTCGCTGAGATAGAGGAGGAGACACACGGCTCAGAGGTCGTGGCAGTCACCGTCGACGAGGGGATAAGGGGGTACCGAGACGAGGCGCTGCGGCTCGTCGAGGAGGCCTGCTCCGGGCTCGGCGTCGAGTCCGTCGTCCTCGGCTTCAGGGACCTCTTCGGCACCACGATGGATGAGATCGCCTCCCGGGAACGCGAACTCTCGACGTGCAGCTATTGCGGCGTCCTGCGGCGGAGGGCGCTGAACGAGGCGGCTAAAAGCGTCGGCGCCGACAGGCTCGCCACCGCCCACACACTCGACGACATGGCACAGTCCGTGCTCCTCAACATCCTGCGCGGCGACATCGGCGGAATGGCGACCATAAACCCGAGCGGCGGCAGCCTGGAGGGATTCGTCAGGAGGGTGAAGCCATACTGCGAGGTGCCTGAGAGGGAGTCGGCCCTCTACGCGTACCTCTCTGGATTCGAGTTCCAGAGCCTCCCATGCCCCTACGCGGAGGAGGCGATGAGGAACGACATACGTGGTTTCCTCAACAGGATGGAGGCGAAGCGCCCAGGAACAATGTTCGTCACATTCAACACGGGCCTCAAGATGATACCTACCCTCAGTAAAGGCGAGGCCATGGGTCACTGCAGGCTCTGCGGAGAACCGACGCCGGGCGACACCTGCAGGGTCTGCCAGCTCCTGGGGAGATAGGTGCGGGATATTTTTTCCCGTTATCCTACGTAGCTTAGGATAAGCCATAGATTCTAAAGCCGAGACCAGAGAATAATGAAACAAACAGGTGATCCGGGTTGACAGATATCCTGATTAAAAACGGATTCATCTCTACCATGGATAAGGAGAGGCGCGTCTACCCGAAGGGCAGCGTCTACATCGACGATGGCTGCATCGTCGAGGTCGGGAAGAGGGTGAGGGCACCGAGGAGCCCCGAATACGTCGTCGACGCCAGCCACAAGGTCGTGATGCCGGGCTTCGTCAACGCCCACACCCACCTCCAGCAGTACTTCCGAGGCGTCTACGAGCTGATGGGCGACTTCTTCGAGACGAACCTGCCGCTGGAGGGGTACCGTCGCCCCGAGCAGATGGAGACCCTCGGCCTGGCCTCCTGCGCCGAGCTCATCTACGGCGGCTGCACCACGAGCATGCTCATCTATACCTACCCAGACGGCTGGGCGAAGGCGGTGAACGAGGCAGGGAACCGATGCATAATCGCTGGGGACATAGAGCACGTCGACTTGGAGAAGCTCCGCACCGGCGTCTTCGAGTACCTCCCCGAGAAACGGAACGCCGCCGTGAAGAGGGCTAAGGACCTCTACTTCGACTGGCATGGCAAGGCGGACGGCAGGATAACGACCGTCATGTGCCCGAAGGCCCCCGACATGGCTGAGCCGGATGTCTACCTGAGGTGCAAGGAGTTCGCCGACGAGCACGGCCTTAGGATGACGACTCACCTGAGCCAGAGCATGAGGGAGTTCAGGCAGGTGATGAAGCTGTACGGGAAGACGCCGCCCCAGCACCTCCACGACCTCGGCGTCATGGACGATAAGCTCTCGGGGGCTCACCTGACCTACGCGACGGAGAAGGATATCCAGCTCATCGCCGAGACCGGCATGGCCATACTGCATTGCCACGCAGTCGAGAACCCCCTCATGATGTGGGTCGACCGCGGCATCCCCGTCGGCTTCGGCACAGACGACTACTTCCACAACGTGAACGACCTACTCCGCGAGATCAGGGAAGGCCAGATGACGAGGGCACGCCTCGTCGGGGGCGCAGACGGGATGCTCGCAGACAACCGTAGAACCGCACGCCCAACCTTCTACGAGCTCCTCGAGCGAGCGACCCGGGGAGGAGCCGAGGCCTTAGGCATGGACAAGGAGGTAGGAAGCATTGAGCCTGGCAAGAAGGCCGACCTGATCACCGTTGACATGCTCAACCCCTTCCTCACACCTACAAGGGAGCCACTCACAAGCATCTTCCTCTACGCCAACCCGGCAGATATAGACGACGTTGTCTGCGACGGCAGGCTCCTGAAAAGGGACGGGAAACTCACGACCATCGACATGGGGAAGGCGCTGACCACAGCCCAAGCGACTTGCGACGAGATAATCGACCACTTCTTCCAAGAGCACCCTGACCAGAGACTGCACTGGAAAAAAGCGGTGCCTTACTAACCCTTCTCTGCAGACCTAGGCCTCGGGTCTCTCAGGGTTCTTTATGAAGAGGAGGCAGATGATCAGGCCGACCGTGAGGAGCACGCTCTGGATATACCACGGGTAGACTGGGTTATAGTTGTAGATGTAGCCGCTGATCACGGAGCCTATGGTCATGGGGATGAAGAGGAGGAAGCCGCTCGCGTAGCCGACGCCTGTTATCCCGAAGCTGACGCCCTGGCCCACGCCGGACATCACCCTCCCCCTTATGCTCCGCGGGATGGTGTCCGCGAGGAAAACCGAGGATGATATCCACAGGAAAGAGCTCGCCACCATCAGAATTACCCAGATCGCCACGACCTGATAGAAGTCCTGCGCCAGCGTGAACAGAAACATCGGCGGGATGGAGAGGACGAAGGCCGTGATCATGCACTTCCTGACCCCTATCCTGTCGACGAGGCCGCCCACGACGAGGCTGGACAAGGTGTTTACCAGACCTCCTATT
>Ga0315288_10005188_pt1 | contig 16580 bp, 33 predicted proteins | sample YL17G11_20_MG_FD_203454 | JGI IMG/M metagenome (GOLD analysis project Ga0315288, IMG submission 203454) | Sediment microbial communities from Yellowstone Lake, YNP, Wyoming, USA - YL17G11_20 | ecosystem: Environmental > Aquatic > Freshwater > Lake > Sediment | place: USA: Wyoming | collected...
ACAAGATAAGGTTTTTCTTTATCTCTCATTATCTCAAATGATGTAAAACCTGAGTTATTAAAAGTTTCAAATTGAATATGAACTACTTCTACTCTATCAGATTGATCAGATACTTTACCTATAAACCCTTCTCCTTTTTTACGTTTAACCATCCATGCTTCTGTTAATATAGCAATAGCAACAGGCTTTTCAGTTCTAATAATAGTTTCAATGGCATTAATAAAAGGTTTTCTATCTGCATCATCAAATAAAGAATGAATATCTCTACATAAGTTAGATACATATTTACCTTTCTTTTCTGTCAAAAACATTAAGCAAGGTTCAATACCTTCAACTTCATCCATTAAGTATTTAGCTAATGTTTCAACATCATGCTTAAACTCTAATATAGCATCTTTAGTTTCTTTTAACATAATCTTAAATTTTTTCAGATTTAATTAATAAGGCATTAGCATATAGAGTATTTCTAAATGCTGCAATTGCTACCTTAGCTGTTTCTAACTTGTTATGTTTTTTGAATTCATTATAACACTCATTACCAATAGTTTCAGACTTATTAGCAACATCTTTTATCTGTTTAATATTTACTTTACTCATAGTGTTTAGTTTTTAATTCTCTATAAAGTTTAACTTGTTTTCTTTTAATTTCTATCATTTCAGGAGTAATCTGGTCTGCAGATAATTTGAGTGTGACAGCAAGAGTTGTTTTAATATAAACATCATTTAAAGTATCAGAAGCATTTCTTCTATAATTTATATGATAGTTATCGTGTTTTTCTTTGTTTTTTGCAACCCAATCTTTATTTCTAGCTTGTATAAGTTTTTTATTAGTAGAATAGTATTTTTCATTATAAATTATTTTAATATCAGGATTATTATGATAATAATTTCTAACTTTTTCACGAATTTCTACTTTATTTTTCTTATAATACAAAGTTTTAGTTAGTTCTTTACATCTTTTAGAAGCTAAACTATTTAACTCTTTTGATGAATAGTTTATTCTACACCAAAGTTCATTCTTACTTTTTTGCTGTTTTCTAAGAAATTCTTTTTTTTCTGGAGAACTTATTTTTGATCTAATTTTATATTTGCCTTGAAATATTCCTGACATGTTACATGTACTCACTATATTAGTTTGTTTTGTATTTAAGTACTGTGCAGCTTCTCCATAAGTATTACATTCATAAAGCAAAGTATCATTAAGATCAAATATTTTTACTTGAGCTCCTATTTTTTCTCTGTAACTATTTTGTTTTGTGCTACAAAGTTTGTATTTAGGAGTAGCAATAGCATCTTCAATTGTCCATCCTGCTTTAATTCTACCTTTTATAGTTTCTGTAGTATGTCCAGTATCTTTTGAAATAACAGATGTTATTTGACTTAAATTATACATTTTACCATTGTACTCATATTTAATATGATCTTTAACAGAAAATGTATTTTTAGCATAATCTACAGCTTGTTTTATATCTCTTGATTTATAAAAAGCTTTTTTTAATACATCATATCCTATAGATTCTAGTTTTGCAATGTCTACAAAAGATCTATATTCACCTTTCCATAAGTGTGGTTTTTTACTATTCATAATCATATATATTTAATCATTTTAAAAATCCTAACTCTCTAGCTTCTAGAGGATTTATTATTACTTTACCAAGTCATATATTTTATATTATATAATTTATGACTTTTGTTTTTAGTTAAATATTTTTGAACTGTTGATATATGTAAATTTAAATATTTAGCACATTCATTTATAGTTCTAAAAGTTAACATTTCTTGTGTTTGTTTATGTATAATTATAATACCAATTCCTCTATTAGTAGTTTTTTTACGTGCTGTACTAGCTCTTAAAGTATTATATTTATTATTAGTTGTATAAGCCCATTTATAACCATAAGCTGTTATTTGTTTTTTTCTACAACATTTAACAATATTTGTTTTTAAATAACCATGTTCTAATTCAATATTTTTTAATTGTTCCCAAGTTTTAATAAAAATACCTGTTAAAGAATATTGATTTATTTGTATATTTTTTAATCTTGGTCCAGGATCCCCTTTACCACTACCACCTTTATGAAAATTTACCAATATTCCATTTTTATCACAACATTTTCTACCATATAATTTTATAAATTCAATTTCTTTTTCTTTTATAAATTTTTCATCAGTAGATTCTAAAAGTATTTCAACTTTATAATCTGTTTTATTAATAATACTTTTCCAATAATCAGTTCTTTTAGATTTAGCATAAGCTCTTTCATATCCTGTTTTAGGACCTTGATAGGCTTTTGGAACTTTTTTTCCAATACCTATATAAAAAATGGTATTAGTATCCATCCGTCTGTGTTGATATAAATAATAGTGCATATATATAGTTTTATACTATAAATATACATCATTATTTTAAGTAACCAAGTTTTCTTGCATAAATACTTTCATTGTGAATCCAAGAATGGCAAGATCTACAAACAGCTAAAAATGTTTTTTCATCTAAATAAAATTGTGACCTGTTTGCTCCAGAATAAGTATGATGAATATCAGTTGATATAGATGTACATAATCCAGGAATATTTACTTGACATAAAGGATGTTCTAACATAAAAATTATCCTTTTTGCTGTATAAATTTTATCTTGCTTTATTCTTTTTTGAGATTTTGGAGTAATTGCTTTTTGCTTATCTGATTTTTGTTTTAATTTGGAAGATGAGGGAGCAATCTTTGGTTTCTGTAAGGCATTATTACTTTTGTGGCAACTCCAGCATGATTTGCAATACTTTACTCCCTCAAAGTTCTTCCAAATATATTGCTCAGAGTCACACCCTGAGCAATACTTTTTTTTAGCTTCCACTATTTCTCAATTTTGGTAAAAAATTAGGGTCTATTGTAATACTATGAAAGTTTTTAGGCAATACTCCTTCTTCTATAAAAACAGTGATGATATCTTCTTTACTAATATTTAAATCTTTAAAAGTTAAAGTATTAACATAATTGATATCTGTTTCTTGATTACTTAAGAAGTAATTAGTTAATGGGCTATCCGGAAAAAACTTTTTAAATACCATATTACTATAAGCAATACTAAGTTTTTGTTTATATAAGTTAATGATCTTCTGACCTTTAACATAAACATTGCTTACTCTTTGTTTTTTCTTACTACACATTGTAGCTAATTCTTGTTCAGTAAATGCACTTAAACCATATAAAGCTCTCTTATATAAGTGAGTTTGATATGGTGTATAAGAATCCCTATCATAAACCATAGTTTTCTTTTCTGCATTTACTTGATATTCAGATAATTGACCTAAATATGTAAATTTTTCTTTTCTGTTTTTTAATATTTCCATGACGATATACATTTAAAAATTCAATAATAAAAAAGGGTAGTAATATTTAGTTACTACCCTTTAAACTTATAATATTTAATCTTATAGATTAAAATCAGCACTTGGCTTTACAGCTGAACCAGTAGTTTTCTGACTAGCATAAGCTGTACGCAATTCTTCAACATTATCGTGTTGAATTGTAATATCTTCAGCATTAGCTGCTGTAGAGTATACAGTTTTACGATAAATTGGTGCTCCTTCTACAGAACATACAATACCTGTATCTCCTGCAACTTTTACATCACGTGTTGGTTCTTTCTTACTGAAAGGTGTCATTGATTCTTTGATAAGAATATTACCTTGTAATTCTTGACCTGCATAAAATCCAGATGCTTGAAGTACAGAGATTTCTCCTTGAATCAAAGTTGATACAGTTTTTCTACGTAAAAAACCATTATCATCAATTAAGGTACGTGTTTGCTCCAATCTTACATATCCATACTCAGGATTGTTAGCTGATTGATTAATAACTACACCATTTGCGTCTGCGATTACTTTAACTTTTGAGTTCATAATACTTGTTTTAAATTGTTAATAATAAATTGTTTTGTAATTTGATTTTTGAGTTGACGTTACTATATCACAAGTCACTCTAACTTGTAAATAAGTGAGTAATTCTTTGTTGCAACAAAAAATTAGATATTAAATTATAGGCCTAAATCTATTATATCATCAAAAGGTTCTTCTTCTGATGGTATATTATTGATTTCATCTTCATCATTAGGAAGATAGTCAAAATCGTAATAAGATTCTTTAGTATTTTTTTCTACAGCTGATCCGTAGAAAGGGTCTAGTAGAGCATCTCCGCAATTAATAGAGACGAGATATTGAACATCTGCATCAGTTAAGTTAAGATATTCATCTACTGTTAAATAGATAGTTTTTCCTGTTGGGAGTTGAAATAACACTTATTATCTATAATTTATCTAGTAAATATAAATTAATTACTTCAATAAGTAATATAATAATGTATATTTTCAGCATTATATAGCTAACAATAATAAAGAGGGTGATTAAACCCTCTCCATTATTTGGTCATGAAAGTACTCAACAGAATACTATTTTTAAACTTTTTCTATAACATTAGATACTATAGATATATTAAATTTTTTATTTGTAATTATATCTAAATGATCAATAAATAATTCAGGATATAATTGTTTAGCATCTGCAAATCTTCCGTAATTAATATGTTCCCAAAAATATTGATTTTCATCAGTGCTACTCCAACTAAAACCATGCATTATAGTTTGAGCATCATGGTAACTATTATGATATTGAGTAGAATATTTTACAGCTTTTTCATAAATAAGAGGATGTGTATACTGTATAGAACTAATTATTAAATAACCATCATTATTATATTTCATAATTATGTATTATTTATAATTAATAAAGTAGCTAACACAAGTGCTATAAAGATAAATATGTATATTAATACTCTAAAATATCTCATTCTAGCATGAAATTCTATGTTATCCATTATAGTTAAGATTTCATATTCTAAATTTGAATAATACATATCTTTATCAACAGTATCTATAGGTAAGCTACTTAAATCTTGTTTAGTCTTAAGTAAGACTTCTAGTTCTGCTTGCAGTCTAGCTTTTTTACTCCAAATCATCTGTTAGAAGATTTCCATTTTAGTTTAGCCAATTTAACTTCTAACTTTTCAGCATCTGTTTTCTTAAATACTGAACTATCTAAATCAACTTTTCTACTATTAATTTCAGAATGTAATCTCATTCTTTCATTAGCATATCCGTTACTAGTATCTGTTTTTGGTGTTAATGCTACTTTAACTCTAGTAGCAAAGTTTAATTTTTGTTTAGACATCTTATTGATTTTTATAATTATTAGTGCTCTCATAAGAAATCAACCTTATGAGAGCTATAGATTCTTTGGATTACCGTGAGAATTTAATCCCCGGAGACAACGTAGGAATCTAATATGACCAGTCAACTTAACAGGCGGTTACCTGAATTACAAGCTGACTAATATTTAATTACTTATTAGTTAATAGAGTACTAATTCTATTGCTATAAGCTTTAATTTGATCATTGATTTCTTCTTGTTCTTTTATATTAGCTTCTTGAGCAGCTTTAATTGATTCTAAAATAGCATCTACTAAATCTTCAGCTCTTGAAATATTATCAAGATATTGATTTTTAAATGATTCTTGTAAAGCATTGGTAGCAATTTGCTCTGGTTTTATATTTAACCAAGCATCTTTTACAGCTTGTTGAGCATCTTCTAAATCTTCAGTTAATTTAGTCATATTTTGCTCATATTGACTTTCAAGAATGTTAAGATTAATTTTTAACTGATCAATTGCACGGTTAAAGTCTCTTTCTAATCTAGAAAAGAAACTGATGAATTTACCTTCATCTCCCATTTTGAATAAAGCCATAATAGCTGTTACTAACTTAAATCTTGATGCTGTTGCTTTTGTTGTACTCATAACTTTTTATCTTTTAAAATTAATTAATTATTTCTTACTTTGATCTTTTTAACAGGTATCATCTGTATTTGTTGCTTTACTTTAGCAACATAATCTGGTTTACTAGGTCTATCAGTATCTAGTACAAGTTCAGATAATGGACTTAAAGAAGTTAATTTTGAGTCTATTTTTGCCATATCAGTTAATTTTTTAAGATAAGATATATGTGCATATATACGATCATTACCTTTTACATAAGGTATTGCGTTAGAAAATTCATCATACCAATAAAGTGGATTATCTCCGTTATGACAACCAACTGAATCTATTACACAACAGTCTTGTTTTCTAGTAAATCCAAGAATAGTTGCTATTCCATTATCATATAATACTCTTTCTCCAACTTTAAAGTCATGTGGACAAACATGTGTTGTTTCTCGAACCATAGGTTTAAGAATTTCTGCCCATTCTCCTTTTCTATAAACACATCCTCCATTTCCATCAGTAATTTTATCTATAGTTTCAGTATAATGTTGATTAGGAATTATAAATTGATGAAGTTCACCCTGTACAGTTCTTTCACAAGTTGTTCCTACATCATAATAATTAGTACCAATTGGATATAATCTAAGTGCTTGTTCAATTAAAGATTCAGTAGGTACTGATTCTACTATTTCTGCCCATGTACCTTTTTTATAAACACTTCCTCCACGTCCATCAGTAATTTGATCTGTAATTTCAGTATAATGTTGAAGTTTACCCTGTACAGTTCTTTCATAAGTTGTTCCTACATCATAATAATTAGTACCAATTGGATATAATCTAAGTGCTTGTTCAAGAAGGTCTGTACCCATAACTGTTTCTGATTTAGATTCAGTAATTGGTATTTCAGATGGTAAAGCCTTTCTACAAATTGATTTAGGTGGATAACAAGCATTTCCTATGTAATGACTTATATCGAAACAAGTTTCAAACTTATTAGATAATGGATATGCCATACAATCATTAATCTGAGCAACCATTCCTTTTTTAAAATAAGTATAGTTACTTGTTGCTACAATCCAATCTCCAGCTTTAGGAATCCATTCTTCTTCAGGATATTTTTCATAGAATACAGAATAATTACCTTTATGTATATGTTCCCAAAAAAGTACATTTTCAGAAGTACGTGACCAATCAAAACCTCCACTACGTTTTTCTTGACATGTAGGAAGGTAATGATTAAATTTATTTCTTTGTTCTTCTGTTCTTTTCTTTATTAAATCATATATCCGAGGATGTTCTGGTAATAAATCTTTTATAATCATATATTTTTCTTTTTAGTTAACTAATAAATTTTTATTAATCCAAGCTAATCCAGGTTTAATCCATTGATTACTCTTACGTATTAATAACTTGTTAGCTTTAGGAAAATAATCAACTATACCATATTTAACTGATTGAGAATCAGTATCTATAGTATATTTATGATTACCATCATAAGCTACATCATATCCGTTACGTAATAAATCCGGTAATGCACCTTCAAGAAATCTTTCTGATCTTGATTCTCTTAAAGCACCATTAAGCAAACCCAAAGCTGACAAATCATTATCAGCTTGGGCAGCTTGGTTTCTTAATTCTGTTGATTTCTTCATGACTAATAAAGTTCATCAAACGTAGGATACAAAGCTTCTGTACTAATAGATAGTAATAAAACTTGCTTTGTCTGTATTAATTCTTCTTCTGTAGCTTCATATAGTTGAGCTACTTTTTCTTCATCCATTTCTCTTTGGTCTATTTGTATTACCAAATCTTGGATTTCTTCAATCAAATGTGCAACAATCATATCTTTTAAATTTTAAGATTTTCTATCAATTCCGGTTATTCTTCTACCTACTTCCATAGCCTCATCCATGTTTTTAAATGATTGTATTGTATCTTCTACAGAATTCTCACCTATCTTCATTTTAGTGACGTATAATACAGTAAACTTATTAATATCATCTAATGTATCTTCTGTAGGTGCATCTTCATGGTTAATGATAGCTTTCTTAAGAGAAGATAATAATACCTCTATAGGTATATGTTTTGCAATTGTAAATAATAATTCTTCCATAACTTTTTATTTTTTATAGTGTCTATTTTTTAATTTATACGGATCTACACCCATACCATACTGTTTTATACTTATTTGAGCAGGAGCTAGTTTGTTGCTCCTTGTAATAAAATGATTTTTTATTTCTCTCAATTTAAATTGATTATTCCTGATAACATTTTTATCAACTTCTTCTTGTTTTTTAAGATATTCTAGTGCAGATTCATAAAAGCTTCTAAAAGTTAATTCCGGAAAATGTGTATATCTATATCTTGACATAATTAATATTTATAAAAATGGGTATTACTAATAGGAATATATAGACCATGCTAAAAGCAAAAGCAATGACAAAGACCTTCTCTTCTACAAAGGCAAGAACAAAAACTAAGATCTCTTGTATTAGCCAGTTATCTCCATAGAGTAACCTGTCTAATGATTGAGTTCTATCTCAGTTTTGTAAAGTGAAGAGAAGCGGTTTGTAGCCAATGGCTTTCTTTATAGTTAATATACATACCAGTATAAGTGCGCTATGCGCTGAGTCATAAAAGTCCCTATTAGTAATATAAAGGATAAGAGTTCAGGTTTGTACCTTCCCTCTTATCCAACCAAGATTATTAATCCTCGGAGGCAGTTATAAACATGTCAATCACCTCTTGGAATTTAGGACTTACGTTGATACGTAAACCCGCTACTTCCTTAATAAGATTTTCACGTTCAGCTTCAAACTTAGCTGATTCAGCTGATCTCTTAGTATTCCATCCACCATAGGCAATAGAATATTGAGAGTCAAGCTCATCTTGCTCAGCTTTATGCTCAGTAATAAGCTTTGCGTTACCTGTATGAATTGAGGCATTCTCCAAAGTAACTAAGTTTTTAACCTTAGCTTTGAAGTAATTTACCCGTTGCTCATGATTACGGTGCAAGGCAGCTAATTTTTCATGCAAAGCATTTAAATCAGTTGACTTATGATGTTTAAGAACCTTCACAGGTGTCTTTTCTCCATCTTTCACTGTCATCCATTCAAGACTAGGTAAGCCTACAAGTTCTTCACGTAGTTTGCTCAATTTACCACGCTTATGAATGAATTGCCCAATGTGAGAAGCATAAGCTTCTTCACTGAGATATTCAGCCATTTCAGCGTCAGTAAGTTGTAACCATCCCCAATCTTCATCAACAGAATCTGTTAATATAGGAAGTGACGCATACTTACGTTCAGGTGCTGCAACATCATAGTTATATCTCAAACTATTCAGTCTATCAAGCTCAGAAGATTTGCTTCTCGTTGCTTCCATCAAGAAAGCTTGAGTAGCATGTAGTCTACCTTTCTCCAATATCATTTCAATGACATTGATAGGCATACTAACTGCTTCCTGTTGAGTATAATCAGTACCGTCAATAGTAATTGTCTTACTAGCGTTGTTGATTATCTCTAACTGATCAGTAATGTTCTGTGCACGTTGGTTGCATAGATTACTAATAGACTGTGCTTGTGACATTGACAAGCCTTTCACTGATAAATTTCTCATATTTCCCATAGTTTTAAAGTTTTTTTAAATGTTTAGTTTTACGTGTATATTTCTTTTTGTTTTTCTGAATTACAGGCCGTGTTGCCTGCCAAATTTCTTGCATTGTTGCTTCTATTACTTGCATGACCAAATGTTTTAATAGTTAATACTAATCTAATAAGTAAGTATAAGCTCTATGATACTTTTCAAGTCTATCAAAGTCTTTCTTTCTTAATCCTTTAAGCCTTGTAACTTTAGTATTATGTTCTAAGTCACGTAACTTAACTGCTTTAGCAATTGGATCTGTTGATATTACTTTTATGTAATCATCATAACTAACTCCTTTTGTATGAGTTAAAAGAGATAATGCATACATTGTATCTTGACTAAATCCGATTCTTACTAATTCTTCAATAGTCCAACTAGAATCTTCAACTACATCATGTAGTATTGCTACAATCATATAATTATCTCCTAAATGTCTTACTTTATCCATTACCCATAATGGGTGTAAGATATAAGGTCTACCACCTTTGTCTACTTGTCCTGCATGTGCAGTTACTGCTATTTCAATAGCTAGTCCTAACATATTCTTCATGTTTTTTAATTTAGATTGTTAATATAGTTAGAGTACGTATGTTATAATACGTACTCTAATGTAGCTTCTGTAGCTTTTTCTTTCATATTGATGAAGTAATCTTGTGTATACTCACTGTTTAACCATGCTGAAACATAATCTCTATGTTCTTGCTCAACTGTGGTATTTCCAATAGAATACATCTGATCTATTTGAACTTTATCTTTCAATATGTGTACACCTATTGTAGCTCTAACATCATTTCTATCATATTTAAATACAAAATAGTTTTTAGATCTTACTCTATATTCATAGTTAGTATAAACACAGTGATGCATTAGTGTACCTTCTTCAAATAATTCAATATTACTTGTAATTAAGCTAATACCTTTAGGTGTTTCAAGTTTTGGATAAACATATTCAACAGGTGCTAGCCTTTTAATGGCTATACTCATTAATTCACGAGTCCATTCTTGATGTACTTCCTTCATCCTAGATTCCGACCATTTAATATTTATTTTTCTATCAAGTAATTCAGCTTGGTTAAATAAATCATAAAATATTGGATTAAGTTCAGAACCATCAAAAGTTCTTCCTATATATTCCAAGCTTTCATTAGGATTAACACTATAAAGAATAGTCTTTTTGAAAGATTTTGGTGAACCTATATGGATATGACTAAATGTCTTATAAAATAATTCAACACTTATATCTAAATTCTTATAAGGACTAGTCTTAAGATAAGCTTTTACATAATCTCTAGGATTAGTAATCTTACCTTTAATACAATTTTGAAGCATTGTATTATTTAACAGTGACTTTAATGAATTTGACATATTACTGAACCAATCTAATTGAAAAGTGTTAATAATATCTGGCATAAGATCATGCTCTAATGTAGAAATATTGTGACCAAACCAAATCTTAATAGTTTTATTAACCTTATCATAAGTGACACCTGATTTATTTTTAGATAGATAAAATAATCTATTGTTTTCAAATCTTGGTGTTTTCATAGTAAGAGACCAATAAATATTTGCATCAGTTTCTTTTTTGTTTATAACAGTAAACGGGAATAACTCTCCTTTATAAAACATATATCTTTGTATGTCTACAGGCATAGCTTTATGTTCTGCCATTTTAAATAAGTCTTGTTCTCCTCTAATTATAGTTTTAAGTTCCATTTTAAGTATATTTATAAGTTAGCTACTGTAGCTAATATATATAAAGTATGTACTCTACATATATTAGCTATTAATTATTCTCTTATAGGTAATTTACTTACCTGTTTCATAAGTTTAGTGACTTCTGTTTCAGTTAAATATCCTATAACATCATTAGTAATAGGTGTATCATAACATAATTCAGAGTATTTATCACTCGGTTTCATTACTAATATAGCAAGTTCATATTTTCCTTGTTTACCTCCATAAGAGTAAGGACTTTTTATTACTGATACACCATAATGATTATCAAATAAATGATGAGCACTAATACCCATCATATTATCTTTTTCAAATTTTAAGTCTTTAAATTCCATAAGTATATTTTTTAAGTTAGTTTTTAAGTATATAATCCCTCTGCACTCAGTTATACTAGCGTCCCACCTAGGAGAATGCTTACCCGGATTTGCCGTGACTATTATAACTGTTCACCCTTGGGAAGTGAGTTGTGGTGCATTATTTATGGTCATTAAGGCATATTGACCAAAGCCTCTCACTTGTCTGTTATGGTGAGCCAACGCCAGCAACTTACTGGATAGTTAGTTTATTTTTTATCGTGCTTAGACCTAACTAATTCTGCACGCCAATTTTAAACAGTTTAGCATCTCAGAGTCCCACGGTACCATGACATCTCCAACCGATTTACCTATGTATATTAAGGACTATACGGGATACTATTTTACTAAACTGTTATTACTCTATTGCATGCCTTTTTCATGGTCACATGCTCCCAAATCTATTTAATTCGGGATACTATTACTGTAATCCTCTAGATAGAATTCTCTATTAGTAATAGTATTATTATTGACTACAGTATAGTTTCCACCATCTATATGATATGGTCTATCATTGTCATCTATTATAATTATACTAGTTAGATAATCCATGTGTACTTTATACGGTTTACCTTTAGTAAGCATAGGTCTGTCTATATTTATATATACATTCATAGGTAAGCTGGTTTAGTAATAATTCGGGATACTCTTATATTGAAACTCTTCATTACCAATAGAGTTATAATGATCTACTATAGTATAATATTTAGATGATAAAGGATGTTCTTCTCCTGTATCATCTATTATGAGGATAGTACCTGGTAAGCGATGATTAGTTTTTTGAACTAGATACTCTTTATAACGTGTAAAATATCTACTATTTACTGGCATATTAATATTTGCTGGCATATTAACGGTTACATATATATCCATAACTCTACAGATAATATACTATAGCCAAAGATACTACTACATTAACTACACGTAAGCCTATAGTACTAGGTATTCCTTTTACTTTTTCTTCTAATGCACCTGTATCTAAAAAAGCTTTAATTGCTAGGTGTGCAAGTATACTATCTTTAACAAGCATGTATACTGTAAGGCATAACCATAGTATTTTAAATAGTGTAATAAAGTCATTCATATGTATATGTTTTAGGGGTTAATATTAATTCCGGATGTGCTTACTGTAATACTCTAGTAAGTAATAATACTAATAGTAATAGTACTACTTAAACAATTACTATAGGTAAGAGGGTCTAATGTACAAGGGCTTAATAGCTATATACTATGTACTGTACCTACTATAAGGGGTATTTAGTAAGGATGTTGAAGAGTATTAAAGTGTGGATAGTGTTTCAGTCCCTTAATCAGACACACTTATCTCTATTTAATCTAAAAATTAATCCCTTAATAATCAAGCACTTACAATTTAAAAGGCACAAAGCTACACACGTGGGAGACTTAAGTATAATACTTTATCTATGACCAAACTATTATTATATATCTAATGTAGCTTACTTATCTATGTGACCATTATGTCTTTCTAATGACTTGGGCCTAATGGCATAGGTGATATAGATACCTCTTGGTGACCAAGTGACCAAGTGACCATAGGGCACTATAATATTATTATCAGTATCAAGTTGTTAAATAAGATGCCGAAGGCTAAATCATATGAAAAAAAATAACTCTAACATATTTCTATGTTAAAGTTATTTAGTGGTAGCGATTAACCTACCTTGAAATCAGGTGCAACTCCGAAATCATCCATTGTTAATGGAGGAATTGGAAGTCCAAGGACACTTGGGATGATGCTACCGTCTGCTGTCAAAGACAGTGCAACGTTAACTTCATCTGCAACAGATACCTTGTCCCAAACTACTTCGTGAATAATACCACGTGCTAATTTACCACTTGCAGTGATAAGTGTGCACTTACGGTATCTCTTCCCGTTGATGTTGGTTTGGATATCTGCGTCAATAGACTTGATAGTACACTTACGTACTTCGTCTTTTGCTTTTGCAGGAGCCGTAGCTACAACCGCGTTTTCTTTTTGTGCCATAATAATGGATTTAAAAGGGTTAATAAATAAATTAATCCAAATCAGTATTAAGTTGTTTAGAAGAAGCTGCCGCAGGCTAATGAAAAAAAAAATAAAAGAACCTAAGTTCTTCTATTTGAGATTCTATATCCTCCTCTAGAGGATAACAATCTTGATATTAATGCAGTGTCAAAAGACTCTTCTTCAGACTTCATTAACTTTAGAGATTTCCTATCAAAGGAACTCATTGCAACTTTTGTTGCTGTTATGATTCTGCCAGAGTTTATCTCTGCATTAACATCTCTACGCAATTGCGCAGTATTAATTTTAGTTTTAGTTTTCATAAGAATAAATTTAATATTTACTCACAGTTTTAAGTTGTTAAAAGCTGCGTAGCTAAAAAAAAGAGATTAACTCTCTTCTTCTTTAGGTTTTGTTTCCAACTTATAGTACATGATACTACAGCATATTGCTGATAGTACAATCATGTATACTCCTAAGTCATTGCCAAACATAGCAATAACAAAACCAAATCCTAAACATAGTGTTAGGATTAACTGTAAAAATGTAATTGTTTTCATACAATATATTTTTAAATTAATAAAAAGTAAATGAGTTTTATTGGGTTTTTACCCTCACCTCATTTACTGTTTTAATATCTTAACAAATCATAGGTAAGATATATGCTAAGTCCATCATGATGCACCAAGCCCAAGCTTGTGATTTTTCAGATGGAGTTCCCTTTATAGAAGGGCCTAAACATAATGTTATCATATATAATTATATTAAATATTTAATATTAGTATTAAGTTGTTTATACTAAAAATAAAGAGAGATTGCTCTCTCTTATTATTTACTTTTTGGTAGGGTATTTCAGTAAACTGAATTTTTCCTTATCATCAAGTAAATCATAAACTTCATTATTGTATGAGCCTAATTCATTTTTGAAGTTAGACCATTCAATTAATTCTTTTCCAAGAAACATTAATTCTTTACAATCTAACTTAGTGGCTTCACGGTCATTAGTAGGAATATCTAATTCTTTACATGCAAGAATCTGAGAATTCAGAATTCCAATTGCATATATGAATTGTAGTTCACTACTATGAGCGTTTAAAGCAACATTGCTAGATATAATAATAGTACCGATTTCACGGATTCTATTATTTATAGTCATTATTGTTTCTTTTACACAGTTTAAATCATTTAAACTTTGCGTATAAGCTAGTAATTTTTTTATAATAATTAGTTTTAATTTATAATTAAAAACAGTAGTAAGTTGTTCTATATGTAGTATAATGATACAAGACTTGCATACATATACAAGCAAGTCTTGTTCAGCATTGATACACTAATCTAATACATACTACATTAATAATTAATAATAGTAGTAAGTAGTTAGATCATAGCTACAGTAGATAATACTTTCTGCTGTAGCTTTTTTTTGAGAAGTGTATCACACACACAGTGAAGCTTCTCAAATCCCGATAGGGGTACCCCCAAACTTTTCAGTGGGCCGGGGGTTGCTCTAGTATGCCCATTCACCACCTGGAATACATCTAAAAAATTCTACCAAAAAAAATTTTTCCAATATACCCAAAAAAGTATTTATTCATAAGTACCTTTTTGAGTTTCTACTTGCATATTAGGTCTTATTCTAGTGTCTTGTATAATATGGTTTATATTTTGTCAAGAGATATCTTTACTTCTTTACATATTTTGTAAAGTATTTTCTTTACATTATGTATATTCTATATGTGTTTAGATATGATATATAAATAATTATATTTTTTATATGTGTAAGAATATAATTTTATTATATTTGTAATACTTTACTTTCATAATTTGTTTTTTGATTTAATTGTTAATAAAACCTCTTGGGAAACTTGGAGGTTTTGTTTTTTATATTAACTTTGTTATACCAACAAATTGTAATATGAAGAGTAGAATTATTTTAAAGGTATCTCTTGCGGATACTGGAGAGCTAGAAGTAGAATTAGCTAAAGAAGATGATAACATGAACAAGATGGTTTTTGTAGGAATCTTAGAACAAATCAAGTTTAATATATTAAATGAGATACCTACGAGTAAGTATGAGGTTCCTCCTACTAAAGTTTATGACGCATGATTATTAGTATAGTAAATCAACAAGGTATTAAGTTTACTATTAATACTGATGAGGCACATAGTTTTTATGGTATAAAGAAAGCATTTGAACAAGCTCTATTATTAGAGGGTTATACTAAAGAATTTATTAATCAAATATTTAATGAGCATCCGGATGAAGAAGTGGAGAAAGAAACCAATTGAGGTTGAGGCTGTACAATGGTTAGGTAATAACTTAAATGAGATGTTAGAGTTTTGTGAATCTTGTTTTAGTTATGAAAGAAACAATGAACCGGTATTAGCAGTTACTGGTGGAGAACATGGCCCAGATACTGCACGTATAGGAGACTTTGTTGTTAAAGGACATAAAGGTAGGTTTTATCCACAGTCTCCAGAAGTATTTTATGAAACCTATGAAGAAGTAATTTAATAAACCAACATATAATGGAAGAACAAATAACAGTTAATGAAAAAAGAATCCCTAACTTTGGGGAGCAATTAGTGGGGTTAGATTTTAACCCGTCAGGAGATCCAACTATTACTAGAGTAAAAACTCTATGTGCTGAGTTGGCAGAGATATTAAAAAAGGATTACACGGAAACTAGATTTCCAATGAAGAGTTTACTGTTTGATCATGCTATAGGAGAGATACTCAATGCACAAATGTCAGTAGTAAAAGTATTAACGTTAAAACAATATATAGAAGATGAGCAAGTTTAAAGTATTAAGAGGTTGGAGACTTATTATAGATGTCCCAGAAAAACCAAAGTCAAGTATTAAGCTATCAGAAAAAGATGAGGATGCTATTATGTATGAGGCTATGAAAGTTTGGAATAAGGTTACTGTATATGCAGCAGGTGATAAATGTACAGATGTATCAGCAGGTGATGTAGTATATATTCCTTATACATCTTTAGAGAGATCAGAAAAGATTGACATAGATGGTA
>Ga0315288_10005189_pt1 | contig 16578 bp, 13 predicted proteins | sample YL17G11_20_MG_FD_203454 | JGI IMG/M metagenome (GOLD analysis project Ga0315288, IMG submission 203454) | Sediment microbial communities from Yellowstone Lake, YNP, Wyoming, USA - YL17G11_20 | ecosystem: Environmental > Aquatic > Freshwater > Lake > Sediment | place: USA: Wyoming | collected...
CAGGTCCGCAAGGACGGCGGGGAGTTCCGCACTCCGTTCGACGTCTGCCGCGACGCCGACACGAAGGTCATCAACCGCAAGGTCCTGGAGAGCCTCATCAAGGCCGGGGCTTTCGATTCCCTGGGAATCCCGCGGTCGCGCTGTTTCCACCTCATCGACCGGCTGATCGATTACAACCATGACGTCCAGAAAACCCGGACGGCCAAGCAATCGCTTCTCTTCGGCGGCGGCGGGCTCGAGGCGCCCGAAATCCCCGCCGAGGTCCAGGCCATGAGGGAGTGGGACGAGTCGCTCCTCCTCTCCTACGAGAAGGACGCCCTGGGCTTCTATATCACCGGCCATCCGCTGGCGCAGTATCGAAAGATCCTCCCCCTCCTCACCTCGCACGAGATCGCCGACCTGGACGAGGAGGGCGACTTCGGGGCCGAGGTGCGGCTGGCGGGCGGCATCGCCGAGTTCAAGGTCACCAAAACGAGGAAGGACGAGCGGATGGCCGTCTTCCAGATCGAGGACATGACCGGCCGGATCGAAGTCGTGGCCTTCCCCGAGTCGTACAAGCGTTTCTACGACCATCTCCGCGAGGGGCTGATGGTCTGGATCAAGGGCAAGTTCACGGGCGAGGGGGAGAGCCGCAAGGTCCATCTCTCCCAGGTGATGCTTCTGGACGAAGCTCAGCGGAGGCTGGCGAAGAAGGTGACCCTCCGCGTCTCCGCTCCCGCCCTCGAGGACGCTTTCATCGACGAGCTCAGGGAAGTTCTCGACAAGTATCCCGGGGAATGCCCGGTGTTCTTCGAACTCGAGACCCCGGACGCTTACCGCATCGTCGTCCAGTCGCCCGAGGTCAAGGGCGTCGTCCCGAGCGACGCCATGGCCAAGGCGGTCGCGGCCCTGCTCGGCGAAGACACCGTGGTAATCGAGTACTGAGCTCGGGAGAGGCGTTTCGGTCCCGGTCGGGTTTTTTACGCCGTTCCTTCAACATTCTTTTCGGCGCCTCGGACATTCGCATTTTGGACCTTCCGCGGCAGTCGTCTAGACGGCGATGTTTTGGACCCAAACCTCGGCGCCCGCAAGAGCGGGAACCTCAAAGAACGTTTCCGGAAGGCTAAACCCGACAGGTCGCTTCAACGCCTCCCCCTCGCTCAGACCGACTTTTCCGGAATGCGGTTCGAGGGACTCTCGCTTCAACCGCGCCGCTCCCGCCTTTTCTCGATCCTGGGAAAACGGAGCACTTGAAGTCGAAAGTGCGTTGGGCTAGAGTGAGGTTGCCATGCCGTATCGGATTCTGATCGCGGAAGCGTCGCCGACGACGCAAAAGGCGATCGAGCTCGCCCTTCCCCCCCCGGAGTTCGAGCTCTGGACGTTCGCCGACGGCCTCGAGGCCATCAAAGCCCTGCCGAGCGTCGCTCCCGCCGCGGTCTTCGCCGCCCTCTCCCTTCCGTCCCGGGACGGATACGAGGTCGCCGCGGTCCTCCGCTCCCAGGATAACTCGCCGACGACGGCCCTCTTTTTCCTCCGCGGTGTCTTCGAACCTCTCGATTTGCGGAAAATCTCCCGGATCGACCACGACGGCCTCGTCCAGAAGCCCTTCGACGCCGAGTCCCTCCTCGCCCTCGTTCGGACGGCGATCGACCGCAAGAAGGCGATTCGGAAGCTCCCCGAGGATCCCGTCCCTCCCCCTCCGGCGCCGCCGACCGGATTTCTTCCCGAACCGGCGCCGCCGACCGATGTCCTCCCCGAATGGACGGAGGACGTCGAACGGAAAATCCGGGGCGTCGTCCGGCAGGAGATCCTCCGCAACCAGGCCGAGATGGAGGACCGGGCCCGGGAGATCGTGGCCGCGGAATTCAAGAAAGTGCTCGTCGAGGAACTCAAGGCCGTCGATGCCGGGAAATGAAAGTCGTTCGAGACAGCAGCTTTGCTCCCGGTCGGGTTTTTGACGCCGTTTCTTCCCCGTTCTTTTCAGCGCCTCGGACCCTCGCATTTTCGACCTTCCGCGGTAGTCCTATCAAAGGCGATGTTTTGGACCCACCCCTCGGCGCCCGCAAGAGCGGGAACCTCAAAGAACGGCTCCGAAAGGCTAAACCCGACAGGTCGCTTCAGCCGCTGCCGCCCACGACTGGCGGCAGAAAATCGCCCAAGCGAGGTCGAAGGCGATGACGTTCCGAATCCTTAAGCTTGACAGGTGCGGATCGACCAACGACGTCGCTAAAGAGATGGCTCGGGCGGGGGCGGCCGAAGGGACGGCGGTCGTCGCCCTCGAGCAGACCGCCGGGCGCGGAACGAAAGGCCGGACCTGGTACTCGTCCCGGGGTCACGGCCTCTATGTTTCCGTCCTCCTTAGGCCCCATTCAGCCGACCTCCTCCCGCTTCTGCCGCTTGCCGCCGGGCTCGCCGCCCGCGCCGCCGTCGAACGCGTCGCGGGCCTGAGCGCCGGGCTACGCTGGCCCAACGATATCGTTTGGAAAGGACGGAAACTCGGCGGCTTGCTTTGCGAAACCGCCTTTGCGGGCGCCGTCGTGGAATATGCCGTTGTCGGGCTGGGCCTCAACCTCACTCACGAGGAGGCCGATTTTCCGGCCGGCCTTCGCGACTTCGCCGTTTCCGTTCGCCGGGCCGGCGGCCGATCCGCGGAAGCGGACGAAATCCTGGAAGCGTACTTGGCGGAATTGGGGGAGAGGTCTTCCGCTCTCGCGGGCGGGAGGGCGAGCCGCCTCGTCGAGGACTTCGAGTCGTTTTCCGTTTTGAAACCAGGCGACGCCGTGGCGATCGATACGTCCGAAGGCGTTCTCCGCGGAACGTATCGCGGGATCGCCGCCGACGGAACTCTTCCCTTGGATTTCCCGAGCGGGGAACGACGATTCTCCTCTGGGGACATCATCCGTCTCGTTTAGCCAGGCTCGGGGGAGCGGATCATCAAGGAGCCGGATTTCGGATCGAGGCGATTTTCTTTTTGATCGCCTCCTGATTCGGACTGATTTCGAGCGACCTTGTCCAGGCCTTCAAGGCTTGGTCTTTGCGGCCGAGGGTCAGTCGGCATTCGCCCAGGGCGTTGAGGACCTCGACGACGTTCCCGCGGAAGGTCAAGGCGCGTTCGGACCAGAGGACCGCTTCCTGGCCCTCTTGGGAGATCGTCGCCTCGACCTCGCCGGCGTCCCGGATGGCGCGGGGCAGGCCGTAGAGCTGGAAGAAGAGGGAGACTTTTTCTTTTTCCGGCAACTGATTGGTGACCGACGGGTAGAGCTGATAAGCCCCGATCTGGAAGGCTCGGGACGGGCCGCCGGGAACGGGGGCGATCTTGAGGGACTTCCGGGCCTTGATCAAATCGCCTCCGATCCCCACGGCGAGGCGGGGGCCGAGATTATAGAGGATGTCGGCCGAGGCATGGACGGCGGACCGGAACGGCCCGCTCTCCCGCTCCAGGAGGGTATTGCCCATCCGTTGGATTCTCTCGGCCGGTTCATCGGACATTCCGCGCACGCCGGCGGCGAGGTTTCCGCTCCCGAAATTCGTGAACCCGCCTCCGAGCACGATGTCGAAGCCGAGTCCCAGAAAAGTCCCCGGCGGGGGGGGGGCCCAGAAGTCGGGTCGCGGCGTCGTTTTCTCCTCGAGGATTTCGACTTCGTTCGAGGCGATGAACCCGATGATCGCGATCTCCTCCTTGCCGGCAGGGATGACGACCCGGAACCAGGCACCCACGGCCTCGTAGCTTTTCAGGGGAGTTCCGCCGGCCAAGTCCGGCCCACGATTTTTCGAGGGCAGCGGCGTTACCCTCGGTTTCGAAATTTTTCGGAGCGGCGATATTTTGGAGAGCGGCAATTTTCAGGCCATCGTTCCCCGCCTAAAGACTGGGCCTTCATCATCGGAAATCGTCCAGCCAAGGGGACTATTGTATCGAATTGCGGGCACGCCTACACGTTTCGGCCGACTCCGGGTATAATTCAACCATGCTCATCGCCTTTGATATCGGCAACACGACCATCGCCCTCGGCGTCTTCGACGGAAAGACCCTCATCCGCCATTGGCGGGTTCGCTCCGACCGGGACAAAACGGCCGACGAGTACGGCGTCATTCTCCTCAATCTCCTGAAGTTCGCCGGCGTCGATCCCGGAACGCTCACCGCGGCCATCATCTCGAGCGTCGTCCCGCCCATCACCCCGAACATCCAGTCCCTCTGCCGGACGATGCTTCGGGTGAAGCCGCTCGTCGTCGGGCCGGGCCTTCGGACCGGTATGCCGATCCTCTATGAAACGCCCCTCGAAGTCGGGGCCGACCGGATTGTCGCCGCCGTGGCCGGCTATGAACGGCACGGCGGCCCGTGCATCGTCGTCGATTTCGGGACGGCCACGACCTTCGACGCCGTCTCGGCCAAGGGCGAGTATCTGGGCGGGGCGATCGCTCCGGGCATTCAGATTTCGGCCGAAGCCCTTTACCTCAAGACGGCCAAGCTGCCCCGGATCGAAGTCCGCAAGCCCGCCGGCGTGATCGGCAAGACGACGGTGGCCAGCATGCAGTCGGGGTTGTACTTCGGGTATGTCGGGCTGACGACCGCGATCATCGCCGAAATCCAAAAGGAGCTGGGAGGAGCGGCCCGGGTCGTGGCTACGGGAGGATTCGGCGAGCAGCTCGCCCCCGAAGTCAAAGCCATCGATGTTTACGAGCCGCACCTCGTCCTCGAAGGTTTGAGGATCATTTATGAACGGAACCGTTAGGCCGGGACGACGGGACTCCGGGATGGATGAGCGCAGCCGGTATTTTCAAGAGATCGCCCGGGCGTTTTTCGCCCGGCGCGGCGCCCCTTTCTTCCTCTCGCCCAAGGATCTTTACCTGATCGAGGACTGGGAGAAATCGGGGATCCCCCCGGCCGTCGCCCTGGAAGGCATCGAGCGGTCGTTCGAGAAGAAGGGATATCAGGCGGGCGGGCGGGGAAAGGTCCTTTCCCTCGCTTACTGCGATCCGGCCGTCCGGAGGGCCTTCGACCAGCATCGCGACCGGAAGGTCGGGGGACGGCGGACGCCGGCGGCGCCGAAAGCCGCGGCGGCGAGGGCGAAGGCCGGAGCGGCCGTCGAGGAATTCCTGGCCAGGGCGTCCCACGAAGCGCTTTTCCTCGAAGAGACATTCCGCGAAGCGCGCCGGGCGCTCAGGGAGGCCGGGGAAGGCGGCCCGGCCGGCGACGAGCTCGAGCGCCTCGACGGCCGCGTGGATGCGATTCTTCTGGAGCAGGCCGGGACGTCCGATCGCGAAAAAGCGGCCCGGGAAGTCCGATCCCGGCATCCCGGCTTGCCCGTTCGCGAGCGTGCCGCCGCCGCGGAGAGGCTCCTTCTTAAACGCTTGCGGGAGAAATTTCGGATCCCCTATCTATCCCTCTATTATTATTAATGCGCAACCCAAAATCGCCGATAGACTTCTTTCAGGTAATATTCCTACCTCATAACGGTGTTTGCAGCAAGGCCCGACGGGTGGGAGGCTCGGAAGCCCACCGGTCACTCTCAGAGGAGAACCCTTTCGAGGGATTCCCCTCCAACGGTCGCGATGCTCCCTGCCTCCCTTCCAAGGAGCATTCGGCGATGAATTTTTTTCGGTTATATGGAAACGGATTCATGGTCACCGCAAAATGTTTCCCTCTAGAGACGCTCATCGAAGGCGGGTTCGATGTCTAATCTCCAAGCTCTCGACAACCGCATTCTCGATCTCCTCCGCCGCAATCGCCAGGGTCTGACGCTCCCGGATGTCTTCAAGGAACTCGCGATTCCGCGCAAGGAGCGGGCCAAGGTGGAGGACCGTCTCCGCGAGCTCGAAAGGACCCATCTCCTCCGTCGCGTCCGGAACCGCTATCTCCTCCCCCTCCAGGCCGATCTCGTCCGCGGGACGTTCGAAACGTCGGGACGTGGCTACGGGTTCGTCGTTCCCGAGGACGGGCGGGGAGAGGACGTTTTCATTCCGGCCCGCTTCGCCGAAGGAGCGCTTCAGGGGGACGTCGTCGAGGTTCTGGCCCAGGAGAGCGGGCGTCGCGGCAAGCCGGAGGGCAAGGTCATCCGGATTCTCCGGAAATCGAAGAAGAGTCTCCTCGGGATCTATGACGAACGCTCCGGTCATCCTTATCTTAAACCGTTCGACGCGGCCTCTCCCGACGAAATTCCGCTGCGCTCCCGCGGCCCGTTCTTCCCCGCACCCGGAGAGATCGTCGCCGCCGGCCGGGCCGACCTTGTCCTCATCGAAGTCCTGGGCCGGCCCGAGGACCCCGGCGTCGACACCCGCGTCGTCATCCGGAAATACGGCCTGGCCGAGGCGTTTTCGGACGAGGCGTTGAGCGAAACCGAAGCCCTCGCGTCCCGGCCCCTCAAGGAGGCGCTCGAAGGGCGGGTCGATCATCGAGGCTGGATGACGTTCACCATCGACGGCGAAACCGCTCAGGATTTCGACGACGCCGTTTCGATCCGCCGTCTCGACGGGGGCGGCCGGCGTTTGGGCGTCCATATCGCCGACGTCTCTCATTACGTCCGGCCGGGAACCGCCCTCGATAAGGAGGCCTTTGCCCGGGCGACGAGCGTCTATTTTCCCGACCGGACGCTCCCGATGCTTCCGGAGCGGCTCTCGAACGATCTGTGCTCCCTGCGGCCGAGACTCGACCGGCTGACCGTGTCCGCCGTCATCGACTTCGATTCGGACGGCGGGGTGCGGAGTGCCGTCTTCCACCCTTCGGTCATCCGGACCGCGGAACGGCTGACGTATCCGTCGGTCTTCGGACTCTTCGAAGGCGGCGAGGCCGAGCGGCGGGCGTTGGCTCCGTTCGCCCCCGATCTCCTGGAGATGCGCGAGCTCGCCCGGGTCCTCCGCCGCCGCCGCGTTGCCGCCGGGAGCCTCGACTTCGACCTCCTCGAGCCCGAGCTCGTGTACAAGGAGGGGCGGCTCCGCTCCATCGCCACCTTCGCCCAAAACGAAGCCCACAAGCTCATCGAGGAATTCATGGTCGCGGCCAACGTGGCCGTGGCTTCGGCCCTGGGCCGGATCGGAGTCCCTTCGCTCTTCCGCATCCATCCGCGTCCCGCCGAGGCCGACCTCGAAAAGCTCCGGTCGACCCTGGCCGCGTTCGAGATCCGCCTTCCGGAGGCCGAACAAGTGACCTCCCGGGACCTGCAGGCCGCGATCGCCGCCGCCGAGGGAACGCCCGCCGAAAAATTCGTCAACGTCCAGGTGCTCCGGGCTTTGCGCCTGGCCACGTATTCCCCCGAAAACGCGGGGCATTACGGCCTGGCCCAGCTGGAATACACCCACTTTACCTCGCCCATCCGCCGCTATCCGGACCTCGTCGTCCACCGGATCCTCAAGGAAGTCCTTGCCGGAGGGCGTCCGAAAACGCCGGGGCTCGAGGCCGCGGCCCGGCATTCCTCCGAGGAAGAGCGCAAGGCCGACGAGGCCGAGAAGGATCTTCTCGAATGGCGGATTTTCCGCTTTCTCAAAGAGCGTCTAGGTGACGAGCTCACCGGCGTCGTCACGGACATCACCCGGGCGGGCCTCGTCGTCGAGCTCGACGAGTTTTTCGTCCCGGGCGTCGTCGCCTTCGCGGACCTGGGCGGCGATTATTTTTGGAAGCGCTCGCCCGGCGTGCTCGCCGGCAAGCGGACGGGGCGGAGGTTCGAGCTCGGCCAAAGTTTACGTGTCATCCTCGCCGCCGTGGATCCGTTCCAGCGGCGGGCTCAACTGGTCCTCGCCGAAAACGCGCCCGGAGTCTGAGGTTCGTCTTTGAGAAAAGCGGCGTCTTTCGATAGAATAGGGTCAGGGGCGCATTCATGAATCCGAAACGGGAGAAGAAACCGAGGCGGCTGCCGGCCGGCGACGAGGCGAAATTCCTCGCCCTTGCCGAGAGCAAAGCCCTGAAGGGGCTTCGGGAGAGCGAGGCCGCGATGTTCCTCCCTCTCGACGGCGCCGGTTTCGTCGCCCTCGCCCAGAAGCTCGAGGAAGAGGGCACCCTCCGGATCCTTTCGTTCTCCCCGCTCCTGGTCGTCGCCCGCGAAGCCATCGACTATTTCGGCCGCAAGCTCGTCCCTTATCTCCGGAAATTCCACGAGACGCATCCCAAAGACAAGGGCCTGATCCTCGACCGGATCCGGGCCCGTTTCGAGGCTCCGAAGAAAGTCCTCCTCTTGGCTTTGAAGTCCCTCGTCCATGAAGGCATTCTCAAAGAGGACGGGGCGGCCTACGCCTTAACCGGCTTCGTCCGGGAACTTCCGCCTCGCGAGGAGAACCTTCTCCGAAGCCTCGAGGAGATGTGTTTCGACGGCGATTTCCGGACCGTGACCCTTCAGGACATCCGGGACAAGTTCAAGCTGACGACTCACAAGCTCGATCAGATGCTCGAGATCCTCGTCGAGCGGAAGAGGATCGTTCAGAACAAGGAGGGGTTCTTCCTCCACCAGCGCTGGCTCGACGACGTCGTCGCCCGGGTCCGGGCCCTCGGGAAGCGCGAACTCTCCGTGGCTGAATTCAAGGCCCTCACCGGGCTCAGCCGGAAGTTTGCCATCCCGCTCCTCGAGCTCCTCGATGAATTGGGCGTGACCCGGCGCCGCGGCGCCGCCCGCGACATCTTATAGCGGCTCCTTTGACCTTCGAACAGTTTCGGCGCGGGATGACCTCCGCCGAGTTCGCACCCGAGAACGGCCTTCACTCCAGATCGGGTTTGATGAACCGCCCCTCGCCGCTCCTTCTCGGCGCCTCGGGTCACTCTTGGGGAAAAACCCTTTAGCGGTTTTTTTCCCCAACGGGCACCGGGAAGACCCGGTCGCCCTGAGGCTCTCGGAAACGCTGACGGATTTCGGGGCCTCCGGCTATCGAGTGCGCTGACGATATTTCGACCCTCCGACCCCCGAGGACGTGCCCATAATCCCAGGTCCCCCCTGGTATAGGGGGGATAAGGGGGGTCAATATCGCTAATTGAGAGTCATCAAACGCGTCCTCGTGATTTCTTTTTATGATGACGAATTTTCTCTTCCTTGGAGGGTAGGGTGGGTGAGTATCGATAAGATCGGAATCCGGGGAGCGCATTCGTGGATTTTCGAGGAAGGAGGGGTGAATATCGATAAGGCTGAAGTCTGGGGAGCGTTTCCGTCATTGGAACATCACGCCTTGCCTTCGCGAATTCCATGATCAAAGGATCTCGCCGATGTCATCGCCAAATGCTCCGCGGAAGGGAGGCAGGGAGCGAAGCGAGCGATGGAGGGGAATCCGTTCGAAGGGTTCGCCCTCCAAGAGAGCCCTGCGGGGCGGCAAACCCTCATCCCGTTCCGGCCGTCCCCGGTCGCGGGCCGGCGAGCAGCGAATGGGGAGCGAAATCATTAACTTTTCGATGGTCGGGCTTCTGCGGTCCACATGAAAAACGCGGATATTACCATGCCCCCCCGTTTTCCGTCCGTATCGTAAGGGGGCACTTTTCTCCCCGCTTAGGAAAGGGAGAGCATGCTTTTTCCCGTCTTTGTCGAAGGACGCTCTTTTCCCCCCTTTGGAAAAGAGGGGTGTGGGGGGATTTCTCAGAACCATTTATAAAGCGAGAGGCCGGCGGTCAGCTTCCGCTTGAAGGCGTCGGCCGGGGGAGGCCCCCCGGCGAGATAAGAAATTTTCCGGACGCCGAGGAAAGGCCGGACGGCGACGTCCCCCCCGAACTCGAGGAAGGCCAGGACTTCGGCCTCGCCCCGCTCGGCGTTGGCTTGGACGCGGAACTCGGCGCCCGCGTCGACGAATTTCGCCGCCACGGTGTTCACTCCGATTTTTGCCCCGAGGTCATAGGCGAACTTGAAGTCCCGGCCGCCCCGGAGCTCGAACCGGACCGGCTTTTCGAGACGCTCGAAATCGGCCTGGTTGCGGAGGGCGAGCCCGGCGGCCAGGCTCGCCCGGAACGGGGCGGCCTTATCGACGGGCATGTCCACGAGATAGCGGGCGTAAGCGGCCGCGAATAGACCGCCGACTTTTTTTTCGTACTCGGCCGAAAGGCCGTAGAGCATCCGGTCGGGCCAAAACTCGCCCAGGAAACTTCGCCCGCTCAGGATCGGGGAACGGAAGTCGGCGTCCAGGAAAAACCGGCGGTCCTTATCTTTGAGAAAGGCCAGGCGATAGTTTCCGAGGACGAGGAGCTTGTGGGTGTCGTAGTACGGATAGGCTCCGGCCGAGAGGTCGAAGCTGTCCACGTGCTCGACGTTGGCCCCTTCGGACAGGAAGCGGAGGCCGAGGACGGCCGCGGCGTCGAGCTCGTAGGTCTTGACCCCTCTGAGGAAAATCTCGGTCCCCCGGGCGAGCTCGACCGCGAACCCGAATTCGTAGAGGATGTCGGAGAAATTCACCCACTTGATCTCGGCGTCGAGGGACATCTCGTCGATGAGGAGGCCCGGCACGGTCAGGTTGAAAAGGGCGAGGCTCGAAAAACCGGGGCTCCCGCCGACATAAGCGCCGAGACCGAATCCGGCCGAGGCGTTTTCGCCGCGGATCCGGACCCGCCCGACGGCCTCGTTGAGGTTGAGGACATAGGAATTGCGGATCGAGGTGAGATGGCGGCAGAAGTGATTCAGGCTCGCTTCAACCGAGAGCCGGCTCGAAAGGCGGTGCTCGAGGCCGGCGGCGAGCCGAAAATCGACGACGCCTTCGAGGCTCCCGTTGATGCGTTGCCAATAGCTCAGGTCGGCGAAAGCCAGGCTCCGGCCGTCAAAGGCGACGGGGAAGGTGAAACTCCAGGTCGGGCGATAGGATTTCCGCTCGAGCGAATCGATCCCGAATTCGATGGCGAGGCGCCCCGCGGGCTTCATCCGGAAATCCTCTGAAGCAGGCGAAGGGGCGGCGGCGAAGAGACCGAGCGCCGACACCAAGGTTAAGAGAGAACATTTCTCAAGGAGAAACGCTCTCATTTTTGCTTATCTTCGGGCTCTTGCGACTCCTCCGAGGGTTGGATGATCTCTTCGCGTTTTTTCTTGATGGCCAGCTTGAGTTTCTCGGCGAACAGCCCGCCGAAGGCGCCGAGCGGCCCGGGGCCGACCGGCTTGGGTTCTTCAACCGGGGCCGCCTCGCCCGCGCCCTCGGCCCCTTCCGGGACGAGGCCTTCGGCTCCTTCGTCTTCCGCGCCTTTTTCGGCGAAGAGGGCCTCGCGCTCGCCTTCCTGCTGAGCGATTTCTTCCTCGAGGACCCGGCGTTCGCTCTTGCGCGTCTTGGGCCGGCGGTCGCCCTCGAGCTTGATTTTTTTCTTTTCCTTTTTCGGCGGGGCCGGCGCGGCTTTCTCTTCCTTGGGCTTCTTCTCTTCCTCGAACGCCTCGAGCTCGGCTTCGGCTTCGGCGATGGCCGCCGCCTCGGCCTGCTCGTGGGGCGTGACCTTAACCGGGGCCTCCTCGATGATGGTGAATTCGATCGACGGGATCTCCTCGACGGCCTCTTCGACCGGCGCCTCGACGGGGATTTCGGCCGCGAGGATCGGCGCCGCGGCTTCCTTCTCGGGGAGCGCTTCGCGGAAGTAGAAAATCCCCTTCTTCTTGTCCGACTTTTCGAATTCGGGGGAGTTGAGGAGGGTGAACTCGACGTCCTCCTGGGTCGTCCTCTTCAGGATGTCGGCCAGGTGGTAGGCCCGGAGGTAATGGAGGGCGAAATTGGCTGAGGCCAGGCTGAAGTTCTTGAAGACGAGGATGAGCAGGTCCTTGAGGTCGAGGCCTTCCCGGTGGGGGATGAGGCCGGTCAGCCGGACGAGTTGGTCGCGCTCGAGGTAGATGATTTTGTTGGGCATGGCGAGCGTCGCCGCCTCGCCCGCCTCGGCGAACGTGTCCGTCGCCGGGTCGTACGCCATCTTGGCCACGGCGATCTTCTTTTTCGACTTCTTGAGCCAGAAGTTGAACTGGACCGGCCCCGTCTTCTCCAAAGTCATGCTCGTGCCTTGGGGGATATTGGCCGCGGCGAAGAAATCCTTCAAGCCCAGGAAATAGCCTTGCTGGGGGAAGTAATAGACCAGGTAATGCTTGTTTTCGTCGGCGTCGGTGAAGACATACTCGCGGGCGAGAGACAGTTCTTTGTTGAAGCTCTTGGGAATTTTGACCCCGCCGGAGAGGATCTCGCGCCAGCTGAGATAAACCTTGAGGGGGAAGTCGTGGAAGGGCGTGACCGGCTGGATGTCGGGGCCTTCGAAGTCCGGCACCCGGGCCGCCTCGGCCGCCAAGCCCAGCCCTTCGGGCATGGCCGCCAGGACGCTCTTGATGTGCCACTTCCCCCAGCCCACCGGCTGGACTTGGATGAACTCCTTCTTAGCCTTGGTCTCGAGAAGGTGGTTGAGGGTCAGACAATGGATGTCGAAGAGGTCGTGCGACGGCTCGAGGTTGAAGAACGCCCGGACCAGCCCCTCGGTCGAAGCGGAGATCTTCGTCGCCGCGATCGAGGCTTCGATCTCCTTGATTTTTTCCTCGGGAATCGCCGGCTGCGCGGCGACGAGCTGCCAGGTCTCGCCCCAGCTGAAGACGGCCGGATTTTTGGCCAGGGCCAGTTTGAGATGCCGCTCGAGCGTCTTCAAATCCCGGTCGGTCATCGGGAGCTCGGTGAGCCGCGGGTCCTGGTCCTTGGGAATGACCGGGGCCGGCTGGTTCCCGCCCCCGTCATTCGAGGGAAGGAGGACCTGGGTTTTGGTTTTCTTCATGTAGTCGATGTACTTGCGGAACGTTCCTCCGCCGGAGTAATCGACCTCGAGCATTTCGGAGCCGTAGGCTTTGTAAAAAATCTTCTTCACGACGGTGAGGACGACGGCCCCCTGAAAATGCTCGTGGGTCTTGGAGCCGACCATGAGCTCTTCGTCGTACTCCTTGTAGATCGAGTCGCCGACCTTATAGGCGCGGCCCGGATCGTAGAACGTGACGTCCTGGAGGCGCTGGCCGGCCGTTTTTTGGAAGGCGAGCTTTTCGGCGAGCTCGCGGAGGGCGGCGGGTTTCCGCGTTCCGGCCAGTTCTTTTTCGAGCCGGCCGATGTCGTCCGGGGTGACCTGGACGAGGGTGTTGTCCTTATCCATGGCGGTGGTTCTTTCCCATCAAGAGGATCATGATGGCTTTTTGGACGTGAAGGCGGTTTTCCGCCTGGTCGAAGACGATGGATCGCGGCCCGTCGAGGACCGAGGCCGAGACTTCCTCGCCCCGGTGGGCGGGGAGGCAGTGCATGAAGACCGCGTCGGGCTTGGCCAGGGCCATGAGGTCGTCGTTGACCTGGAAGGGGGCGAAAATCCGGAGGCGGTCCTCTTTCTCCGATTCCTGGCCCATCGAAGCCCAGACGTCGGCGTAGATCGCGTCGGCGCCGCGGACGGCGGCCCGGGGATCGGTCCCGATCTCGAGCTTGAAGCCGGTGTCCCGGCCGTCCTCGAGGGCGAGCCGGACGATTTCCGGATCGGGCTCGTATCCGCGGGGCGTGGCGACGTTCATCGTCGCGCCGGCCTTGGCGGCGGCGAACATCAGGCTGTGGCAGACATTGTTGCCGTCGCCGGTCCAGGCGAAGCGGAGGCCGCCGAGGTCGCCCTTGTGCTCCTTGAGGGTGAAGAAATCGGCCAGGGCTTGGCAGGGGTGCTCATGGTCGGTCAGGGCGTTGATGACCGGGACCGAGGCCGCCCGGGCCAGGCGGATGACGTTGTCGGGGGCGAAGGTCCGGATCATGATCCCGTCGACCCAGCGCTCGAGGTTGTGGCCCACGTCCTCGACGGTCTCGCGTTTGCCGATCTGGATTTCGTTCGGGCTGAGATAGATCGCCTTTCCCCCGAGCTCGAGCATCCCGACTTCGAAGGTCATCCGGGTCCGGAGCGAGGGCTTCTCGAAGATCATGGCCAGAACCTGGTTCTTCAGGGCTTGGCGATAATCCTCGGGATTTTTTTTGACGGCGAGGCTCAGGTCCAACAGTTCGTAAAACTCGTACCGGCTGAGGTCGTGAAGGGTGATGAAGTCTTTTTTCATCGGCGTCTCCTTAGGCGTTCGCGACGATCCGCGTCCCCGTTCGGCCGAGAAGGGCGGCCTTGAGATGGTTGGCGTCGGTGAGGAGCACTTCCTTGCCGCCCGCCTGGATGTACTCGACGGCGGCGCGGATCTTGGGCCCCATCGAACCGGCCGGAAACTGCCCTTCGGCCAAGTAACGCTCGGCCTCATCCACGGTGACGACTGGGAGCTCCTTCTGCTCGGGCTTGCCGAAGTTCAGGTAAACCCGCTCGACGGCCGTCAGGATGATGAACAGATCCACCCCGACCTCCCGGGCGATGAGGCCGGCGGCATAGTCTTTGTCGATGACCGCCTCGACGCCTTTGTAGAGGCCGCGGCCGTTGAGGATGACCGGAATGCCGCCGCCTCCGGCGGCGATGACGATCCGGCCGGCCTGGACGAGGTCGCGGATGATCCATTTCGGGACGACGTCGATGGGCTTGGGCGAAGGGACGACCTTGCGCCAGCCCCGGCCCGCGTCCTCGATCATGGTCCATTTCTTCTTCCGGATAAGCTCCTGGGCCCGGAATTTCGTGGTGAAAGGTCCGATGGGTTTGGTCGGCCGTTCGAAGGCCGGGTCATTGCGGTCGACGAGGACCTGGGTGACCACGGTCGTGACTTCCTTATCGATCGAATGGCGCCGGAGCTCGTTCTGGATCGCCCGTTCGAGCAGGTAGCCCATGCTGCCCTCGGTCATGGCGTCGCAAATGTCGAGGGTGTAAGGGGGGATCTTGGTCACCGCCTCTTCCTGCTGGATGAGGAGGTTGCCGACCTGGGGGCCGTTGCCGTGGACGATGATGAGCTCGTAGCCTTTCCGGACGACGCCGACCATCAGCCCGGCGGCCTTTTCGGCGTTCTTGACCTGCTCCTCCTGGAGGCCGCGCTGGTTCTCCGGGAGAAGGGCGTTCCCGCCGAAGGCGATGAGGGCGAGGCGTTGGTTCACGGCGACCTTAGAGGCGGGGGCTCAAAATTTCGCGAGGACATTCTCCAGGGTGGGCGAGCCGATTTCCTCGAGCTCGTAACCGACGCGGAGGAGCGGCCGGCGGGTCTTGATCAGGCGGTTGAGGTCGATCGGCGTGGCGCTGACGATGAGGTCGCAGTCGATCTTCTCGATCGTCGCCGCGAGCTCGCGGACCTGTTTTTCCCCGTAGCCCATGGCCGGCAGAACGTTCTCGAGGTGGGTGTACTTGGCGAAGGTCGCCTGGATACTTCCCCCGGCCGCGGGACGGGGATCGACGATGTGGGCCGCGCCGTACTTGCGGGCGGCCATGATCCCGGCGCCGTACGGCATGCCGCCGTGGGTGACGGTCGGCCCGTCCTCGATGACGAGGACGCGCTTGCCCCGGATCCGCTCGCCGTTTTCGACGATGGGGGGCGAAGCGGCCTTGATGACGACCGCCGCGGGGTTGATCTTTTGGATGTTGGCCGAGAGTTTGGCGATCATCTCATCGGAGGCCGTGTCCATCTTGTTGATGATGAGGACCTGGGCCCGGCGGAAATTGGTCTCCCCGGGATAGTAGAGCAGCTCATGGCCGGCCCGGTGCGGGTCGACGACGACGATCTCCAGGTCGGATTGATAAAAGGGGAAATCGTTGTTCCCGCCGTCCCAGAGGATGACCTCGGCTTCCTTTTCCGCCTCTCGGAGAATGGCCTCATAGTCGACACCGGCGTAAATGATGAGCCCGTTCTTGATATAGGGTTCGTACTCCTCGCGTTCCTCGATCGTGCATTCGTGACGGTCGAGGTCCTCGTAGGCGGCGAAGCGCTGGACGCGCTGTTTGGCCAGGTCGCCGTAGGGCATGGGATGGCGGATCGCCGCGACCGTGCGGCCTTTTTTTTTCAGGATGAGGGAGACCTTTCGGGACGTTTGGCTCTTGCCGCAACCCGTCCGGACGGCGCAGACCGAGACGACGGGCTTTTTGCTTTTGATCATCGTGTCCCGGGGCCCGAGGAGGACGAAAGAGGCGCCGGCGGCCTGGACCTGAGAGGCTTTATGCATGACGTCTTCATGGGCGACGTCGCTGTAGGAAAAATAGACCTTGGTGACCCCGTGCTTCCGGATGAGAGCGTCCAGCTCGTCCTCGGCGTGGATGGGGATGCCGTCGGGATAGAGCCTGCCGGCGAGAGCCGGGGGATATTTCCGGCCCTCGATGTCCGGGATTTGGGTCGCGGTGAAGGCGACGACCTGGAAGTTGGGATTGTCGCGGAAATAGGTGTTGAAGTTATGGAAGTCGCGGCCGGCCCCGCCCCGGACGATAACATTTTTAATGAAAACCACACCTCCATTTTCGGGACCGCAGGCGAATTGTCAAAAATAAAGCGGTAGTATAATACACCGCCCCCTGATAGTCAAAAAGGACGGCCGTGTTGCCCCCTCAGTCCCTCGGCAGGCGAGAATGGCCTCCACTCCAGATCGGGTTTGAAGGACCCCCTCTCGACGTTCTTTCTCGGCGCCTCGGGTCACTCTTGGGTAGGAACCCTTTAGCAGGGTTCCTACCCAACGGGCACCGGGAAGACCCGGTCGCCCTGAGGCTCTCGGAAACGCTGACGGATTTCGGGGCCTCCCCTTTTTCGAGGGGAGGAAGGAGGGGTGAATATCAATAAGGCTAAAGTCTGGGGAGCG
>Ga0315288_10005190_pt1 | contig 16576 bp, 13 predicted proteins | sample YL17G11_20_MG_FD_203454 | JGI IMG/M metagenome (GOLD analysis project Ga0315288, IMG submission 203454) | Sediment microbial communities from Yellowstone Lake, YNP, Wyoming, USA - YL17G11_20 | ecosystem: Environmental > Aquatic > Freshwater > Lake > Sediment | place: USA: Wyoming | collected...
CTATCACGGAGGGACGAATGAAGTCTTGGCGAACTTCAAATATGATAAAGAGAAGGGGGGTCCTGTAGAGAAACCGAACACGGTTGCAGGGTCGATCGGGATACCTCCGGAGGCTCAGGCGAACCTGGTCATCCTGCCTTTCAACCATGAGGCAGCCTTTGATATTATCGAGAAGAACAAGGACGATATGGCATTGGTACTTGTTGAAGTGATTCAGGGGATGTCGGGCAACATCGTGGGGGAAAAGGGGTTTATTCAGAAACTACGGAAACTGACCCAAGAGCTAAAGATCGTGCTAGTGGTGGATGAGATTATTACGGGGTATCGATTGGGTCTAGGGGGAGGTCAGGAGGCGTATGGGATCGAGGCGGATATGGCGACCTACGGGAAGATCATCGGGGGAGGGTTGGCCATTGGAGCTGTGGGAGGCAAAGACTCTCTGATGGATGCGATCGCCTATACGGGAGATGCCGCGTTGGATGGGAAGACGAAGGCGTTCTATGGGGGGACATTTAACGGGAACCTGTTGACCATGGTGGCGGGTACTGCGACGTTGCAGTACCTGATCGATCATCCGGAGGTTTATCCCCAGATGGAGCGTTTAGGGAAGAAACTGAGGGATGGGGTGAATCAGTATGTCAAGAGAGAAGGACTGCCTGTTCAGATGACAGGGACGGCCTCGATGTTCTGTACGCATTTTATGGACAAAGAGATCAAGAGTGCTCGGGACCTGATTCATGAGAATATGGAGGCGGCGAAGGCGTTTTATCCGTACCTTCTGCTGGAGGGAGTATTTGTTCCGAACATTCACATGGGATTTATCTCGGCGGTCCACACAGAGGAGGACATCGATCGGATGATCGTGGCCCACTGCAAGGCCTTGAAGAAGGTTCGAGAAGCCGGGCTGATGTAGACAACAGCCGCCGAAACGGTTCATAGAGATCTTCGTAAATATTCACGGATAAGCTGACCAGATACCTCGCCCCTCCGGCCTTTCGGCAGACAGGGGCGGGGAACTTCAGCCTTTCGACCTTGCAAAGTCTGGCCATTTAAGGTGGGATAAGGAAACACGGCTTCCTTCAGTAAGCTCAGGTTTTGGCTTATTTGCCTAGGCCCATCGATGCATTCCCCACTCCATCCAGATACTTTTTGTTATTCCTTGATCCGTTCAACATCCACCCAGCTAGAGTCCCCATTGAAGAATTCTCATCACCCTTAAAGGAGGGGAGAGAATATGATGAAATATGAGCTTTTCGACTTAACAGACAAGATTGGCATTGTGACAGGTTCGGGTCGTGGTCTCGGCAAAACCATTGCGATTGGTTTGTCTGAATGTGGTGCGAAGGTGGTTACCTGTTCACGCAACGTTACGGAAGCGGAGGCGACAGCAAAGGAGATCAGGGACCAGGGCGGTGAGGCTTTTGCGATTCGTGTGGACACGTCGGTACGGGCTGACTGTCAGGCTCTCATCGATGAAACCATCAGACGCTATGGGAAACTCGATATCCTGGTGTGTAACGCAGGGATCTCAGCCTATACAGCAGTCGAGGATGTCGAAGAGGAAGAATGGAATAAGATCATGGAGATTAATCTTAAAGGATATTTCAACTGTGCCCAACTCGCGGCACGGCAGATGATGAAGCAGGGGACACGTGGGTCCATCGTCATGAATTCATCGAATAATAGCCTTGTGGGATATCCTGGTCTCTTTACCTATTCCGTGTCCAAAGGAGGCGTCGACCAGATGGTTCGGTCGATGGCACTCGAGTGGGGAAATCGAGGTATTCGAGTCAATGCCATCAACCCCGGTTGGATGGAGACGAGCATGAGCGGCGTCACGAGAGATCCGGAGAAGGAGAGAGAGATAAAAAAGTTGACGCCCATGGGCCGCCGTGGTTTTGCGAGAGAACTCATCGGGCCGGTTGTTTTCCTCGCCTCCGAAGCATCTTCTTTTGTGACAGGCATCAGTCTCGTCGTAGATGGAGGGTGGTGCACCCTATGACAGGCCAGTCGCGCACTGAGTAACCCTTCGGAGACCCACAGAGTCTTAGGTTCAACTAAAAAGGAAGGAGTGGAAATTGAAAAAGATATTAACCAGGATGGGAGATGGAATTTTAGTTGAGATGACAGAGAGTGAATTGAGACGGGACCTGGAGGAGGGGACCCGTGACGCGGCCCAGAGAGCCCGCGTTGCTCCGCTTTCGGAAAGCGAGCTCAAACATCTGCTCGACATTTATTTGATTCCTGCCAAATTCATTGGAGTTGAATTGGGAGAGGAGGTAATTCTCTCGATCGACGGAGGGACCATCAAGACCCGGAATCTTGGTATTTCAATAGGAAGGGTTCAGACGATCCAGATCTTTGAGAGGATCCTTGGCTTCGATACGATGGAGCTCGCCCATATCGATTACAGCTGGAAAATGATCAAGCCCGTTCTTGGGTGGGAACAACCTGACCTCGAACAGGCGCTTCTGGTCACAACCATCCCTCTCTTCTATGGAGCGATGCCCAATCTCGGCCTCTATACCCAGCCGGATGGTCCGGTCCCGAATCCGGCGGATTTGATCCCCAAGGGAAAGATTGCCGAGTCTCGGGTAGCCATGGAAGAGGCGATCGAATATGCGGTAAAGGATATGGTCTTTTGCGCGAGCAAGTTATACGAGTCGGGTGCGGATGGAATCAACTTGGATACGACGGGAGGGGCAGGTGACCATGATTTTCTGGCTGCCCTGAAGACAACGGAGATTCTTAAGAAGAAATACCCGGAAATGTGCATTGAGATGGGAATGGCCGGAGAGTTCGTTCTGGGAATGCATGGGCAGTTGACCTACCAAGGGGTGAAACTCGCAGGCCTCTACCCTCATGAACAGCTCAAAATTGCGGAGAAAGCGGGGGTGACCCTCTTTGGGCCGGCGATCACCACGAATACGAACAAATCGCACGCGTGGAATCTTTCACGGGCAGCAACCTTTGTAAAAGCCTGTGTTGAAAATGCCTCTGTACCCATTCATGCGAACCTCGGCATGGGGGTGGGGTCCTCTCCGGTGGTAGTCAATTGTCCAAACGACGCCACGTCGAGATCGGCCAAAGCGCTGGTTGAGATCTGCCGACTCGATGGTTTGTAGGTGGGTGCAGGGGATCCTGTCGGGATCGCTGTGACTCACGCGATTGCCGCGGGCATGGGCGGAATGCGGACTGCCGGAGATCTGGTGGCTCGCATGCAAATGTCTCGTGGAATGAAAATTCGGGAGGCGAAAAAATACGTGGCTGAGAAATTGGACGTTTCGATCCAGGAGTTGGCGGACCCGGTCATCATGAATGAGGTGAGAGCAGATCGTAACTTGGGGACAGTCACGCAGGTACCCGAATTGGCCAAGGGAATTGAGACAAAGTTCAGAATCGCAGAACTGCTCGGAGTTGAAATTAACTGCGTCAACCGATTCAAACAGCGATCAGGGTTGAAAGGGTAGGTGGTTCCCGCGCGCTCGTCTGTGTGTCGGTAGCTCGGTTCTGGTTTATCCGCCTACGCAGAAGACCACGGGCTCTGCCCGTGGATGAATGCGTGAGCGGTGTCTGTGCTAATCCTGAGCCGAGGTATCACTGCTTCGGCGGATTTCGCCACTGGCGGATAACCCTCCGAAGCCTTGGCGCCTGCGCACCGAAGCGCTTCGGCGCCCAGGGGCGTAGGAGGGTATTCTTATGGAGGTACCACGGGCTTAGCCCGTGGGGCTCCATTGTGGGAGCATGATGGGGTTAGAAAGCATGAGAACGCTTTCTAACCCATTTTTGTGAAAAGATGCTGGTGGATTTAGTCAGATTTATGTGAAACAGTCGTCAATCTAATGAAAGTCTAGAAATCTCTATGAAGAGCGTGAAGTAGTTTTTCAGAGCTCTCATATTTTTTCCTTGACAATCTAAGGATTGGAATAGTAGTTTCATATACAGAACCGTGGTTCTGTCCGGACGACGACATGGCGGTCAAGAAGAAGAACTCTGATGAGCGGTACCTGGTTCCGGCGGTGGAACAGGCCTCTCGTATCCTGTTCTGCCTGGCTGCCACCCTCTCCCCCCACATGAGTCTCATCGAGATCTGTGCTCAGGTCGGTATCCATAAAAGCAAAGCCTTCTCCATTTTAGAAACACTGCAGAGATTCGGAGTTGTCCAAAAGAATCCAAATGGAAAAGGATACTCACTTGGCCCAGGTCTCGTCTCCCTCTCACGGAAGGTTCTCGACGATCTCAACCCACCACGCCTTGCCCAGCCCGTCTTGGAGGAACTGGCAAGAAAGACGAGCGGCACTGCCGTTCTGGGATTGATAGTTGATAAAAACGTTTTTGTTGCTGCAAAGCATGAAGGGGAGGGTAACATTGGGGTTACGATGCGTATTGGCCATCGCTTGCCACTGACCTATGGTGCACACGGGAAAGCGATTTCCGCGTTCCTCCCTAAGAAAGAGCGCGATGATCTGCTGCAGGGTCATGATCTCTTTTTCCACGGGGACCCGGCTAAGCTCGACAGGACTCGACTGAGGAAGGAACTTGCCCAGTGCCGCCGTAAAGGCTTTGCCGAAGATTTAGGCGAGGTGAATCCGGGGCTTAATGTCATAGCGGCTCCTGTGCTTGGCCCAAATAGAGCGCCGGTTGGATATATTGAGATATTCGTCCTCTTTTCCGCAAAAGCTGCCCATCGTTTCGGGCCTCTGGTTGCTGAGGCCGGGAAAATGCTATCCCGTCAACTGGGTGCCAAGGTGGACGAAACAACGGACGATTTATTACTGTCGCCATATTGCGATGGAGAGACGAAAGGAGAGATATGGCAGTCAAAACGGTAAAAGAAATCAGAAAAAAAACCTTTGAGAAGCGTCGAATCCGCCTCACGGTGAACGGGCAGCTTTATGAATTGGAAGAGGGGAGCGGGCCTCATCAGGTTGATCCGGCACACACGTTAGCTCACACGCTGAGAGAAACGTTCGGCCTTACAGGTACCAAGGTATCGTGCGACCGTGGGGCATGTGGGTCCTGTACTGTGCTAATGGATGAGAGGGCGGTGCTTTCCTGCATGATTCTGACGGTTGAGTGCGACGGAAAGAGAATCATAACGATCGAAGGTTTGGGTGATCCAAAGGCAGGGAAACTCGACCCCCTTCAGCAGGCATTCATCGATCATACGGCCTTTCAATGCGGTTTTTGCACACCAGGCATCATCATGAGCGCAAAGGCGCTCCTTCATGAGAATCCTTCGCCAACAGAAGAAGAGGTGAAGGAAGCTCTTTCGGGCAACTTCTGCCGGTGTATCAGCCACTACCAGGTGATAAAGGCTGTGATGGCGGCATCCAAAGAGGTGAGGTGAACAGGATGGCTAACGCGTACCGCTATATAGGCAAGGCGATGCCTCGAAGAGACGCAACAGAGATTGTTACGGGTGGAGCAAAATACCTTAACGACATCAAGCTCCCAAACATGATCTATGGAAAGGTGTTGAGAAGCCCTCATCCCCATGCCCTTATTAAGAGAATTGATAAGAGCAAAGCAGAGAGTCTTAATGGGGTCGAAGCAGTGCTTACCTGGGAAGATGTCCCTGATTGGAGAGGAGGCACACCACGCTCTACCCGTGTCCTCGGCCATAAGGTCCGGTATGTGGGTGATGCGGTGGCGCTTGTTGCCGCCACACGTGAAGAGATAGCGACTGAGGCCCTTCACCTGATCGACGTGGAATATGAGCTTTTACCTGCCGTCTTTGACATGGAAGAAGCACTGAAGCCTGGCGCCCCTCAGTTGTATGACGGGTTTCCTGGGAACGTGGTTACCCCCGGCGTTCCCTTTTTCGGACCCAAGAGCCTGCAAGAAGTCGTTATGGGAGACGTTGAGAAGGGCTTTATCGAGGCTGACGTCGTAACCGAAGGGACGTTTGGTTACGAGAACATACCGAATCCCATACCCGCTGAGCCTCCCGGAGCAATAGCCCTATGGGAGGAACCGAACAAGGTGACGCTCTGGGTATCCAACCAGGCTTCTTACATGGATAAGGTCACCCTCTTCCATGTGATGGGGAGGAAAGTCGAGGTGAGAACCATCGGCGGCCCCTGTGGCGGCAGTTTCGGATCAAAGTTTATGTCCTGGCAAGTTCAGTGCTACGCAGCCCTCTTGAGTAGGGCGACGGGCAAACCTGTAAAGCTCATTTTTACCAAGGAAGAGCACATGGCGGCATTTACGTTACGGCCTGCATCACGAATGAAAGCCCGGGTGGGCATGAAGAAGGATGGAACCGTCACAGCGCTATCAGGCACGTGGCTTATTGATACGGGTTATTACTCCATGACAACACAATCACAGGTGGCTGTAGGCTGCGGCGAGGTCCAGATCATGGTTCGGTGCGCCAACTGGGATCTCAAACCTGTGATTGTCTGTACCAACCGAAATGCGTCAGGCATCGTGAGAGGTTTTGGTGGCCAGGAACTGAAGTGTACATTGATACCGCTTTTGAGCTTAGCCATGGAGAAACTAGACATCGACCCGTTTCAGTTTCTCAAGAAAAACTACGTCAAACCGGGTGACGGGTACTTTTGGCGGGATGGACTTTGGTACACGTATAGGGGTGTAGACTATACAAAGGCCATGGAGGAAGGCGCGGAACGATTCGGCTGGAAGGAGAAGTGGATGGGATGGTTGAAACCCACAGCAGTGGACGGCACAAAAAGAAGAGGCGTGGGTGTGGGGGTCCATGGAAATGCCGATATCGGTGAGGATGCATCCGAAGCGTATGTGCGCCTTCACCCGGACGGGACAACCGTGCTCTATTCCTGTGTCACAGAGCACGGGACAGGACAGCGGAGTAACTTCGTCAAGATGGTTGCCGAGGTGCTGCAAATTCCTATGGAAAGGATCTCCTTGACACCCTCCGATTCAATGATCAATCCCTATGAGTTCGGCCCTGCAGGCTCTCGGGGAACTTATGCGATAGGGAGCGCTGTTATTGCTGCAGCTGAAGACGCTAAGAAGAACCTTTTCGAGATTATTGCCCTCATGCTTGAAGCAAAACCTTCTGATCTGGACACTGTGGATGGATTAATTTTCGTCAAGAGTCATCCTGAAAAAAAGTTACCCTGGAAAGCAATGGGAGTCGATCGTACATGCCTTGGCTACGGACGTTTCGAGCCTGATTATACACTGAGTAACTGCATGATGACCTTCGCAGAGGTCGAGGTCGATACGGAGACCGGATACGTCACCTTGTTACGTGTTGTCAATGCGACAGATGTAGGACAGATCATCGATCCTCATGGCCTCGAAGGCCAACTCAACGGATGTCTTGGATCTGCGGGCATTGACAGCGCCCTTTTTGAGGAAACGATCCTTGACCGTCATACAGGTCATATTTTGAACGCCAACCTGATCGACTACAAGTGGCGGACCTTTTCTCAGCTCCCGGTCATCGACAATGTGGTCCTGGAAACACCCTTTGCCAGTCACCGCTTCCACGCTGTAGGGGTGGGGGAGATAACGACATCTCCAGGCCCTTCCGCTGTGCTCATGGCTGTTTCGAATGCACTAGGCACCTGGCTCCACGAGTATCCGGTGACACCGGAGAGGGTGCTTAAAGCCCTGGGTAAGGTGGCACCCAGAGCCCGGAAGGGAGGTGTGGTATGAAGTCTTTCAAACACGTAAACGCACGGACGGTCGATGAAGCCTGCGCCCTTCTCGCGGATTATAAGGGTAAAGCCATACTCAATGCAGGCGGGACAGAGTTGCTCTCAATTCTCAAGGGAGAATATCTCTCAGATTATCCTGAAGCCGTCATTAATATCAAGACCCTATCGGGTATCGATGATATCAACGAGGAGAGAGGAGTATTGAAGATAGGCGCTCTGACGAAACTCTCAGACATAACGAAGTCTCCCCTTCTAAAGAGTCGTTGTAAGGCGCTTGTTGAGGCCGCCCATTCGGTGGCCACACCTCAGATCCGCAATACAGCGACCATTGGCGGCAATCTCTGTCAGGAGGTGCGTTGCTGGTACTATAGGTATCCGTTCCAGATCGGTGGCCCCATCGAGTGCCTGCGCAAGGGAGGCAAGATCTGCAATGCCCTCACCGGAGATCATCGTTATCATTCCATCTTCGGCGCTGCGGCTGTCTCAGTCTATCCCTGTTCATCAAATTGCCCGGCCAATATCGATATCCCCTCTTATCTGAGCCAGGTCAGAAATGGAAATTTGATGGAAGCGGCACGGAGTTTACTGGACTTCAATCCCATCCCAGCCATTACAGGCCGGGTCTGTCCTATTTTCTGTGAGCCGGAGTGTTATCGGAGCGAATTGGATGAGCCGGTAGGCATAAGGTGTATTGAGCGATCTTTGGGTGATGAGATTCTGAGAAGGATGACCGAGATCTTTACGCCGCCGGAGAGGGAGTCCGGTAAGAGCATTGCTGTTATTGGTTCCGGGCCAGCGGGATTGGCAGCAGCTTATTATCTCAGGAGATCTGGCCATCGAGTCACCGTCATTGAGAGGATGGCAGAGCCGGGGGGTATGCTTTTCTACAGCATACCCCCGTATCGTTTGCCCAAGGAGGTGGTGAGAAAGCAGATTGAAGCGTTGAAGGAGATGGAGATCAAGTTTGAGGTTGGAGTTGATGTGGGCAAGGATGTGAGCATTGCCAAACTGATGAGTCGTTTTGATGCTGTTTTTTTAGCCTGTGGAGCTTGGAAAGAGAGGCCGTTGGGGATAAAAGGGGAGCGGTTCACCCTCTCCGGTCTGGAGTTTCTGAATAAGGTCAATACGGGTTTAAGAGAAATACCGGGGAGAAGAGTAGCGGTGATCGGAGGGGGTAATGTGGCCCTGGATGTAGCGCGGACATTACGAAGGCTGGGGGCAGAGCCAGTGGTGATCTACCGGCGTACTCAAGACGAGATGCCGGTATTTCGGGACGAGGTGAAAAAAGCGAAGGAGGAAGGGATCGAATTTGCATTTCTTACGCTGCCGACCGAGGTGTCGAAAGCGGATGGCAAAGTAACACTTAAGTGCATACGAATGCAACTGGGCTCCCCAGATCCATCAGGCAGGCCCAAGCCCACACGGATAGCGGGTTCAGAGTTCACGGCGACGTTTGACGCTGTCATCAAAGCGATTGGTGAAGAGGCGGAACCTTCACTTCTTCCTGCCAGGATTCGGCCAAAAGGAGTTAAAGCAAGGTCTTCAGCCCATCAGCTGAGTAAGAACCTTTTTGCTGGAGGAGATTTTGTGACCGGTCCTTCAACGGTCGTCCAGGCAGTCGCCTCGGGCAGAGAAGCGGCTCGACTGATCGAGCGATCATTAAAAGTGGGGCAACCCTCTGTTAAGGAGAACAGGAAAGAAGCGGTTTACACTCGCCCCTCATTCGAAGCAATACCTCGGGTTCGGATTCCCGAGTTATCGGACTCCGAGCGGGTAAAGAGCATAGAGGGAGAAGATACACCGAGCCTCCGTTTAAGCGAAATTGAGGCCGAGGCGAGCCGATGCTTCAATTGTGGATGTTTGGCGGTCAGTCCCTCGGATATAGGTATCGCACTGATTGCTTTAGATGCAAAGATCGTTACGACGAAGAGGACGGTTGAGGCTCAAGATTTCTTTACTGCCAGCGCAACCGGGTCAACCATTCTTGACCCAGATGAGCTGGTAACCGAAATTCAGATTCCGAAGCCATTGGATGGAGTCATGCAGAACTACCTGAAATTCACCTTAAGAAATCCCATCGATTTTGCCATCGTAAGTGTCGCATCGGCCATCACGATCGAAAGAGGATTGTGTGTGGATGCGCGTATTGTCCTTGGGGCAGTTGCCCCAGCTCCTGTAAGGGCAACAAAGGCCGAGGAAGTCATCAAAGGCAGACCTATCGACCAGAAAGTGGCTGCGGAGGCAGCTGAGCAAGCAGTGGTAGGCGTAATGCCACTCACCATGAACGCATACAAGGTTGAGATCGCCAAAACCCTTGTCAAAAGGGCGATATTAAGTTGAGCTAAAGATGTATTGAGATCATGGAGCTTTTATGAAGCTGTTGAAAGGATTCACTGCGTATAAGAAAGAAGATGCTGAGAAATACAATCGGTTGGGATGGTGGCCCGGGCTGACCCTCGGGGACCTGCTGGATAAGGCTGCAGATATTTGTCCTAACAAAGAGGCCCTGGTGGATGATAAAAGTCGGCTTACCTATTCTAAAGTGAGGGAAATGACAGATCGGCTAGCCATCAGCCTCATGGAACTTGGGATCAAAACAATGGATCGGGTATTGGTCCAGTTGCCGAACTGGAGTGAGTTCGTTTATTCCTATTTCGCCCTCCAGAAGATTGGAGCCATTCCGGTTTTATTAATCGACAGGTATCGACCATATGAAATTAACCACCTTTTCCGCCTCACGGGAGCAACCTCTTGGGTCGTCCCGGAGAAATACAGAAAGACGGATTACTTACCCATCATAAAAGATGTATTGAAAAATAGTCCTAGAGTCAAACACGTTATCCTTGCGAGAGGGGGGAAACACAGACGCTTGCTCAATCTTGAGAGAATGATTGAACAAACTGAGCTCAAGGAAAGGGACCTTGGTAGATTGGCCAAGAGGAGGCCTGACCCGATGCAAGTAGCCCATATGGGTCCTACGGGTGGAACGACCGGCTTACCTAAAGTCGTCCCCCGCACCCACAATAGCTTGATGTGCGGTATAGAATACGCGGCGAGAGCCTGGGAGATGGATATTCGTGACACCTGTTTGCTTGCAGGCCCCATTGGGCATGACCTGATGTTTACGAAGGGCCTCTGCGGGAGCTTTTTCACTCTTGGGAAAACGGTCTTTTTGGATTCCATGGATCCAACGGATATCTGCCGGACGATTCAGGAGGAAAAAGTGACGGCGATCGTATGGGTTCCCACACTGGCCAAGAGATTAATCGATTTCGAGGGCCTAAGGGATTATGACCTGAGCTCACTAAAAAAGATGCATTGTGGGGGTGGTGTGAGCCAACCAGAGATGATCAAGGGAGTGTGGGAGAAGCTTGGCTGCACCTTTTTCAACGCCTATGGGGGTACCGAAGGTCAAACGACGATTACCCGCTGGGAGGATCCATCTGAGACCGTCCTCCACACTGTCGGAAGGCCCACCTGCCCTTATGACATCTATAAGGCCGTTGACAGAAACGGGAAGGAGCTCTCGCCGAATACTCCCGGAGAGCTGATCATCAAGGGACCGGGTGTCTTCACAGGCTACTATAAGGCACCCGAAGAGAATAGAATGGCACTTAATAAAGAGGGCTTCTTTAGAACTGGGGATGTCGTCAAGATCGATGAAGCAGGAAACGTCACGATCACAGGCCGCGTCAAGGAGATGATTAATCGGGGAGGAGAGAGCATTAGTGCCACGGAAATTGAGAGTCTGATCATTAGTCACCCCGGGGTGTCGATCGTTGCAGTCATTCCCGTGCCCGACCCGGTTATGGGTGAGAGGGTCTGCGCCTGCATTCAGCCCAGTCCAGGGGCCAACCTGAACTTCGACAAAATCATTGCCTACCTGAAAGAGAAAAAGGCTTCTGTACTTCAATTCCCGGAAAGGATCGAATTCATTGTCGACATGCCACTCACAAAAGCGGAGAAGGTAGACAAGAAGGCACTCATCGAAGATCTTAGAAAGAAGATTTCCTGTTCTTCTTAAGCTGAAGATATCTGGTTGAAATCTACATTGGAAAGGAAGAGTGGCATTTCATTGATTACAAGGAAGGAAGTATTGACCTGACTTCACGGTGTCAGTAAAGTCAATTCTTGAGTTTCACAAATGAAGAGAGTCTTGACAAGAAGAGTTGGAGGAATGTCTTCGAATTGACGCTCAAACATGCATTGATCCTGGGATGACCTTTGACTTCCTTGGTTTGCCCGTAATATTCCCCGTTTTCGGTTCCCACGTGAATTGATAATCTTTCCATCCCTACCAAATCCCGGTTGATGGCTACGCCAACAGCCAGGGGATCGTGAAGATAAAACACTTCGCTGTTCTCTAGGAATCGATGAGTGTTTGAATTGTATTGTGTCGCTTCGACGACAAATTGGGAGAGGAGATTGTTTAGGGGTTTAACCCTTTCTTCCATCACTCTGGACGTAAGACAGACCTGATGGGTAACATCAAGAGGGACGAGTGTGATGGGCAATCCTGATTCAAAGATCATTTTGGCCGCAAGGGGATCAACGAAGATATTAAATTCTGCATGGGGGGTAACATTCCCCCTCACCCGAACAGCTCCCCCCATGATCACCACCTCTTTGAGCTTTTTCATTCCTTCCAAATCTTTTTGGAGGGCAAGGGCCACGTTAGTGAGAGGGCCAATGGCAATTAAAGTCAGTTCGTTTGGATGCTGGCGTGCCAACTTCAGGATGAGTTCATCTGCCTTGCCAGAGAAAAACTGATACCACTGTTCTCTCCCTCTTTGTTCTATGTTTGCTTTTCCCAGACCGTTCTTCCCATGAAAAGAATAGGCATAAACAGGTTTGCCCTTCAGGGGACGATCTGCCCCTTTTGCAATCAGTGGTTTGTCTTTGGGTTGGATGAGAGAAAGGACCTTTTGGATATTCTCAAATACTACGTCTAAAGGAACGTTGCCATTGACTCCAGTGACTGCTTCCACATTCAACTCAGGGGAGTGAAAGGCGAGAATCAAAGCCAGAGCATCGTCTACTCCCACATCGCAATCGATGATTACCTTCTTTGACATCCGTGACTTCTCTCCATGTTGACCTACGTTCTTTGGGGTCTTCCTGTGTTGTCACCTCGGCACTGGGACTACAAAGCCCAAGATTCTAAAGAAATCTACCCTATGATACTTAAAGCATTTTTGTTTGTCTACGTGTTTGAATGTAAGGCCTTTGACCGGAGCGTGCCCCGTAAACTCCGCCTGCACTTCTTCTCACCTTGTTAGCTCAGGATCGAAAATGGTAAGATTATTGTGATTCCAGTCGGTTCATGTAAGGAGGGGAAGATGACACAAGAGAAGAGCTGGTCGCACAAGAATTTCGAAGTCAGAGAAGGACTCAAACCGGGGAGCAAGCATTTTCAGTACTTCTTCTTAGTTTCAGAGGGAGGCAAGAAAAAGTGTAACTACTGCGTTTGGATTGACGATGAGAACCTGCCGGACTTTTCTCCTGAGAAAGAGTTTGAGGCAATTGCCTATTCCCGAAGAGGGGAATGGAGGAAATGGGTCGAGGAGAAGATCGACCAGGGAGATTTCAGGAATCTTGTATTGAAAGTTGAAAAGACAGGTTCAAAAGTGATTGATGTGACAGAGATGGAGAAGAAACTCAAGGCAGAATGATGCTGCTTCTTGAAAATTGATCTCAGGGCAGCCTTATGAAGATCATTCTGATGCAGCTTCCCCTTCAGGGATCTGACTTCTTTTACAGCAACGAAAATATTCCTTTGGCTGCCTCATGTCTGAAAGCTGGGACGATAGGGCAGGGCAAGGATGTCGTTCTGTTGCCTCAGCACCTGATGTCTTACGGAAGCGACCAGGCGATTCTACGGTTTCTACTGGACGTCAAACCTGATGTCGTGGGCATGAGTTGTTATCTGTGGAACCTGGAACGCAGCCTCTTTCTAGCCCGACAGCTCCACCGCGAACTGCCGATGTGCACCGTTGTCTTAGGTGGACCTGAGATCACCCCGCACAATGAGTTTCTCCTCAGCCATGGTGAATTTGACGTGGGTGTCGTCGGGCAAGGAGAACACACATGGGATATCCTGCTCAAATCCTTTCCCCATGTGCCTGACATTCCAGGCCTGCTCAAAAGAGGAGAACATGGGCAGTGGTATTTCACCGGGATCAACGAGAATGAACCTTCCATCAGAGATCTGCCTTCTCCTTACCTTTTGGGATGCCTCGATTCTCATCTGGACAAAATCCTTTGGCTCGAAACCGTCAGGGGCTGCGTCCACCAGTGCGCCTACTGTCATTACCACAAGCAGTTCAAGAGACTGAAGCCTTTTCCTCTGGACCGCATTGAAGCGGAGGTAAGAAGGGCTGTTGAAAAGGGAATTGAAGAAATTGTTTTCTTAGACCCGTGTTTTGCAAGGCGGCCAGGGTTCGAAGAACTCCTTGATCTTCTGGGTAAGGTCACTAGCGAAAGGAGGCTCCATTTTCATGCGGAATTGAACGCTGAGGACATTAATCCCACCCGTGCAGAAAAATTGGGAAAGGTCGGATTCAGCCAGGTGGAGGTTGGTTTGCAGAGTATCAACAGAGAGACCCTCAAGATGACACATCGCCGCTTCCGTCCGAGGCGTTTCCTGCAAGGGGTCCGTTCCCTCCAAGGTCATGGTGTTGAAGTCATCTTTGATCTCATTGCAGGTCTGCCGGGAGACAGATTGGAGGACATACGCAAGAGTATGGATTGGGTTCTCAAACATGATGCGTTCGATACTCTAATGCTTTATCCTCTTAGCCTCTTGGCTTCTACCGAGCTTCATCAGCGTGCTTCTGATCTGGGACTTTCCGCATTACCCTACCCACCGTATCTGGTGACCCGAACCCAGAATCTTTCAGCTCCCGAGATGTGTGAGGCTTTTCGATATTACGAGCAGTGCATGGAAGATGACGTCGCGCCGATAGAGATGCCCTTTGCTCTGGATCCCAGGGCCTCCTCTCGCAAATACTTGCATGAACTAATCACCCAGGTCCACTGGCATGTTGTCGATGATGTTCAACCTTTATCTCATTTATGGAATCAGACAGCTTATGCGCTGACAGTCACCCTTTCTCGAGAGGTTTTACGTCAGCCCTCGCTTTGGATTTCAAACTTACGCGAATACCTGGAGCACAACCCTTTCAGCCTTTTCTCGATTGAGGTTCCCGCTGATGTATTTCCCGAGGACGTGGCTCCGTTATGGGAGATAGCTCGTGGGCATTCCCATTTTGCGAACCGCGATTATACCGTACCCCATACACCTTACAGGAGCTTCTTAATCTTCAGCCGTGCTCAGGATTTGATTTGGAAGTGGCCAGATCCCCGCGAATCTCATTCCCTTGAATTACCGGACGGTCAAAAGATCCCTTTTCGTCCCGTCTGCTGCGTGGCGACAACCGGAGAGATTATCCCTGAGTGGTTCACGAATCACATGAGCAAACGTTATGCGTCCTTGCCTGATATGCGGCTCTGGTGCCCACCGGAAGATAACACCCCAGCGCTCAACTCTTCAATACCCGAGTGATCTCTTCGACAAGGGGTTTTGAACCCACATAGATCGCGGACCGCTGATGAGGATCCTTCGGATGAATGTCCAGGATGGGTGTCCCTGTCTCGTCCACAGCCTCTCCCCCTGCCTCTCGGCACATAAAGCCAACAACTGCCGCCTCGTACATGAGCCGCAATTTTCCCTGGGGACGATTCTTCTTAGGATTGGGATGATTCACAATGGCTGGGTACATGAACATACCGCCATTCGTCAAAATCCTGTGAAAGTCACCCGCCAGGGCACCCAAATAGCGGAAGGCATATTTCTTCTCATTTTGGACGATCCAGTTCTGGACTTTCTCAGAATAGGTGTGTCGGTTGGCCGCGTTAAAAGACAGTTCCCAACTCTTGGTGTCCTCTGGAAGCATCATGCGAGTGGGTCGAACATAGGTCATGGTTTCATCGATGTGAAATCGCCAGGTCCCCGCGTCCTTGAGGGCGAGAGTGAATGTGCCTGTGGGAATGACAAACATTCCTGCAGCAATATAGTCCTTTCCAGCCCGGAGGTGACCGTCTTCGGGTCCCGTGAGATTTCGCTTGGCAATCCCAAAGAGAAAGCCTACCGGCAGTCCATGGGGAATGTTCGAGGAGCCATCGAGGGGATCAAAATAGATGAAATAACGTCCTTCCGGATTGATCTGAATGATTTCTTTGGCCTCTTCGCTAATGGCATGAATCACGCGGCCCGATGATGTCAGGGAATGAATCGTAATCTGTTGAGCAATCTGATCCATTCGCATCACATCCTCGTTCTGGACATTCACCTCGCCGGCCAACCCAAGGTTCCCCTTGAGTGCCCCCGTGAGGTAGTAGTGCTGGATGTGCTTTGCGGAACTGATCAAAGCGTCCATCAGGATGAGAAAGTGGTAGGTGCGATTGTGTCGTTCCTGGTGTTGAAGGAGAAAATTGTAGAAAGTTTGCTCGAACTGAATCATACTCCCTCCTTGTGTGTTTCTGTTTTGAACTTAATTAGGTCTCTTCCATTTTCTGAGAGGTCATTCGGTCACCTTGGCCGTGCGCCATGTCTAAGCATGAACAAAGTTGGCGTTGACTCGGGGACCATTCTTCATGAAGTTTTCCATCCCGATCTTCATATCCTGAGTCAGGAGACAATCCCCGAAGGTCTTCGCTTCAAGCTTGAGCCCCTCTTCAAGGGTTTTCGTTGCTCCTTCGAGGATAGCTTTCTGGAGCAAAGAATCGATCTTCCGGCTCAGAGGCCCAATATCCACGTCCGGAAGTCTCGGAGGAATCGGAATAGGTCCCTTTGTTATGGAAGACACACGGACTTCTCCTGTGAGAACCCTCTTTATCAAGGTTATGGCAGCTACAACAAGATCTCC